>Ga0315291_10009386_pt1 | contig 11983 bp, 11 predicted proteins | sample YL17G12_20_MG_FD_203070 | JGI IMG/M metagenome (GOLD analysis project Ga0315291, IMG submission 203070) | Sediment microbial communities from Yellowstone Lake, YNP, Wyoming, USA - YL17G12_20 | ecosystem: Environmental > Aquatic > Freshwater > Lake > Sediment | place: USA: Wyoming | collected...
CGGAGGTTGTCGCCACTTCGCCGAACGCCTGGAAGACTTCCCTCAGGTCGTTCTCGTTGACGGTGTTGGGCAGGTTGCCCACGTAGATGTTCATTCTCGTCTCCTTTCGACGATGGAAAGACTCTCTCAAGCCTTCCCGGTTCTTAAAGATTCTTGAACGTCATAAAGGAGAGGAGTGCGTGACCGATCAGGGCCTCTGGCCCCTTCCTTTACCCATTCAGGTGTTGATAGCCAGGGTCTCCCCTTGCTTATTAACACCCTTATTATACCACGTCTTTCGGAATCTTGCCCGGTTAGGGAAAGAATTTGCTTTTTCCGAGCGAGCTGAATTCCCGCCCTTGGCGCTGAATCTCCCCTCCTATCTATAACGGAATTATATCTCCGGCCTGTTGGCCCTGTCAATCGCCGCGAAAACCGCGCCCGCAGATCATATCCGGACAAGAAATCCTTCCGCCGCGGCTAAAAGACAATAGACGCCCGCTCCCCATGATTACGAATAATCAAAAATATTCCACGCTCTGCTCGGCGGCCCTCAGGGTGACCTCGGTAAAATCATGGGACGGCGGGGGCTTCGCCGCAGCAAACGTCAGCTTCAGATGATCGATGAATGTGGGCGGTGGCGTATAGCCCATAATAGCGGACCATCACTTGACCTTTATCCGGGATATGGGAGGTCACCCGGGCGACAAACTCCAGATAATCCATCACCTCCGTCTCCTGCCCCGCGCCGTCCCGGCCCCAGCGATAACCGACCTTGCCCTCGGGCTCCAGGAATGACAACCTCTCCAGGGCGAGCACCGGCCGGATCATGTCCTTCCCCACCCTCTCGGCCTCCGGCTTCGTCTTGGTCCGTACCAGGCTGTGGACATTGAAGCCGGTGTGCTGCCAGGAGAGAATACGCTCGGCCCATTCCGGGCTCAGCAGCTCCTTATGGACAAGAAATCCCAAAACCTCCCTGGCGAAGATCTCCGCCAGCCGCGAGTCGTCGATCCGCGGGACCTTATGGAAGACACCCGCCGTATCCACGCCGTTCTCGGTCACCAGGAAATGGAGGTGGGGGTGAAACCGGAAAAAACCGTACTCCCGCTCGAAACGACTCTCATACTCAGTCAGGAACCTGTCGAAATGATGGAAGAGTGCCCGGTTAAGGACGGTCCGCTCCGGATGTCGAGGACGATAGACTCCCGCCATGGCGGGAGAATGGCATCAAGAAACAGGCCAACGTCATGGATCGGATCGCGTCTCCCTGGAAAGACGTGATGAGGCCCGGCTCGAACGAGAAAATCAAGTGAGAAAACGTCAATGGGTGTTGACGTTCAGCTGGCGATGATCCCGATGCGGTCGCAGAGCTTTTCAGCCACTTCCATGATATGGGTTGAGAAAAAGAGGGTTTTGCCCTGATCGCAGCGCTCCCTCATGAGCTCCTTCAGCGCAAAGGCGGCCCGGGGGGTGAGGTCATCGACAGCCTTGACCTAGCCTTTGTTGTAGCTTTTGGAAACATGGATAAGTTCGATCACGATCGGCTCCTCAAGGGAATCTTATTACACATAAACCGGGGCCGCGAACCGCCGATACGGCGGTGTCCGGATCAGCCGCCTTCCATCCGGAATTCCTGGATGTCGAACCAATAGCCAAGGCCGTTGGCGGCGTCAATCTCGGCCTGGGCCATCGCCAAGTGGCCTTGCTCGATCTCCACGAACCTGGCGAAAAGGCGTTGCCCTTCCGGAGGAAGTTCAGCTACCATGCGTTCATAAAAACCCGAGGCTTCGCGTTCGATGTCCAAAGCCCGCTTGAAATGGGCCAGGTCGTCCGCGGCCGCACGCGGCCGGTCGACACACGTCTGGAGCTTCGAGACACCCGCCGTGATCCGCTCCCTGGACGGGATGGCCGTGTTCAGAGCCGCTGCCGTCAGCTGCCCGTTCTTCTGCCACTCCCCCAGCCGGCTTCTTAGGAAAGAAACGTGCCCTTCCTCCTCCTCGGCCAGAACTCCCAGCACCCGGCGGGCGGTGGGATCCGAGGCCTTCCCGGCAGCCGCCCGGTACGTTTCGCTCACTTTCTTCTCGAAATCGATCGCCGTCTTGATGGCGTCGCCGATGGTCATTTTTCCCTCCTTCGGGATGATGAGGACGAATTATATCAGAACGGGGGACATTGCCAAATGGACATCTGGCCGACGGCCCAAAAACGATCTGCCCATCCTCAGACGCCAGTTGAAATGGCCCGCCCGGAGCGTTATAGTAAAGGACGAGAAAGGAGGCGTGATGAGAGATCTGAAAATCGAAGTCATCGGAATCAAGGAGCGCTGCGGGGCTAAGCACAAAGTAGGGGACGAGTTCTTCATCCGCGGCCTGGGCCAGCTCGAAGTCCCCAAGGGGAAGAAAGTCTGCCTGTTCGCCATCAACTCGCTCTTCCCGTTTTTAACGGCCAAGCAGCGGGAGGACGAGCTCCCCGGCGACGACTGGATCTCGGAAACCGACGTTCTCTGCTGCCCCGATCCCAAGGGGGTGGCCTTTAAGGTGACGGCCCTCCAGAAATAACCCGACCTCCCGCCGTGGACGGGATGGGAGCCGGCGGCTATTTTCTCACATCGCGCCGCCGTCCCAAGGCGGCGTCCCCGACATCAGGAAGAACCCCGGTGTGTCCGCAGGCCTTGCCGACCTGCCTGAAGCGAAAGCAGGTGACGAGGTGGTCGTTGACCATGCCGGCAGCCTGCATGTGCGAGTAAACGATCGTCGAGCCGACGAATTTGAACCCACGCGCCTTGAGATCCTCACTGATGCGGTTGGAGAGAGGCGTCCGCGCGGGAATCTCGGGAAAGGACCTCAGGTGATTTACGACCGGTTTGCCGCCAACGAACCTCCAGATATACCGGTCGAATGAACCGAACTCCTTCCGGACTTCAAGAAACCTCTGCGCATTGTTGATTGCGGCCATGATCTTTTGCCGGTTCCGGATGATTCCGGCGTCGGCCAACAGCCGCCGGACGTCGCGTACCGTGTATCGGGCAATCTTTTCTGGGTCAAAGTTATGGAACGCTTTCCGGAAATTCTCCCGTTTGTAAAGAATCGTCCGCCAACTCAGACCGGCCTGCATGCCTTCAAGGATAGGTAACATGATGATGTGATGCATCTCCCGATGGGTGGCTATCTTGTGATAGATTCCCTATCAGAGAGAATCTTTTAAGGAGGTGCACAGATGAATTATGTCGGAATTGAATCGGGACTGACCCCAATTCTTTCTCTCTCTAAACACTTCCCCAAGAGTGAACAGGGTATCGAAGAGTGGTTGCCAAACGATAGCCGGATCCCGCCCCGGCCTGCGCAGCCGAAAAGCAATTTCCTGTAGAGCCTAGGCCAGCGCTTAGTCGTGCAGTGTGGAGAAGCGGTCAGGCGCGCGGGGGACCGAGTCGAGTGCCGATCATTCCTTGTCCGTTTCTGGGAAGTTCATGCGGCGTACCATCTCCTGGAAGCGCGGGTCGGAACGAACGGGATCCAGGCGTGGATCAACCCTGAGATAGACGACCAGATCGGAACGCTCCTCGTAAGCCCGGTTCAGCCACTGGAACGCCTCGTCGCTATGGCCGAGTCCGATGTAGACGAGCCCGATCTCAAACGGGTTGACGTAACGTGTGCGCGACACCGCAAGCAGGCTCCGCAAAGCTTCGCCTGCATCGGCCTTGCGCCCGGAGACTGCGAACGCATGTGCCAGATCGGCCTTGACGACGAGATTGTCTTTGAGCAGCTCGTCGCCGCGCTTCAAAGCAGCGAGTGCTTCTGTGAACGCGCCCTGCTGCTCCTTTACTAGGCCAATGTACCAGTAGGCGAGCCCATAGTTCGGATCAAGCTCGAGTGTCTTGTTGAGCTGGTTCAGAGCCCGTTCGTAATCGTGAAGGTAGTAGTATAGCCAGCCTAAGTGCACGCTCATGATCGGGCTCAGCGGGTCCAGCTCGAACGCTCGATTGCTCTCGGCGAGCGAGTCCTTGGGCCGTCCAGCCACAATTAGGTAGTGTGCGTACCAATGGTGCACGTTCGCGTTGCCGGGGTTGATCTCCAGGGCACGCTTGAACTCGGTCTCTGCGCCGGGGAAATCCCAGTCGTAGTTCAGCTTCATGAAAGCGAGCGGATTGTGAACTTCGGCGAGCGACTCGGTGACCTCTAGCGCCTTTGCTACGGCCGCCTTGGCCTTAGGGATGGCCTCAGTTGGCGGAAGCGAGCCGACATCGAATGAGAAACCCAACGACATGTAGCAGTCGGCAAGCCCGCCGTACGCGTGGGCGTACGTCGGGTCGATGTTAATGGCCTGTTCGAAGAGCCCGATGGCCTTCTTAACGGACTCCGGCGTCCTCTTCACCCAGAAGTAGCGGCCCTTCAGGTAGAACTGGTACGCTTCGGGATCCACCCGGCGGGCGCTGCTGAGGACTGCGTGCTCCTCTGGGGTGAGCTTCACCTGGATCTCACGAGCGATCGAACGGGCGACTTCGTTCTGCAGCACGAGCACATCCTCCAAGTCGCGCTCGTACGCATCGGCCCACATGTGCTCGTCCGTTGCGGCACGGATCAAATGTGCCCTGATCCTGACCCGATCCCCCGCGCGCTCGACCGATCCTTCCACCACCGCATCGACATTGAGTTCTCTGGCGATCTCCCGAATGGACTTTTGCGTCCGTTTGTACCGCATGACCGATGTCCGCGAGACAACACGCAGTGTGCCGATCTTGGCGAGGTCGGTGATGAGGGCATCGGTCATGCTGTCAGCGAAGAATTCCTGCTCGGGCTCGGCCGAGAAGATCACCAGCGGCAGCACTGCAATGGAGCGAATCGGGCCGGATATTGTGGCGCCGCCAGAGCGCCCCCGCAGCGCCGGGAGTTCTTTCGCTTCCACCTGGAGTGCAAAGCCGAGGTCCCTCGCTGACTGGAAGCGCTCCTCCGGCCGCTTCTCCAGGCAGTGCGCGATGGCACGGGAGAGCTGGGCCGGCACAGAAGCCTCGATGCTTGTCGGCTCGGGGGGCTCCTCCTTGAGAATAGCGGTCATCGTCTCGACGGCGGTGTCGCGACTGAACGCACTCCTCCCCGTCAGCATCTCATACAACACGCAGCCGAAGGAAAAGATATCCGAACGATAGTCGATGGCTTGCCCACGAACCTGCTCCGGTGACATGTACGCCACCGTGCCCATGGCCATGCCAGGCTTAGTAGTGTTCGTCACGGTGGATCCTGCGGTCGGCTCCCGTTCCGACGGCTTAAGGAGCAGCTTGGCCAGGCCGAAATCCAGGATTTTGACGTGGCCGTCCCTCGTGATGAACAGGTTTTCCGGCTTGAGGTCGCGGTGGACAATCCCTCTGCCGTGCGCCGCGGCAAGCCCGGAGGCGATCTGCATGCCATACTCCACCGCTTTGCCCGCAGGCAGCGCCTCACCCCGCAGGCGTTCCCGCAGGCTCTCGCCTTCCAGCAGCTCCTCGACGATATACGCCTGCCCCTCGTGAGTGCCGATGTCGAAGATGGCCAGGATGTTGGGGTGGTTAAGTGCAGCCGTGGCGCGGGCCTCCTGCTCGAACCGTCGAAGTCGCTCCGGATCCGATGCAAACGCCGCGGGCAGCACCTTCACCGCCACGTCGCGGCCCAGGCGAGTGTCCCTCGCCTTGAAGACCTCACCCATCCCGCCAGCGCCGAGAGGGGCCAGGATTTCGTATGGACCGAGGCGGTTTCCCGGCGTCAATCCCGAGACCGTGCTGTCCATACGTCTCCTCATCGAGCGGGGCATAGCATCGTCCGCTGTAGTTATAGATCACACTCCTTTTCAGCAATATGCCGAATTGATCCCTTAGCGGCAAGGATCACCATAAGGAAAGAATTTACTTTTTTGCGTCGGTTCACTTTCTCTCCCATTAAGCTTGGAATCGATAATCCCCATTCCCAAATTGTTATATCGCCGGTCACGGATCAATGTCAAGAATAACGGAGTTGCCACGAAGAAAGCTGACCGGCCGAATGATCATTGCGGACAATCACGAAATCCCCCTTCTTCGGCCTTCTTCTTCTCCAGAGCGGCCTGACGTTTTCGTTCCTCCTATTGTTCAAACGACATCGGCGGACGGTTGATTGAATCAGGTATCAAGAAGTATCTCCGAACGTCGTCCCCATAGTCCTCGTGGCCGGGGTCCTCCTCGGTGCAGTTATCCCCTTCTCCGTCATCAGAAATCGTACTCCAAAAGTGAAAACGCTGTCAAGGCGCTGTGAAACGACCGTGAGTCAGTCGGGATGCCCTGGTCCGTAGGGACAGGTAACATGATGATGTGATGCACCTCCCGATGGGTGGCTATGTTGATGGATCAGGAAGGCCAGGTGCTTCGATCGGGCCGGGTTCCCAACCTTCGGGCCGAGATTGAGAAGTTTTTTGAGGGTTTCGAGTCTAGTGAAGCCGTCATCGAGACTGGCCGCTCGAGCACCACAATGGTGGATGTTTTACGAAGTGAAAGCCATCGCTAGGGCGAAGATCAAGACGGACAAACGGGACTCCGAGGTTCCAGCGCATCTTTTACGGATGAACATGATCCCGGAGGTGTATCGGCGCTCGGCCGAGAACCGGCAAGCGCAGCGGGTCTTGCGGCAGAGGGCTTTTTATGTGAGCGCGATGACGGCGCTGAAGAATCGGGTCCATGCATTTCTCGCGCAGCAGAGAGAGGAGATCCGGGAGGTTGTGGCCGGGGAGACCAACATCTTTTCCGATTCATGCCTATGCGGGGGTCATCCCCTCGATTCACCGCTCCGGCGACAGGACCCATTATGGGAAGATCATCAAAGCGGGAAATCGCTGGTTGCGTTGGGCGGCGGTGGAGGCGGTCCGGCCGGGGATCCGGGCGGATTTTGATCTGCGCTGCTTTTACGAACGGCCGGCCCGCGGCAAAGGCGCGAACAAGGCCAAAGTGGCCACGGCCAGGCGACTTCTGACGATCATCTACAAGGTTTGGAAAGAAGGACGGAATTACATTGCGTATCGGAAATAACTCGGCCGCATTGGCGGATAGGTTAATGGGCCGGGACCTGACGTTAGAGTGTGTGCGGACATAGCCTTCGGGCTAGGGGCACGAATAGAAGGGTGGTCCACAAGACCTAAAGAGAAGACAAGAAAAGAAAGGAGAAGAAAAAAGAAAAAACCGCTTGCATCACATCATCATAGAAGGAGTTTCCTTTTTCCGCGGCGCGATGAATGGCCGCTCCATGCGATGAATATCCCCTCCTGATCATGATGGAATACTGCCGCCGGCCGCTCGGCAATGTCAAGAACCGGAAATATTCATGTTGCTTTGACACCCAATTCAGTCGTCTTGACAATCTTTCTCGATATGGATTACTCTTTTACACGAGGGGATGAATGGAAAATCGAGGCCATAACGCATGCGCTGCTGCTGCGATAAAAACAAAATGCCCCTGCCTCACAACCTGTGCGAGGAGAGCGTATATGAAAAAGAAGACCGCTCTATGGATTCCGTTTTTCTTTCTCTGGGGCAGCTTTTGCCCATGGGCTATGGGTTTGAATCAAGCCCAGAAGGACCGGCCATCCCTCCAGCATGAAGTAACCGTCACCCTCAAGCTCATTCAGCTCTTTGTCACAGATAAAGACGGGAAGCCGGTGACCGACCTCGAGAAAACCGATTTTGAACTATGGGACAACGGTGAGGCTAAGACTATAATGGATTTTGAAATGCACACATTGGGTTTGCCCCAAACCCAAGGTGAAGAAGTAAAACCAAGTCCGGCGCCTGCCGCTCCAAAATTAAGCCGGAAATTCTTCTTCATCCTAGATATCGAGAAAAATGATGTTGGTGGGATACTCAAGGCAAAGAGGGCCGCTGTGCACTTTATCGAAACTCAGCTTCAGCCCACTGATGAGGTTGCCGTCTTTTCTTATTCCCTGATGCGAGGTTTGGTCCTTTACAAATATCTCTCTATGGATCATCAAACGCTTAAAAAAATTATTCAGGGAATAAGCGAAATGCCCGGGAGGGGCGCTGGAGGAGGCATTCCTGTGCAAACGCCCGAGCGAGAGGCAGGTCAACATGCGCCAGAAAGTCTCCATGGTTATTTTGAGCGGCTAGAAACACTAGTAGAAAGACGAAAAGCAAACGCATTCACAGACATAATAAAACAGCTGGCCAGATATCTTGGCTATCTTCCAGGCCATAAGAACGTGATTTTCTTTTCTCAAGGAATTTCAAGGTCGTTGATTAATGATCAGAAAGATTTTTCGGTACTAAATAATTTCCAAGACATGAGCAAAGAACTCGGTGCGGCGAACAGTCCGGTCTATACTGTCAATACAAAGACAGCGCGGGACCTCTTTAAAGATAGTGGAGAGCGGGGAGATGATTCTTTAAAAATATTATCAGATCTTTCGGGCGGAAAATATTTTGAAAATGCCAATCATTATCAAAAAATCGCCCAGGACATCCAGATGATCACCGGCAACTATTATGTCCTGGGCTACAATATTGACGAACAGTGGGATGGGAAATTCCATGAGGTCAAAGTCAAGGTCAAACGGGAAGGATATGCCGTTGCTCCTCAGAGCGGTTATTTCAACCCGAAGCCTTTCCAGAAGCTGACTGATGTGGAAAAACAGTTTCAGCTTATTGCATTGGCCTTGAGCGAAGGGGCTCGATTCCAGGAACCGCAGGGTTTTCCTTTGCTTGCCCTAACAGTCTCGCCCCAGCCCAGAAACAATGTTATTTTTCTTTCTGAGCTTCAAGAGAAGAACCTGGAAGAGATCGTCGGGCCAAAAACGGAAATCAATTATTTTGTCGTTGACAGCCATAAGGATATTATTGACCTTAAAGGAGGAGTGGTTGATTTTTTGAGCCTCAGCCAGAAGACGGTCTATCATTATTCGATTGCCTCACTTGAGCCGGGCACTTATGAATGCCGTATCGTCCTCAGGAATCTAGAAACAGGAAGAACGGCTATGAGTTCCGCGTCAGTGACCGTTCCCAGAAAAATTCCTTCTGAATTCTATCTCTTCTCTCCGCTCCTCGTCTTCCCGCTGGAGGGAAAAGAAGCTATCTATGTCAAGGTTTCGAGCGTTCAAGAAAAGAAGTCGGACGCCGTCTCTCTTAAAGACATCTATCCCTTTGTTTCGAGTATAGATGCTCCGATCATGGAGGAGTATAAGGCTGGGATCTCGAAGATGTCGGCCATCGTGCGCTGTTTAGTTCAGGATATCACCCAGCCTGAAATCGAACTTTCGGCCGAGCTTCGCGAACAATCATTATCTGACGAGATTCCACTGGTTTTTTCTTTGCTTTCGAACCAAAAAGGAAGAGACTTGGAGATCAGATTCGTGGAATTGAAATTTCCTCCGCTCAAGGCGGGTGATTACACTCTGACCTTTGTTGCCAAAGAGGCGACAACCAAATCAAAATCTGAGATCAGGTGCACCCTGAAAGTTCGTTGATATCGGGTTCATCCCTGCCAAGAGGCTGAAGGAGTGGGGCCACCCCCACCTGCCTTTCTTGGTGACCGAGGGCGTAACAGATCGGGCGGGGGTCTTCCATCAGATCCTGAGGCTGGCGGAGATCTTCGCCCGAGAGGTGCTGGCGATGCTTGTCCGCAAGGAGCTTTTCAGCCCCGAGTGGGCCGAGCGCATTCTCTCCTGGCGGCACACCGGCTTCAATGTCCACAGCCTGGTGCGGACCAAGACGAAGCCGGAGACCGAGCGAGTGGGGAAGTACATGATCCGGCCGGTGCTCGCCCTGGAGCGGTTGTCATTCCTGGAGCCAGAGGGAAAAGTAGGTTACCGATGGGGCCGGGACACGGCCGACCAGGAGACGATGGATTATCTGGAGTTTATCGCCCGGGTGACCGCCCATATCCCCGACAAGGGCCAAGTGATGGTGCGTTACTGCGGCTTCTACGCCAACGCCCATCGGGGGAAAGTCAAGAAGGCGATCTATGTTCCCGTTGCCCTGGCGATGGCCGAGGAGAGCGGTGAGTACGACCAGCAGGTGATTTCAAGAGGGGGACGGTCTGCCTTCGTCTGGTCAGTTTCTCAGCCGTGCGGACCGGTCATCCAAGAGGAAAGCCCTATTCTGGTTGTTTTATTGTTTCCTGTGTGGGGCCAGATACATTAGTGACATCTGGGGTAAGATAGGTGTTACTATGTACGTACAGGCTACAAAGACCTATGGGTCCCTCATTCCAGGCTCAGAGTATGTCCGGTCCCTGATCCGCCAGGGGACGATATCCAAGGACGAAGCAAAGAGGCGGCGGTGGAGGCGGTCCGGCCGGCCATCCGGGCGGATTTTTAACCTGCGCTGCTTTTACGAACGGCCGGCCCGCGGCAAAGGCGCGAACAAGGCCAAAGTGGCCATGGTTAGGCGATTGTTGACGATCATCTACAAGGTCTGGAAGGAGGGACGCAATTACATTGCTTATCGGAGATAACTCGGCCGCCTTGAGAAATTCTTCAATGGGTTTGAAAAAGCCGCATTGGCGGATAGGTTAAGGGGCCGGGACCTGACGTTAGAGTGTGTGCGGACATAGCCTTCGGGTTAGGGGCACGGATAGAAGGGTGGTCCACAAGACCTCAAGAGAAGGCAAGAGAAGAAAGGAGAAGAAAAAAGAAAAAACCGCTTGCATCACATCATCATAGAAGATGCCCCGGGACGGGCGATCTCCGGGAGGTTTCATATGGGGAGGAGCTCACTCCCCGTGTCACAACTGTGTCACAAAATTTGCCTAAACTTGCTCAAAAATGGATAACGGTGCTTAAAGGAAAATCATCCCCGGATTCACCTCAAAGGGTGATTTACGACCCGACCGTTCCCATGAAATAAACTGACTAGAATAATGGAAGGATGACAACCATGGGAAAGATCGTTCTGCTGGATTTTGAAGAGAAGGACCGCGAGCGGCTTGCCGGAGAAAAATTCGATGTCGAACGTCGGACGACGACCCCGGACTCCGGAGATCCGGGATCCCCGGCCCTGCCCGGCGACTGCGAAACGGTCTTCTATCAGATGGACCGGCAGGATCCGGACGGGAAAGTTCAGGCGGTGATGTCGGAGGAGGTTGCCGCCGTCGTGGAGCGGGGCGGCAAAGTCGTCTGCTTTATCGGCAAGGGAAGCCTCTTCCACCTGACCAATGTCATCGGGGTCTATCCCGAACTGCACCTCCAGGAAGCGAATCCGGCCGACGGCATGGTCTTCAGACCCAAGCCTCCTTATAAGCTCATTTTCGACAAGTTCCAGCCCTTTATCACACATGCCTACACGCTCTTCCAGGACGCGGTCGCGGAGCCATCCTGGGACATGGGTTCGACCTCCAACGGCAGGTTCGAGTTCCTGGCCAAGAGCCAGGACGGTCACCCGCTCTCCCTCCTGATCCGCAAAGGCAAGGGGTTTTATCTCCTCTTGCCGTGGTTCGGCCCGAAGAACATCGACGTCGCCGAATTCATCCTCCAAGACGTCCTTCCCAAGCTTGATCTGAAGGCCGGTGAAATTGAGGAATACGGCTGGCTGGACGGAGATGAGTACACGTTCCCCGTCCTCAAGGATCTTATTGTCCGAAGGGTCGAGGAAAAGGAAAGGCATGAGCTGGCCCTGCTCGAGATCGAGGACAGGATCCGGGAAGCCCGGGCCACGGAGCAGGAGTCCTTCAACAAGCTTCTTAAAGGGGAAGGTCAGGATCTCAAGAAGTCCGTCGTCCAGACCCTGCAGGTCCTGGGCTGGGGCAAGGTCGTGGACGTGGACGAGTATTGGAAGAAGGTCATCCGGAACAAGGAAGAGGACATCTGGCTGATCGAGACGGGGGACCATCCGGTCGAAGTCAGCATGCAGAGGGAACCTCTCATTTTGGTCCTCGTCAAAAGCAACAAGAGCTGGGCGACGGACGATGAATGTGCGCTTCTCCAGAAGTATAAGGGGCGGCGGATGCAGGAGTTCGACAACACCAAGATGAAGGCCGTCCTCATCGGAAACTACTTCACCTCG
>Ga0315291_10009387_pt1 | contig 11983 bp, 8 predicted proteins | sample YL17G12_20_MG_FD_203070 | JGI IMG/M metagenome (GOLD analysis project Ga0315291, IMG submission 203070) | Sediment microbial communities from Yellowstone Lake, YNP, Wyoming, USA - YL17G12_20 | ecosystem: Environmental > Aquatic > Freshwater > Lake > Sediment | place: USA: Wyoming | collected...
AAGTGCACGTATTGTGGTAGTATCTGCTCTAGATGTTGACCCAACAACAGTTTGATGCGTTGCTTAAATTAGTCGGACGTCACGAAAAGATCATTGATGTACTTTTGGGTGCGCTAACAGATCATACGTGTCTGCTCGAAAGTCGCCTCGATCGATGTCAGAGCGAAGGTTGCAAGACAGCTGCAACGGTCATTCATGGCGACACGAAGTTCAAGCTATGTGATCATCATGCTGCTGCGATCGTCGTAGGTGCTAGTCATGGCCGGCTAGGACCGAACAACGATGCAGACCTCATGTTGATGCGTTTGAGGCTCGCAAATGAAGACTGTTGGAACGACCTGCCTGACGCAGTCAGGATCCGTCGAATCCAGGACTATGTAGATGTAGTAAAGCGAAACGATGACGAATCCTTGCCGGCGCAGTACGATCAGCTGCACTAGGAAAAATGTGTGAAAAAAGTCAGAATCACCCTCAAAGAGGGCTCGCCCGGCAAGAAGTTCTATCTGTTTCCCAACGCAGAATCGTTGTACTTGTTTCTTGATGCCCTAGAACACGGCGAGCAGTTGCAAGTGCCAGACATCGAAGAACTCCTTCTTGAAAAAGGAGGCTTCATTGAAGCAGAACTTCGCGGCTTCGAGTACGCATACGAAGGCGGCCAGAAATTCAGGCGTCTCAACCTGATTAGACTTGGTAAGGCTGAACAGCCCAAAAACTCCTCAGGGCTGCTGGTGACAATCCACAGTGGCTGGGTCGCAGGTGGATTGCTTCCGATGAAGGCGTACTCTGACTCTGACATCGATGCTGTAACGTTGACGACTGAGGCTGAAAAGCTCGACTTGCGGGCACTCTTCGGCGACGATGAAAGCGACGACTCTGTAGACGTTGACGTCGAAGATCAAGGCGAAGCAGATGACACCGCCGAAGAAGAGCCCGAAGAGAAGTAATCAGGCATGTAGGCTAGCGATACTGCGGTGCACGATGTGCCGCGTGATGATCGTTACCTCGGGATGAAGCTGCTTTAGTTCTTTGACGGCAGCGATGTTCTTGTGCGAGTCATCAAAGAACTCAACCATGTCGAGATCATCGCGCTTGATGCGGCTGTCGATCCAAAGTGCCTTCATGTGAGGGTTCGCGTCACCAAGCGCTGAGACCTCAATATCAGGCAGGCCGATGTCATCCAAGAATTGATGAACGGGTTCGGCGCTACCGCGCGCCGTCAAAATCACGATGCCTTCAGGACCGTGTTTTGAGTACACGTTATGAAGGATCTTGCATACCCACTTGATTTCACGTGGGTTGATCAGTTTTTCAAAGTCTGCGTAATCAAACACATCTCCAGGAAGTTGATCATAGACTGCGAACTCACCCGGCGACAGGTCGAACTTTGTGCCATCAGCAGACGTGACGTGGATCGCAGAGTCGGTTTTGACCAACGTATCGTCAAAATCAAAGATGCGCAATCGCTTGTGAGCAGACGCCGACTCTTTGACGATCTCCTTGATGTACTCTCTGAGGAGCTTCGTCGTTGAACTCATGACTGATCATATCTAGTTTTGACGCAGTGTATCTCCACAGGTATTTGGCTTATGATTAGACCATGGACCTCCTTGTCAAAGAGTACTTGCGTACGCACTCATTCCAGGAACTCGAGGATGAATTCGGTGTGACTGCACGTCGTGCATCAGAGGATGCGTTCACGAAGTTCTCTCTCAACTACGACTCCATTCTGTGTGAGGAGCTTCGTCGTAAGGGTTTGACTTCTAACCCGATTGCAGAACAGTGCCGCGGTCTCATAGTGCGTCCATCTCGTGGACTCTTAGGTGAGAAGTGGAAGGATGCTCGTGTTGGTGACGTCGAGGTCGTCGCATGGCCGATGAACCGTTTCTACAACTTCGGTGATCCTGCGGCGGTCGAGATCAACTGGTCTGACCCGGGTCTTCGCGTCTATGAAAAGGTCGACGGAACGTGCATCATCCTGTATTGGGACGCTGTCGCAAACAAGTGGCATGCGGCAACGCGCTCTGTGCCTGAGGCAAATCTGCCCATCAATGCAGGACACCTTGAAATCAAGGACATGACGTTCTCGCAGTTGTTTCTAAACGCACTCATTCTCACGCGGGAGGAGCTCTCTGGAAAGCAGGTCGACTGGGAAGTCGATGGGCCTGACAAAGTCATCCATCTGAATAAGGAGATGACGTACGTCTTCGAGCTCGTGTCGCTCTACAACCAGATCGTTGTCGTCTATCCAAAGCCTCGTGTGTATCTTTTGGCTGCCCGCCACACGGCGACCGGTAAGGAGGTCCCGATCGAGACGCTTCGCATCGAACACGTGCGTCGTCCCAAGACGTGGTCAATCCGCAGCGTTGCCGAACTTGCTGAGTTCGTGGATTCTGCTTCGCCGTCTGAACTCGAGGGCGCAGTCGTCTGCGACTCGAAGTTCGGTCGCATGAAGATCAAGAACAAGTCCTACGTGCTTGCACACAAGTCGAAGGACACCGTGATGTCGTCTTCACGCAATGCGCTTGAGTGCGTCATCCTTGAGAAGGTCGACGACATCGTCCCGCTGGTTCCTCAGGAGGTCGTTGACCGCTTGATGAACCTGCAGCACGCGTACTTCACGTATTGCAAGAGCATCGATGATCGCTTTGAAGAGTTCCACGCGGAAGCAGCGGGCAACCGCAAGCGATTTGCTGAACTCGTCAGCCTCGCAGGCGGACACATGTCTCCCTTTTTCGTCCTGTGGGAGAAAAAGGCAAAGAACGCTCGTGACATGTTCGCGACGATGGGCGCAAAAGGCAAGCTGTCATCGAGTGCCCTCGACACCATTCTTTCGAACCTTGTATTGTAGCTAACCTCGGTCGGCTCGCGAATAAACCGTGGGCCGGCTGTGGGCGACCTGTGGCCTTGGCGTGAGGTGCCTAAGGCAACCATGTACAGCCCACCAGACTGGGTTACGGTCAATTTGTAGGTCATGGATACTTACAACTTGGAGGCTTCATCATGTTGATCACGATTGATCTTGTTGGCGACGGAGACACTGTTGTCGACGGTGGTTCTGTGAAAAAAGATGAGGCTGAAGCTCAACGTCTCAAAGCAGAGCGAAAGAACGCCTGGATGGAGTGGGTCAGGCGCAATGAAGCCGTCGTCCCACAGATCGTTCCAGTAACACAGCGCTAGCTATTTCATGCATTGATGACGCCGAGCATGCCCATTTGATAGAGAGCGGGTTGCGCGGCGATTCCGTACCACACCATGTTCGCGACGCCACCGCCGCATTCAAGCCATGTAATGCTATGATATCCGATACTCGGTCTTCCCCTGTAGTCTGCAGGAATTACGGCGTTCGTCGTATTCACGTTTTGGCCGAACACGACGGCGCTGTTGGTAGACGTGCTGTCAATTCCAATCCCGACGCCAGCATACGCCGCACCGCCGCTACAACCGCCGATTGACTGCGCATGAACGCTCAAAAGAGTCGTGTCACCGGCGACATACTCGAATGAGTTGCCCGTGTTGTTGTTTGAAGGGCGAAATGCAATCGTGTTGTATGTCCAGTTGTCTGCAGTCTCAGTTACTTTCAAATTTCTTTCAACGCGATTGTACTGATTCCACACAAAACGTTTCGAAACTGAGTCCTCAGTCGTGTTCGTGCCTGTGCCTCTGATCGTTCCAACGTATCGGCGGGTCGGATCGCCCGATTTTACGAGAACGCCGTCTTTGCGTGTCAACTGTGTCGCTCGTGTTGTTGAACTAGTCCACTTGACCTTCTCTAGGGTCACTGCGTTACTCACCCACGCAGCAAACACATCGTAGTTCGAGCCTGAGGTAATAGCAAATGCACTGATTGGCGGTGCAAACTCAGAACCTGAAAACGTAAATGACACCTGAGGTGTCTGCTTGATTGCCCACTCAGTTCCATCCCACAGCGCCAACATGTTAGACGTGTGTTCCGTCAAATACATTGTTGCCGCAGCTGTGACGTCGACAGATGTGACCGCCGACCCAGATGTTAACGTCAGACGATGACCAAATATCTCTGCATTTGTCATCGATCTGAGGTCTACAACACGTGACGACCCACTCAATAGCGCATCGCCTGTTACATTGAGATCTCCTGTGACAGTCAGATCTTTGGCCGTTGTTGCCGTGCCGATCTGCGTGTGCTGCAGCTGAACGACTTTGTCAATCGTACCGTTGATAGTGCTGGTGACGACTACTTGAAGGTTCTTTTTCGCCTGTTCATTGCTGATGTTAGACATCAGAGCACCACGATGTTCTTGTTGGTCAATGATGTCGACAACGGCTCCTCGCGATTCCTAACAACACCATCGAAGTAAGGAAGTGAACTAGTCGCTTCAAAGCTCAGGTTTGAGGACATCGTAAATGAGGGTGTTGTGGGTGAACCAGATGAATCAACGAACTTGACGAACACAGGTCCTGACTGTGCCAACGACTGTCTGGCGGTCCTTTGTATAGGTCTGCGCGACAATAGGCGTGTTTGAATCGTCGATCCTGAAACTACGAGCGACGGCGAGGTGACTAGCACGTCCTGAAAGAACTTCGTGTCAGGTCGCTGCTCGAGCATGTCGCGCATCTGACCGAATCGATTGCGCCTGAAGACGGCGTTAGTTCTCATCGGAAAGCCTGAATAGAGTCCGTATCGCCAGCCGCGTAGCTCAGCACACGACCAGAATCCCGTAGAAGCATCGTACTGTCTGAATGTCACGTGGCAATTGTCAGCACTGTTACGCCCGTCGCCAAAGCCATAGAAGAACTTCACAAACTCTGAAAGGCCTAGGCCACCTGCAACTCCGCCGGCAAGATCTGAATGTTCTGCTGCCGTATTTCTGATTGCGGCAAGAGCATCATTGCGTCGACCGAACTCAATCACAATGTCAGCAAAGAACGTGGGCCGGGGGCCGAAAGGACCGCCAGAAAATCCTGAAAGTTTGTAGAGATAATTTCCACCCTTGATCTTGTCGCTGAACACATTTTGGATCGATGACCATCGTGGCTCATAAGGGAAAGACATGATCCAGTCACCACAGCCGCGGCTGCTAGACGCCGGCGGCGTGGGGCCCGAATAGTCAACATAGTTTGCGTACTCTCTTCCTGTGAAGAGCACGAGATCGGTGATAAATCCTGGACCTGAACTTCCTGCAGCAAGAACAAATCCAGGTGATTGCACTGCTAACATGTTGGTGGGTTCTGGCACTCGTGTGTCCCAATACGTTTCATTTTCTGATTGAAAGATCGAGTTTCTCGGGTAGCCCTTGATCTCTGAGATCCGGCGCGCCGAGGTCCAATTTAGCTGTGTTGACCAAGACGTCAGATTATGTCGATCGTTGTCTGAGAACGCATCGTAAATTTTGGTGGTCTCTGCAGACGAAGAAATCAGCGTTGAAACACCATGAAATGGTGCATACGAAGATCTGTCGAGGTACAAGTACTGTACAGACTTTTCGAGGGTGAACCTGCTGAACGTTGAGCTCGACATCTCTTGAGAGTAAGAGACGTCAAATTGATCGAGCACCGGTTCTGCGCCGATAATCTCGTGTACGACGTTTGAACCTAACGATTGGTTCAACGTATCGTGGAACTCGACTGCTTCTTTGACCTGGCTGCCGAACAGCGTGATGTTTATCGTGCCGGAGATCAGTGACACGTCATGGGAGACCGATCCTAGAGATGACGTGAAAGAAGGAAAAGGTCCGACTGCAAAAAGATCAGGTCCTGCAATACACGGTGGTCGCATTTTTGAGATGCTAAGGACTAGTTTGTCACCAGGCATGACAAGAAATGGCGACGGAAAATGACACATCAACGGCAACGCTGTAACTGCCGTAGCGTTGAAATTTGAAAGTGTGTTTAGATACGTTAGGATTGCTTCATTTGCTGTAGAAATGCCAGATGCACCTAAATAAAATGGACTCTTTACGGTTTTACCGGTCTGATCAGTTAGTCCTTGAAACGTGACAGCATCGTTTCCAAGTATCGCTCGCCCGGATGGTCGACCGGTTCCTGCTCGACCTATGGGTGCAACTGATTGATATCGATTTCTCTTTGTTGTGATGGCGTAAGTGCCACCAATCAAGAGGCTCTGATCCGTTGTGATCAACGCTCGAATTCTTGCAAGTTTTTGTGCCTTTGAAAGACCTGCTCCGGTTGTCAAGCCTTCAAAATAGTTCGTAACAACGCCGGTAGTGTTTAGCGCTTCAGATCTTACTATTGCGGATCCACTAAACGAGTTATTAGCGCCAGGAGTAATCACGCAACCTGCAGGATTAGCGTATGCTAGAAATCCGTCAGCTTTGACCTGATAAATAACACTTGCCGGCAGTGGAACTTTTCTGTCTGGTGTCTGAAGAATTGAAACGCTATGAAAATTATCTGTTGATGGAATGATCGTTCCGGTCATGATCAACTCGCGATAAGAAACGGAAGAACCGCTCAGTTGATTTTTGGACAATGTAACATGACGGTGAAGAGCAACTGTCAATGCAGGGCCAGCAAAATCTGGGTTAGGTCCAAATTCCATGCTCCCACCAAACGGCAGGACTGCTTGTGTATATGAATCAAACCAACCCGCGCCGGCGGCGAACGGAATTTCAAACATCGCTTTTTCAACCAACAAAGGAGAATTGATTGGCAATGTGAACGTTTCATCGTTCGTTGGTCTGTATTCTTCGTTGTTTCTGATGCTTTTTCCGTATGATTTTCCAATTACGTCTGCAAATGAAGGGTTGCCATTTGAGACATAATTTTTACCGATCGCAGAGTCTGTTTGAGACGCGCCGCCCGGGCCTGCTTGGGCTAGCCTGAGTGAACCAGAAGAAACAATGTTTCCGATCGGTCCAAATCCACGTGCGTCTTCCGGCACGAGCGGGAGTGAACCAGTGGTCCACGTCCTAGGATCGCACCAATCTCCACCTGCCGGCTTTCCGCTGATAAACAACGGTGGCTGTGCACTGCCGGTCGGTTGTACGTACGCTGAATTGATCGGAACGTTCCAGGACTTAGTCTTCTTGTTGTAGTAGTAGATGCTGGACGTCGTCCCTGGCATCGTGATGTTGAAATTGACCGGTAGCGATACTTTGATCTGCGTTTTGGACCTCAGGCCTTGGTTAAATCCGGACTCGACGTAGTTTGGATTTGAGCCTGACGTAAAAAACAGGTCTGTCAACGATGCTGAGCTCTGATCAAACAATGCAGACTCATTGAATGCATCGACTGACGTGGTCGGTTGTTCGTTTGCGAACTGATCGATGGCGCTTTTGACAACGCTTCCCGTGACCAAAAAATCGCCTGAGAATAGATCTTGGCGTTCTAGCGTTCCGGGGCCGTCGCCGCCAAAAAAACGCGGAAGCGTCGATGGATAATTCACCAAAACGGGGGAGATGTCTGTGCTGTTGGTGAAGTTCGGCGACTTTCGATCGTCAAATGATGAAAAAGCTAGACCGCGCCGGCTGTCGCCCGTCCGAGCAACAAGTGGCAATGTCATAGCTGATTCTGACGTTCCTAGCGCTTTTCTTGGAAGCACCTTTCGCCTAGAAACAGGGGGCGAGAACGTCATGACACAGCCTGCGGTGTGAAGCCCGGGCCAATTTAGGCGAGGCGTCAGCTGCGTCGAGTATTGGGTCGTGTAGCCGCCGTAGATGTACTCTTGCGTTCCAGGAACAATGTCAGGTGCCGCTAGTCCGGGACTGAAATCTCTGAATCGATCAGTCCCATTCGGCATAAAAATGCCGACTGTCGCATCTTCGTTCCAGTACGCCGGTGGAGCATCTGGCAGGTTTGATTTGGGCGCGTATCTAAATTCGATTGTGCCGTTCTCGTAAATGACAGCCTCAAATTTAATGACGGCGCCCTGGGGTGCAATTGCGTTGCTAACAGATGACCATCGAACAATGAGGCGGCGTCCTTTTCTAGAACGCACATCATTGAAGTAACTGACGCCATACGACACGCCGTTGAAAAATTCTGGTGGAGGTTCTAGGCCGGCGTTGAGTCGAGAATTTTTTGTTTCTAGCTCATCAACTCCCAAGTAGTTCCACAACGGGTAGTTTGAAATTTGTGACGCATGTTGTGAGCAATTGCGCAATTCATCAAACCAAGGACAGATCAGTGCCGCTTGCGAGGTGAACGTAGGTCTAATCGTCGTGTTGTCTGATTCACTTCCTGTGCTACCTTCTCCTTCATGAAATGTTCCGGTAAGAACTTCATCTGGTGAGAAGCCGCCTTGCAAAGCCGGATCGGCAAGAACTAACCATCCGTTGATGCTAGCGACAAAGTGATCATAGACAACGCCGTCAAAATTGAATGAAAATCCGATAGGCAACGGATCTAGATTGTAGCTATACGTATTGAATGAAACAGCACCGTTTTCACCGCCCAATCCGGGCGAGTCGGGTACTTGCGTAAATTGATCATCACGAATGTTCGTCAGACCAGCAGATGAGTCGACCACTTTCGTGAAGATGTAATTTTCAAACCTGCGTGGTGGCGCCTGCGTTCTCTTGTCAATTTCTGGCATTGTCGTTTTTCAGAGTGCTAGGTCGTACGTAGTGTTGACGTAAGCTTTGTAAGCCGCATACTCATCATCAGTGAAATAGTAGTTTGTGGCAGCTAGTTCTAAAAGTTCAGCGATCATGAAACTGTTGCCTAGAAGATTGTAACCACAGAACAAGAAGCTGGACGAGATCGTGAGAACGTCCAGTGCAGGCACAGTAACTTCGGCGGCTGAATCAACAGTGATTCCAAGATTTGCACCGTCCCAACGCATCATCACCAGGTGATATCCGGCCGACAAAGCTTGCGGGCCGGTCGTTTGAAGACCACCTGAATCAACGATGTACGCATTGATCCCAGAACTGGTGAGTGTCAATCCTACTTCGTTTGTGTCATTTCCCAAAACAAGCGGGTCGTCATTCGTGTTACCGGTAGGTGCAGGACTTCCGACGTCTTTTATCACCGCAATGATCGAGCCCTCAGTCAGCTTCCATACTTCAACGTCAACAAGGTCGAAGTTACACGAAAAGTCTGAAAAGTCAATACCGTTGAATGATGCAGGTGCACGACCATTCTGTAGCGCTCCGACGGTCGGCGGCGCCTGATCCCAAATCATTGGACCGGTCGCCATCGAAATGCCCCTTGTCGCTGTTTGTGGCCAACCGTACCAAAATATCGTGAGATTGTTGTCAGGAAACACGCGTACGTTTTGTGCATAGTCGGCGCGCCAGTACGCTGAAAATCTGAACGATTGACCCACGTCAAAAACAGGTGATGGTTCACGTAGTGAATTTGAGTGTCCAGTGCCGCCAAATGCCAGCGAGTCTGTTCCTGCGTTTGTGACGCTGTCAAATGTCCAACCCGCTGTCCCGGCCTTATCACTGTACTTTACGTAATTGTCAGTAGAACCGGTCATCAATGACAACGCGGCTATCATATCACTTGGTTCAGACGCAGGGGCAAATTCATTTCTGCACAATCTGACGTCAGGGAACGGAAATAGCGGGGCCGACGGTGCACGGTTGAAATACGGTGAATCAGCAAATGCACTGATGGCATCAATGTCACAAAAGTCAACGTTCAAGATTCGATCTGTTCCATCAAAATGATCAAGGTTGCCCGCCATGAGCGCGCCCTTCACCGTATGTGCCGGTCCTGGCATCTCTGTAGAAAAGAATGATGCGATCGACCTGATTGTTAGCGGCTCAATCACGCCGTTGAAGTTGAAATTCTCCAACTGAGTATTGTCACCGATCGTGACTGGGAACGTCATGATATTATCCCACAGCGGTGACGCAGCGTCCTGAATCTCGAGATAGCGAACTGGATTGAACAGATCAGCGTCCGCGAACTTTCTTCCAGGTGAGAGAAAATCGTTGTCCATTCCATAACGATTGTTCTTTAGCTGGTGCCCGGGATCTCCCGTCCAGATCTTTGCAATGCCGGCATCGTACTGCCGCATGCGCGTGATTTCAATGCCTTGAGTGTACGCGTCGATTGCGATGGTGTCCATCGCACCGCTTGTTGAGGTGCGAATGACCGGCCTGATCTTTGGCCCTTCGTCAAAGAACGGATTATCGTGAACGTCCTGCGGCGAGAACATATTTTGATATGCCATGCCGTTGGTATCGAGCAGCGATGATGAAATGATTGTCGTAGAGGACATCAGAACTTCCTCACAGTTCCGACAACCTGTTGCAACAAGATGACGCCGTCAAGGTTCTGCCTGATGTTTTCACCCAAGTAGATTTCTGATGAGTAGTATTGCTGCTTGTGTCGCTCTAGCATGTGAGATTCGATCGTGAAGTTTGTGCCCTTGAAGCGAGTCTTGCGTGGGATCAGCTGCTGAATGAACGTGCCAATCGACGTGTCGAACCAGCGGAAGAATTCAAAGAATGCTTGAAAGTTTAGCTTGTCCTTGACGCGATTGAAATAGACTGTTCGTAGCCTGTCAAGGTCTGGGTAGTCGGGTGAAAACACGAGTTCCGGCGCGCCGAGGGCGTTGTCGATCGAATCAAGCGTAGCAAACATTGCGATGATGTCACGGTTCAATGCATCGATCAAGGAGAACTCGATGATGAATCGTACATCATCCGTGGGCTCTTCGCTCTTGGTGATTTCATACACCGGCGCGACGCCGGCCCATGGTGTCTGCTGCACCAGGTCATAATCCTGGAATGAGCGAACTCTAACTTTTTCATTGCTTGAGGCTTCGTCAAAGTATGGGCTCAGGTAGCTCAGTTCAAAGATCTCGCCTACAACAACTTCATCGACAAGCGGGAATGCGCTTCCCGTCATGTGAAAGTTGTTCTCACTGTAGTCGATGAACGTGATCTTGCCTTGTGGGTTGCCCAAGCTTGCGGTCGCGTTCGCAAAACGATCTGCTTGTGCAGTCATCGTGTTCATGCGAAGGTGACCGAAAGAACCGCTCTTTGTGTTGACGTAGTTCCAGTTCGTCAAAGGATCTTCGACGCCGACAGAGTTGTAGTTGCGGACGTGTTCGCGCCATTCGTCTTCTGTCAGAGCCCGTGACCAGAACCTGACATTAGACATGCGACCATTGAAGTAGGTGACTCTGGCCTCATCAGGTGCCACAGAAATATCATTCAGAAACAGATAATTGGCTCCAGTTCCCGTGTTGATGATTGGCGTCGAGCCAACCTCGATGAACGAGCCGTTGGTGTTCGAGCCGGTCGTGAGCGCCCTGAAGACGTTCACTTCGTTGTGTGGGCTTTCCTGAAAGAACGATGAAGTCGACTGAAAGTGCTCGATCTTGCCGTCGTTCTGATAGCTCAATCGAAGGAAGTACGAAGAAGAGACGTGGCTGTTGAGCGCATCGTCGTTTCGCTGGCAACCGAAACTGACGTTCCACTTGTCAAAGTTGAACAAGCCTGGCATCGGCATGTCAAGTTCAAGCATGTGCATCGGCGATTCAGCAGTATCACCTGGCCTGACATAGAGGACAAGCTTTGGTTGGAAACCCGTGGCGGGATTTGAAGATGATACTGCGATGAGGTTCGCAACGATTCCGGATCCTCCGAGCGTATTTCCAGGCAGCGTTCCAGTCACGCAGAATCGAGCTAGCGACTGAGTCGCGGCTTGCATTAATGCGATCGACGCCGGCGGGTACTTGACGATGCCTTCCCACGTCCACGAACCAGATGTCAACAAGCCATCGTTGGGATTATTGCTAACGAGAGTGCCGGACGAGAACGGGTTGTTCTCAACGAACGTACCGGCCATCCACGGGAATCCAGGTTCAGTTCTAGACGCCGACAAGAAAGGCGAGCATGCGTAGCTAGCTGTCGTGAACTGGACCATCGCGCCGGGCTCGAGCTTGCTTTCACGCGCAAATGATAGCGCTTGAGTCGTTGGTCCGCCGAACTCTCTGATCCTAACGCTGTTTCCCGGATCAATGCCTATCGCCCTCAAGAATGATCTGATGCTGTGTTGTGTTCCCTTTGACCTCAACACG
>Ga0315291_10009388_pt1 | contig 11982 bp, 11 predicted proteins | sample YL17G12_20_MG_FD_203070 | JGI IMG/M metagenome (GOLD analysis project Ga0315291, IMG submission 203070) | Sediment microbial communities from Yellowstone Lake, YNP, Wyoming, USA - YL17G12_20 | ecosystem: Environmental > Aquatic > Freshwater > Lake > Sediment | place: USA: Wyoming | collected...
GTTCCTGGCTGACATCCGGATGGTACTGCCTCGCCAGTTTTCGAAATGCTCCCTTTATATCCTCTGGCGAGGCATTGCGTGGTATGCCCAAGACTTCGTAATAATCACGTTGCGCCATTTCTATACGTTATAACGTATAAACGTTGGAACGTTTAAACGTTGTAATCTATCCCTTCTTCACGAATTGTATTCGGTTGTTGTGCTGGATATTGCATGAGACGTGTAATCTGTCGGCTACATTTATCACACAATTCAAAGAGCTGCGAGAATTCTGTCTGATCCAAATAATTAATTTCCTGGGCAACATAAACCTGAGCCCTAAGCTCACCAGCAGATGCCTTTGCCCGTCCCAAATATTCATTGAATAAACTTTGTGTCCGGCTTTCAAAACCTTCAGCGATATTCGACATGATGGACACTGAAGCACGTCTCATCTGGTCACATAAACCAAAATCCCTGGCAAACTCCCCGCGCCGTGTCAAGTCATATACTAGACCTGTCAATTTACGAGCAGTCTGCCAGGCTTCTATATCTTCAAACTTCACAATCGTTGGCATCTTCTTATATTTTAACGTTCCAACGTGTAAACGTGCCAACGTTTAAACGCTTAGGCATTTCTGAATTCACCATCCACCACGTCATCATCACCACCGGGCTTTTGCTCACCCCCTTCAGGACCAGGTTCCTCCCCGCCTGCAGCCGAACCTGCTTGTGGACCACCCTGCTGATAAACGGAAGCCCCAATTTGCTGGACGATCTGGAATAATTGCTCCGTGGCACTCTTGATCTTGGTGGGATCATCGCTCTCCAATGACTGCTTAACGTTGGCAATCTCTGCTTCCACCTTGCTCTTAGTTTCCGCGGGTACTTTATCTCCAAAGTCACGCAATGCCTTTTCAGCGGTATACACGGCATTATCTGCCGTATTGCGAGCTTCTATCAGCTCCTTGCGTTTCTTGTCTTCATCGGCATGCACCTCCGCTTCCCGGCGCATGCGTTCGACCTCCGCTTCATTCAAGCCAGATGAAGCTGTGATGGTAATATGCTGGCTTCGTTGGGTAGCTTTATCCTGAGCAGTTACATTGATGATTCCATTTGCATCGATATCGAAAGTCACCTCGATTTGCGGGAGGCCACGTGGCGCAGGGGGAATGCCATCCAGGATGAATTTGCCCAGGCTCTTATTGTCGGTTGCCATCGGACGCTCACCCTGCAAGACGTGGATTTCTACCTGCGGTTGGCTGTCGGAGGCTGTCGAAAAGATCTGGCTCTTCCGAGTAGGAATGGTGGTATTGCGCTCGATCAGCGGCGTAGCCACACCACCCAACGTCTCCACCGAGAGGGTCAGGGGAGTGACGTCCAGCAGTAAGATGTCCTTCACATCGCCACCCAGCACGCCTGCCTGGATCGCTGCTCCAATCGCTACCACCTCATCAGGGTTTACCCCTTTATGCGGTTCCTTGTTGAATAACTTTCGTACGGCTTCTTGCACCGCCGGCATTCGCGTCATACCACCCACCAACACCACTTCGTTGATCTTTGATGTTTCCAGGTCTGCGTCGCGTAATGCTGTTTTAACCGGCCCCAATGAGCGGTCGATGAGATCACCTGTAAGCTGCTCTAATTTGGAGCGCGTAAGATTCATCACCAGGTGTTTCGGACCTGAGGCATCAGCCGTAATATACGGCAGATTGATTTCTGTCTGCATCATGCTGGAGAGTTCGATCTTGGCTTTTTCTGCCGCTTCTTTGAGCCGTTGCAGGCTTTGGCGGTCCTGGCGCAGGTCAATCCCATTGGCCATCTTAAATTCATCCGCCAGATAATCGATTAACCGCATGTCAAAATCATCTCCACCCAGGAAGGTATCTCCACTGGTGGAACGTACCTGAAAGACACCATCTCCCACATCCAGGATGGAAATATCAAACGTGCCTCCACCCAGGTCATACACTGCGATCACTTCATCTTTCTTCTTATCCAAACCATAAGCCAGCGAGGAAGCTGTTGGCTCGTTGATGATGCGTAATACATCCAATCCGGCAATCTTTCCGGCATCTTTAGTGGCATTGCGCTGGGCGTCATTGAAGTACGCCGGAACAGTGATGACCGCCTGAGTCACTGTCTCACCCAGGTAGGCTTCAGCATCCGTCTTAAGTTTAGCCAGGATCATGGCAGAAATTTCCGGGGGCGAATATTCACGCCCGTCCAAAATCACCCGGATATCCCCATTAGGTGCTTTAGCCACCTTATAAGGAACCCGAGCCAACGCTTTTTTCACCTCGGGGTCCTCAAACTTGCGTCCCATGAAGCGCTTGATTGAGAAGACTGTATTTTCAGGGTTGACCACCGCCTGGTTGCGTGCCACCCGCCCCACCAGTCGCTCGTGGTTTTTATTCACTGCTACCACGGATGGTACCAGCCGCTCACCCTCTGCACTCGCGATGACCGTCGGTTCCCCACCTTCCATCACCGCCACCACCGAGTTGGTTGTGCCCAGATCAATACCGATTATTTTTCCCATTCTGTAACTCTCCTTGTTAATGATTGGATGCGAAATAAATTAGATCGATGCTAAATAATTACTATCTTGCCACTCGGACACGCGCCGGACGGATTACCCTCTCGCCAAGTGTGTACCCAGGTTGTACGACTTCGATGATCTGGCCACTCTCATGATCCGGACTATCCTCATGGGAAATGGCTTCATGCATATTGGGGTCGAAGAATTTTTCATCTGTATCAATGAGCTTAACTCCATCAGTTTCGAACGCTGCGATCATTTTCCGATGAATCAAGTCGATGCCGTCCGCCCAAATGGCACCATTTCCTTCTGTTGGACGATTCTTGCTTTTTAGAGCTCTCTCCAGGTCGTCTGCAATATCCAGATAGCGCCGGATGGCTGTCGCGAAGGCGTTCTGACCGCCTTGCGCTTGTTCACGTTCCATCCGTTTCTTATAATTAAAGAATTCAGCCCGCTCACGCTGCCAACCACATAAATATTCGTTCGCCTTTGCCAAAGCCTCATCAAGCTCCGAACGTAGCTGGGCGATTTCTTCCGCAGGGATCACCGCAGGTACTTCTGTCATCTCCTCGGGTTCCGATGGGGGCACAGGTTGTTCTTGCGATTCTTTCACTTCAGCTTTTATTTCATTTTCTTCCATCTTATGTTTCTTGGCTACCATGATAGAGTCACGCTCCTTATGTTTCTTCAGCTAACATCTCAATCACCAGGTCACTTAACAGACCAGAGACAAAGCGTACTGTGGATACAGTGCGCCCATATGCCATACGGGTGGGTCCGAGCACCCCCAGTGCTCCCGTTACCAATCCGGGAGCTCCGTAACGCGCCAGCACCATGGAGCAATCCCGCAGGTCCTCCCACGTGCCTTCACCGCCAATCAGTACCTGGACGTCATCCATTCCGCTTGTCAGCACCGTGCGGGAGAGCAAATCCTCCAACATGGAACGCTCTTCCAAGACTCTCAAAGCCTTGCGAGCCGATTCTGACTCGGCGAATTCAGGTTCTGCCAACACATTGGTCAAGCCATCCCGATAGACTTCTCCGGAGACGACATGTTTCATCCTCTCCAGCTCTTCCTTCGTCAGCTTGATTATGTCCTGTTCGAGGGCATCAAATTGTCCGCTCAGCGCAGAGATTCCATCTGCATCCAGTCCCTCACATACCAGGTTGATGTGACTGGCAGCGGCTGATAGCTGTTCCTGTGAGACAGGCTCAGCCAGAGTTAGCATTTGCTGGCGCACTTGCCCACCTGTCCACACGATCACCATTAAAACCTGCCGTCCATGTGTGGAAATCAGGCTTAGATGCTTAAAGCGTGCCAGCTCAGGTCTTGGGGATGTCACCAGGGAAGCCCCTTGCGATTGGTGTGCCAACACTGATGCTGCCAGGCGCATCCAACGGTTCACATCCCTCCCTGCCTGGTAGAACTGGTGGGTGATCGTTCGTCGCGTATTCGCTGGAAGCTCGGTCTGCCCCATCAGCTGCCGGACGAAATATCGGTAGCCTTCTTCAGTTGGCACCCGTCCAGCCGATGTGTAAGGCTGCCGCAAATAACCCGCGTCTGTCAGCTCGACCATATCATTCCGAATGGTAGCTGAGCTTGTATCGAGCTTGTACCGTTCGATCAATGCCATCGAGCCAACCGGTTGTGCCGTCTCCACATACGTGTGGATGATGAGAGCAAGGATCAGTCTTTGTCGTTCGGTCAGTGTAATCATCCAGGTCACCTATAATTTAGCACTCTCACCTTGAGAGTGCTAAAACGAACCATAAAATGATACCATGACTAGGGGGGGTACGTCAAGCGGGGGTAGAGGGTTCTTATAAAACTCTAACAAGCTACTGTTGACCAATTCCACCTCTCTCAGTATAATCATGGGATAAATAAATAACCTTCGGGGCAGGGTGATAACGTGTAAAGCGTTTATTCCCGACCGGTGGTAAAGCCCACGAGCCATATAAATTGGCACGATCCGGTGAAATTCCGGAGCCGACGGTACAGTCCGGATGAAAGAAGGTCAAAGAATTTTCTTAGACTATATTCCTATACGTAATGTACAGGGATTTGCCTGGAAATCGGTATTAATTGCCCCGAAGAACCCTTCGGGGCTTTTTGTTATATGAAGACGCGACCCTGGCTGATTGTCCTCTCATTATTTCTCCTGCTGCTGGTATGGCAGCTGGTGGCCTGGTTTGGAGGTTTCCCGGCTTTTATCCTCCCCACGCCTGAACAGGTTGGTGTCCGATTCGTTCAGGCCATCCTGGATGGCAGTCTGGTTCGCAATACCGCCGTGACCCTGATGGAAGTCCTGGCGGGGCTGGCATTGGGAGTCAGTGTTGCCACCGTGCTCGGATATCTTCTGGCACGCTCGCTTCATTTGGAACGTTTGCTTTCTCCATATATCGTTGCCAGCCAGTCCATTCCGATTGTCGCCATCGCCCCCCTGCTCGTGATCTGGTTTGGTCCCGGACTTTTCTCCAAAATTCTGGTATGCGCCCTGATCGTCTTTTTCCCCGTGCTGGTCAACACTGTGGTTGGTGTGCGCTCCGTCCCCGAAGACTTGCGCGATCTGATGCGCTCACTGCAAGCTACTCGCTGGCAGACCCTGAAAAGCCTGGAGCTTCCCGCGGCCTTGCCAGTCTTTCTGGGTGGACTTCGTATCGGTGCAACCCTCTCAGTCATTGGAGCAGTCGTGGGAGAGTTCGTGGGTGCCAAAAGCGGGCTTGGTTTCATGGTCAATGTGGGACGTGGTGTTTACGATACATCCCTGGTATTCGTTGCAGTATTCACCCTCATCGCCCTTGCCCTGACCCTTTATGGGCTGGTCTCAATGGTTGAAAAACGCTTATTGAGGTGGCAGCAGCGTCCGGAGAATGAGGTGCTGTTGATTAGTGATGTGCCATCGAAAGCTGTATAAGTTAATTTCCGAGCGGTTCGGAGGAGTTCGAAGCATGAAAAATCTATCGGCGATTATTCTGATATTGATTATGTTCTTATCTTCCGCTTGTGGTAGTGCATCCAAGTATCCTTCTCCCCAGGTAACCGCGAGTGGATCCACTCAAAGTGCTTATCCATCAACCACCAACACGGGTGCAGCTCCATTGGTGCATGTCCGTCTGCCTCTCGGATACATTCCCAATGTTCAATTTGCACCATTATATGATGCGGTCGAGAAAGGTTATTTCAATCAGGCAGGGATAGACATTGAATTCGACTATAGCATGGAGACGGATGCTGTCGCTCTGGTGGGGGCGAATGAGATCCAGTTCGCGGTTGTATCAGGTGATCAAGTCTTGTTAGCGCGCGCCCAGGGACTTCCTGTGGTGTACGTAATGGCATGGTATCAAGATTACCCCGTGTCTGTGGTATCCAAAACCGGGCATGGTATCCTTAAGCCTCTCGATCTAAAAGGCACGCGTATTGGTCTTCCCGGTTTGTATGGTGCCAGTTACATCGGTCTGCGAGCCTTGCTCAGTGCCGCGGGTCTGAAAGAAAGTGATGTTACCCTTGATTCGATTGGTTACAACCAGGTTGAAGCCCTGGTGAGTGACCAGGACCAGGCCGTGGTGGTCTACACCAACAATGAGCCAATTCAGCTGCGCCTCACGGGTTACCAGATTGATGAAATCCGCGTCAAGGATTACGCCCATCTGGTTTCCAATGGATTAATTACCAATGAAACCACTATTGCTCAAAATCCAGATTTGATCCGAAGGATGAACCAGGCTATCCTGAAAGGGATTGCAGATACGATTGCCAATCCCGATGAAGCTTATAAAACCTGTATTAAATATGTAGAAGGACTGGCACAAGCCGACCAGGCTGTTCAAAAGCAAGTGCTCACCACCTCTATTGAATTCTGGAAGACTGATCACCTGGGCTATTCGGATCCAACCGCCTGGCAAAATACTGAGCAGGTGCTGCTGGATATGGGCTTAATGACTAAACCATTGGATGCGACCCAAGCATTCACCAATGATTACCTTCCATCCAAGTGAGTCATAGAATTAGAAACTAGGATGACTTTTTATGGTTCAGCCTACTGGCGAGCCTATTTTACAGATAAAGCACCTCAGTACCATCTTCCCTGATGGAAATAGCGGGCTGCATGCCTTGCATGACATCTCATTTTCGGTGTGTGCCGAGCAGTTTGTTTGTGTGCTGGGTCCGTCTGGCTCTGGCAAAACCACCCTGCTGCGCATCCTGGCAGGGTTGCTGCCTCCAACTCAGGGCGAAGTATTATTTGGCAATTCCTCCCTAAAAGCTCCCAGGCACGGTGTGGGCATGGTGTTTCAAAAAGCAAATCTGATGCCATGGCGAACTGTATTGGATAATATTCTCCTGCCTCTCGAGATACAACATGTGCCTCGTACAGAAGCACTGGCGAAAGCCCATGCTTTAGTAGATCTGGTCGGTTTGATTGGCTTTGAGGCCTCGCTCCCGCGCGATCTCTCGGGGGGAATGGCTCAACGCGTAGCCATTGCCAGGGCTTTGATCCATGAACCTGACCTGCTCCTGCTGGATGAGCCTTTCGGTTCCCTGGATGCTCTGACGCGTGAACGCATGGGGATTGAGCTGATTCGAATTTGGCAAGCCAGGCGTAAGACGGTGATTATGGTTACCCATTCCATCAGTGAATCTCTCTTCCTGGCAGATAGAGTCCTGGTGCTCAGCCCCCGCCCAGGCCGTCTGCGCCTTGATCTGACCGTGGATCTTCCCCGCCCCAGGGAAGAAGATATTCGCTACTCGCCAGCTTTTTCCGCCCTGGCACGCCAGGTCCGTGAGGCGATTGAATAAAACCCGGTTGGTTAAGTCTCGATATCATTCACCCCATATTTGGTGAGAAAATCATCCATCGCCTCGCGCAGCAAATCGGCTTCATTCACCCCACGTTCTTCTGCCAGCTTGGAAAGCCGCTCAAGTTGAGTTTGTGTGTAATGCGTGGTTTTCGGCACCATACGCTCCTCATATGCCAGGCGAACCTGATTTCTACCGCCGACCTTGGCGCGGTACAGGGCATGGTCCGCTTTACGTAACAGCTCATTTTCAGTGCGGCCGTCCACCGGGAAGGACGCCACCCCTGCACTGATCGGTATTTCTTTGATAATATTCCCATCCGGAATCCCCAATGCATGCTGACTCATCTCTTGCCGTATTCGCTCCAATTTTAAGAACGCTTGCTCCCGTTCTTCGCCTGGAAAAACGATCAAAAATTCATCTCCACCATAACGCCCGACCACTGCATCTTTACCGGCATGTTCATTGATAACCTCCGCCACTGCCACCAGCACGTTATCCCCCGTGACGTGCCCATACTGGTCGTTGATAGTTTTAAATTTGTCCACATCCATCAATGCCAGTGAAAGCGGGATTTCTTTCAAGCTGGACTTGGCTTGTGACAATATTTTGGAGAACTCCTCTAAGAATCCCTTGCGGCTGAAAAGCCCTGTCAGATCATCCTTTTGTTGTGAATCTGGTTTACCCATCTCAACCTCCTTAGATTAGATTATACTATAATATATAGAGATAATATCATATAATATTATGATTGTCAATTACTGCGATATATTAGAGAAAATAAATATTTATGAACTCTATTCCCATTGCACATTAAACCCTCCTATCTATGCAATCCCATTCCCCCATTTTGGCTGGCATGGTAAGATTAATACCATCCTGTAAAGAGGTTTTTTTATGCGTAGATGGGCATCTCTTATGATATTAATCCTGGCCATGCTGCTTCCACTCGGAGTGCATGCACAGACCTCGCTTGTATTAAGTTCATTGCAAATTGGAATCTGGCCTGAGTACGATAAACCAAACGTGCTGGTTATTTACCAGATAACACTTTCAGCCACCACCACCTACCCGGCTGATGTATCATTGCGCATACCTATCACTGCCGGTGAACCCAATGCAGTCGCAATTCGCCAGCCGGATGGTTCACTAGTTAACATCGATAAAACCCGTCAGGTAGTTGGGGAATGGGCAATCATCAACTTCACTACCACAGTTCCTGAAGTGCAGCTTGAATATTATGATCCGGGGTTGACCAAAGATGGTAATGCCCGCCATTATACGTACGTCTGGCCTGGAGATTACGCCGTAACTCAATTGTCGATTCAGGTCCAACAACCATCGGGAGCTACTGACATGCGGATTTCACCCAGCCTGGGTGCCGGTGCTGTTGGCAGCGATAACCTGACCTATTACACCCAGGATATTGGCGCCGTCCCCACTGGTCAAAATTTCCAAATAACAATCGATTATCAAAAATCGAACGATGTGCTGAGCGCAGAAAATTTGCCGGTCGAGCCCAGCGCCCCTATCCCCCAAGGTGCAGCTTCGGATCTTAACCTCTCTGCCTGGCTGCCATGGATATTAGGCATTTTAGGAGCAGGGCTGATCATCGGTGGAATTGTATGGTTTTGGCAAACAGGCAGGCAACGCCCTCCAACTCGTACCCCGCGCCGGCGCTCGAGAGCCGAATCTCTTCAGCCAGATGCGAGTTCCGGTTCTGATGAGACTGCAGTTTACTGTTCCCAATGTGGTAAGCGCGCCCTGCCCGGCGATCAATTCTGCCGTTACTGCGGAACCCCGATTCGTAGTAAATAGCTTTGGCGTCCGCATCTTCACACGATCAGGGTTGGTTCTCACCCTGATCCTTCCTCATTCTCACCCTATTAATGGCAATATCTCACCCTGTATTAATCTACTCATGTAAAAATCTATTTGCGTCGATTCTCTGCGCCTACCTTTTAAAGGAGAGTTATTAATGGAACAAGCTATTGAAGTGCGCCCCAGGTTTGGCGGCCGGATAAAATTCATTATTGGCGGCTTGCTGATCATCACTGCAATTGCCTATCTGATCATCTCGTCCACCAAAGCCAATGCCCAGTATTTCTTCACCATCGATGAATTAATATCGCGTGGTCAATCCATGGTTGGACAAAATGTGCGCATATCGGGCGCGGTAATTGGCGATTCCATTAAATACGATCCCCAGGCTCTCTCCCTGAATTTCTCGATTGCCAACGTCCCTGCGGATAATAAATTGATCGAAGCCCAGGGTGGTCTGGCAGCCGTTTTGCATGCTGCGGTAACTGACCCCTCTCGAACGCGCATGCAGGTTGTCTATCTTGGTCCCAAACCTGACCTTCTACGTGATGAAGCCCAGGCCATTATGACGGGTCATATCGGTGAAGATAACATCTTCTATGCCGATGAGCTGTTGTTGAAATGCCCAACTAAGTACGAAGAAGCAGTCCCAAGCCAGGTAGCGCCATAATTATTGGAGTATTTCATGGTTGCTAACCTTGGTTATGGCACGCTCATCATCACCTTTTTAGTCTCAATTTACGGTGCCGTTGCTGCTTATATTGGGGCACGCAAGAATCAACCCTCCTGGGTGGATAGTGCGCGCAATGCCATGCTGCTCACCTTTCCACTCCTGACCATCACCACTCTCAGCATCATCTACCTCCTGATCAGCGGTCATTATGAAGTTCAATATGTGACCGAGGTGTCGAGTAGCAGTATGCCCATCTATTTACGGGTAACCGCACTCTGGGGCGGACAGGCTGGCTCCCTGATCTTTTGGTCATGGTTGATGTCTGCTTTTGCTTCTGCTGTCACCCTGCGCAAATGGGACCGTGACCGCGAATTCCTCCCCTGGGTCATCCTGGTCTCCCTTGTTACCCTGGCATTTTTCCTCATCCTAAGCATCTTTGTGGAGAATCCTTTTGTAACCTTCTGGCAATCCGCCACGGGGAATATCACTACTGCCATGTTCCAACCTGCCGGGACAACGCACTACATTCCGCAGGATGGAAATGGATTGAATCCACTCCTGCGCCATCCTGGCATGATTTTCCACCCGCCCATGCTGTATTTGGGCTTTGTAGCCTTTGTGATCCCGTATGCTTTTGCCATGGCAGCTTTGATCACTGGGCGAACGGATGACCGCTGGATTCGCATCACCCGTCGCTGGACGCTTGTGGCATGGCTTTTCCTATCTTTGGGTCTTTTGCTTGGCATGCGTTGGGCATACGATGTGCTGGGTTGGGGAGGCTATTGGGCTTGGGATCCGGTCGAAATTGCCGCCTTCATGCCTTGGCTCACTGGCACCGCATTCCTGCATTCAGTGATGATTCAAGAAAAACGCGGTATGCTCAAACAATGGAATATGGTGCTCATTATCCTGACTTATGATCTGGTGATTTTTGGAACCTTCCTCACCCGCTCGGGGGTATTATCTTCTGTACATGCGTTTGCTCAGAGCGCTATTGGGCCATTATTTTTTGCCTTTATTGGTCTGACCTTTGTGGCTTCGCTATCGCTTTTAAGTCGCCGCTGGAACGATCTCAAGTCTGAGGTTGAGATGACTTCCTGGTTTTCACGTGAAGCCCTTTTCCTGCTTAACAATCTCCTTTTCATAGGCATCTTCATTGTCTGCTTCTGGGGAGTGATATTCCCGGTAATCTCCGAGGCAATGGGCATTGTGGGGCAAAAGATACCCACCCTGGCTGGTGTCTTCACCGGGCAGAAGGTCACAGTCGGTCCACCCTATTACGAGCGTGCCACCGGTCCACAATTCGCTGGATTGCTTCTTTTGATGGGAATTGCACCTCTCTCAGCCTGGACCTATTCCACCCGCAAAACCCTCAGCAATGCAATCTGGAAGCCCTTAGTAGCTTCTTTGTTGGTGGTGGTGGCGCTCTGGATCACTGGCACCCGCTCCTGGCCTGCCCTGGTCGGATTTGGTTTGTGTGCCCTGGTCACTTTCGTCACCCTGTTTGAATTTTGGCGTGCCGCTTGGGCTCGCCACAGAACTCATAGAGAAAACCTGCTCCAGTCATTTTGGAACCTGGCTGGTAAGAACCGCCGCCGTTATGGTGGGTACATAATTCACCTGGGCGTAGTTTTAATGGCACTTGGGATTATCGGCATTGAGCTATTCCAGACTGAAACCCAAGGCACAATTCCCCAAGGCGGCCATATCAGCCTCGGGCAGTACACCATTCAGTTCGACGCATTATCGGTCTTCAACACCACGGATGGGCGCAATGTAGCCCGCGCCGTAGTGAGTGTGTATAAGAATGGAAAGTATGTGGGTGAGCTCCACCCACGACGTGATTATTACTATGAGTCGCAACAACCCATGACCATCGCTGGCGTGCGCAGTAATATGGAAGATGACTTGTATATAATCCTCGTGGACTGGCAGCCCTTATCTACCACGGGTGCAACCTTTAAGATTTATCATAATCCCCTCGTTAATTGGCTGTGGCTGGGCGGGTTCGTTTTCATCCTCGGCACATTCGTAGCCGCCTGGCCGGATAAAGAACCGGAGATGGTTGTCCTCCGAAAAGTTGTTCCCGCCGCGAGTAAAGCGTGATTGGATCATGTTGATTAAGAAAAGTCTGTTTGCGATTTTCCCGACCCTACTTTTTGGTTTGTT
>Ga0315291_10009391_pt1 | contig 11978 bp, 10 predicted proteins | sample YL17G12_20_MG_FD_203070 | JGI IMG/M metagenome (GOLD analysis project Ga0315291, IMG submission 203070) | Sediment microbial communities from Yellowstone Lake, YNP, Wyoming, USA - YL17G12_20 | ecosystem: Environmental > Aquatic > Freshwater > Lake > Sediment | place: USA: Wyoming | collected...
TGAGGACCATTCGATTACCTTCCACCTGAAAAAGATCGTCTTTGATCATCAGGCGGAGAATGTATCTCGCTTCGATATCCTGAGCGGTCCCCAGAAGTTGGTCCAGATCGGAAACCCCCTCTTCTCTCAAAGTCCAGATGAGTTCGAGGAGTTCCTCGATCCTGTCTTCTTCAACGGGGATGGCCTTCCCCCACATTCTCCGATGAGGACCCTTCTTACTTTCAGATTCTGTGTTCATGGTTTACCCCGTTAGAAAACCCCGCTTATAAAAGCGGGAATGAGCTGTGTTAAGAATTTAAATACCTTTCAGACCTGCCTGCCGGCAGGCAGGAAGGGCAAAATTTAAAGCCCCGACCCGTTAGAAATTTAAGTAACCCCTATTAAAAATGTATTCCACTGAGGGTATACCGGAATCCACTCAGGGAGACTTATTTCTAACGGGTCCCGTCATTTCTAACGGGGGTTACCCCTTTCTTCTCAAAAAGGTTTTTAAAAAATCAACGATTGCTGATTTTTCCTTGTAGCTGTACCCACAGTTCGGGCAGCACAGAAGATGGCAGTTTTTAGAAAAAGGACATCCTGTGCATTTCACCTCGTCTTCAGAAAATTCTTTTCCACAGAGGGGGCATTTTTGCATATTGGATTGTGCCATATTGAAAAATCGAAATGTCAAAGTTCCTGCCTACCGCAGGCAGGCAAATGTCAAATCAATGACAAATGACCTAATGTCAAAATATTTTTGCTCATTTGGATTTTGGATTTCATTTGAAATTTGGTCTTTGACATTTGACATTATCTTTCTCCAAGATTATACCCCCAAATATTTCATCAAGAAATTTAGCACTCCGCCAACACCGAAAGCTATTGGAAAAATTACAGCCGACATCCATAGGGTTTTTCTTAACCCTCTTTCCTTTATCATCATAAAGAATTGGGCAATGCAGGGGATAAAGAGGGTGAGGGTCACCAAACTGACAAGGATTTGGTGAGGGTTGAGCAGTCCCTCTTTGGCCATGACGAAGAGGCCTGCGGCTCCGTAGTCTCTCCGAAGGAAGCCAATGATGAAAGCCTCTGTGGCTTTGGCAGGAAGGCCCAAAAAAAGGACGATCAGAGGAGAAAGGGCCCATTCCAAGAGGGTCAGCAGATTTGTTTTGTGCAAAGTGAAAAGAATGAGAGTGCCCAGAATGAAGAGAGGAACAGCTTCTTTCAGGTACCATTCGATACGGGCAAGGGTTTTGATCACTACGTTGGAGACCTGAGGAATCCTCAAGGGTGGGATCTCTAAGATGAAGTCAGACCCTTCCCCAGGGATAACCCGGGAGGCCAGGTATCCCACAATGACCATGATGAAAGAGATCAGAGCAACCCACGTGAAGATATAAAGAGAAGGAAGGCCTCCAAACATCCCAAGAATCACCCCTAATTGTGCAGAGCAAGGAACTCCAAGGGCCAATAGCAAGGTTACAATGGTGCGGTCCTTCTCCGTATCTAAAATCCGGGTCGTCATCGTGGCCATGGTATCACATCCGAGACCCAGGACCATAGGCAAGACGGCCTTACCATTGAGTCCCATCTTTTTGAATATCTGGTTGGTCATGACGGCCAGTCTGGGCAAATACCCGGAATCCTCCATAAGCCCAAAAGCAAGAAAGAAACAGCCGACAATGGGCAGAACGATCGCAATGGCATAGGTCAGAGCCATGGTAACGACTCCGTAAGGGCCAATGAGGAACTCCTGAACAAATGGTACGGGGATAAAGCGATGAATGAAGTAGGTAAGGGGGGGGAGGAGCCATTGTCCGAAAAAGGTTTTTTCCAGGAAATTGACACTTGTCTGGGCTCCGAAGACCCCGACAAATTCATAAGTGATAAGGAGGATGAACAGGAGAATGGGGATTCCCCAGATGGGATGAATCGCAAGGTTGCCCAGGAATGAGGCAAAGGTTCTTGGAGCATCTCCGGTGATCCCCATCACTTGTGATAAGAGCTCTTGAACCCTCCGGAGCCGAACCTGATTGATCAGGTATCCGATGGGATCGGAAAAACGGATCTGAATCTCTTGCCGGATTTTTTCAATCTGGTGAATCTCTTTTTCTGAAAGATTCTCGTGGAGCCATTTAGCGAGACTTTCATCTCCAGAGAGCAGCATCAATGCCAGGGCGCGTTTAGTTATTGGCGCCTCCGGCAGAAGCGAGATGATGCGGGAGACGCCATCTTCTATGGTTTCTGGGTAGGTCATGGAGATCGATGAGGAAGGGTTGGAATGAAGATTTTCTTTTATCTTCTCCAGCCCTTTTCGACTTGTGGCTATGGTCTTGAGGATCGGAGTTCCTAATATTTTGGTTAGGGTTTGCGTTTGAATCTCAATCCCCCGGCTCTTTGCCTCATCCCACATATTTAATATAAGGAGGAAGGGAAGTCCCATCTCTAACAATTGAAGGGAGATGAGAAGACCTCGACGAAGATTTTTTGCATCGATAATTTGAACCAGATGGGCTTTGGGTTCTTTAAGAAGAATGTCCCGGGTGACTTTCTCATCTTCTGACATGGGGATAAGGGAGTTGATACCCGGAGTGTCGAGAACCTGAAACTTCTTTCCCTGGGCGGACATTGTCCCAGTAGTCACCTCCACAGTTGTCCCGGGGTAGTTCGAGACGGTGACATATTTACCGGTGAGGTAGTTGAAGATCACCGATTTTCCCACATTTGGATTTCCGATAAGAATAACCTTCTCTTTGGAAGGATCGATCTGTTTGCTACCTGGTCCGCAGCACTCCATCCTTTATTCCTTTCTCCTGGGAGTTCCTTTTTTCGGGCTGCAATCAGCACATTGGCCATAAAGTTCCATGCGGTGATGGGAGGTTTTAAAACGGTAGCGCTGAGCAATGTTTTTCTGAAGGGTTTCAATGTCTTCATTCTCAAATTCAATGATCTTCCCACACCTAAGACAAATCAGATGATCATGATGGGTGCTTCCTGAAGTGGGTTCGTATCGAGTCTCACCATCGGCAAATTTTCTTTGGACGGCGAGGCCCGAACGGGTGAGGAGCTTCAGGGTTCGATAAACAGTCGTATAACCAATTTTTGGATTGACTTTCGTGACTTGGGCGTAGATTTGGGCGAGGTTCTTATGGCCGTAAGAGTTAAGGAAGATGTTGAGGATCTCCTCCCGTTGTTTGGTCGCCTTCAACCCTTGTCCAGAAATCCATCTCTTAAATAAGTTGGTTTTCATAAGATGTTCCATTATTTGAAATTGAAATTCAATTTCATTATAATCTAAAATGATAGGGTTGTCAATCCATTAAAAAATGGATATAATGTTTTCATGATATCTAATAAAAATCCTGAATCGCTCGGTTATGAAAAGATCATTACTCACAATGACTTTGATGGAATCGTCAGCGCTTCTCTTTGTGCATGGGTATTAAAGGTCGAGAGAATACTTTTCGCCGGCCCACTCACGATCACCAAGTCCCAAATTACGATTACGGAGAGAGATGTGGTTTGCGATTTACCCTATCCTCTCCTCTGCGGACTCTGGTTTGATCATCATGAGGGAAATGTTCAAGAGCTTGAATACCGGAAGATTGATCCAAAATCGATTCCTGGCCGGTTTGATTTGAAACCAAGTTGCAGCCGTGTGGTCTTTGAATATTTCTCAGAACAGAAGGAACTTCCGACCTTCTTTTTAAAAGCTGTCGAGGAAGCAGATGTCATTGATAGTTTCTCCTACGCATCGATTGAGGATTGGAGAAAGGAGACCCCTGGAAAGGTGATCGACTTAACGTTAAAGGTCCGTTTTCAATCTCCAGAGGAGCAAGTGAACCATATGAGGAACCTGGTTCGAGAGCTTCGGGATCGTTCCATTGAAGAGGTATACAGCCTTCCGTTCGTTCAGAAACGGTTAAAACAGTTTCGGGAAGAGGAGGGAAGAATGTTACGGATCCTTGAAGACTCCTCCTTCTTTCTTGAGCAGGATCAGAAGAAAGAGTTGATTGTAGTCGATCTCACCTCTTATCAACGAAGGCCTCACCTCATCAAAAACCTTGCCTTTCCCATCTACCCCGAGGCCTTAGGGGTTTTAGAGATCTATAATTTGTTAGACCAAGGGGTCAAGAGTAACAACCTCGGTCTCTCCATGTCCCTTTCCATTCATGGGAATAAACCACACCATGCTAAAAACATTGGTGAGATTATGCGAACCCTCAACATCGGGGATGGACATCCTGGGGCGGCCGCAGGCACGGTTCGTTGCAGATCAAAGCAGGAGATGTTGAAAAAGAAGAAAGAGATTCTCAACCAGATCTTTAGACTCTGGTCCATCCAATAATCCTACCCTCATTTTTCTCTTTATTAAAATCCATCTGAAAACCCCGTCCTATGGACGGGGATGAATGGTATGTCTGCTGAAAGCAGAAAAAAGCAAACCAGATGCTGAAACAAGTTCAGCATGACACGAGGGTTCGGTTCTGGTCTTTTTGTCATCCCGAACCAGGTCCTGAACTTGATTCAGGATCTATCGATTTCGGGATCTCAGTTTTGGGTCTAGAGAATTTAGGTTTTAAAGCCCCGCCCTGTTGGCGGGGAGCTTCACTAAGGGATAAAGAATTGACACGTTGTTCCTATTAGGTTATCTCATTTTAAGAAATGAATCTACGGAGGGACGACGGATGCCAAAGATCATCGATGGTGTTTATTTTGTTCCAGGGCAAGATGAAATGATACCAGATTCCCATACCTATATTGTGGGCGACCCATCTTCTCACGATCTCTCACTGATTGATCCAGGGCTCACCGGAAAGGGTAACTATAAAATAGAGTCGATAAAGAAGATGGGGATTGAGTTGATGGACATCAAAAGGGTGATTATGACCCATACCCATTTTGACCATATTGGCTCTCTATCAGAGATAAAAAAGAAAATCCCAGAAGCAGAACTATGGATCCACGCTTTGGAGGCCGATCCCCTTGAGAGCGGGGACGAAAGAACCGTCTATGGGATGGAAATGTTTCAGCAGATGTGCCAGATGCAGTATGGGACGAAGCCAGGAGCGTTTACCTTTCAAGTGGTTCGAAAGCTTAAAGGAGAAGAGACGTTGGAGATAGGGGGTATGCACTGGGAGGTCATACACGTCCCCGGGCACTCCATGGGCAGTATTGCCCTTTATCACAAACCCAAGAAAATCCTTATCCCAGGGGATGTCATCTATGCCGACTACGCCATCGGTCGATTTGATCTTCATGGAGCGGATGGAGCGGAGCTCAAAAAATCCCTCATGCGATTGGCCAATCAGGAGGTAGAGATCCTCTTGCCTGGTCACAACCGAATCGTTACGAAGCTTCAATCTGACTACATTCTTCAAACAGTAAGGCAATGGGAGCCTTACCTGGTCTGACGATGAAATGAAGAGTCAGAGAGTAAAAGGTGTTTGCTGATATTTTATCCGCCTGCGCAGAAGACCACAGGTTTAATCGTGGATGAATGCGTGAATCTTAGCAAAATCCTTCATGAGCTAAAGTCTTGATGCTTCGGCGGATTTCGCTACTGGCGGATAACCCGACGAAGTCTTGGCGTAGGCGGGTACTTCATGAAGGTACCACGGGCTTGCCCGTGGGGGCTCCATGGGGAGGAAGAAATCATGCTATACAGGAGGTTAGGAAAGACTAATTTTCATGTGTCAATCCTTGGATTCGGATGTATGCGCCTTCCGATCCGGAAAAGCAAGAGAAATACCGCCGATATTTTGGATCCTAAAAAAGATATCGATGAGGAAGAAGCTTTCCAGATGGTCCAATACGCGATTGACCATGGAGTGAATTACTTTGACACAGCCTATTCTTATCATGAGGGCCAAAGTGAAACCTTCCTTGGGAAGGCATTAAAGGGATATCGTGACAAGGTCTTCCTTGCGACAAAACTGCCTGTGAAGAGGGTGAAAGGCCGGGAGAATTTTCATAAGTTTTTGGATGAACAACTAAGAAGGCTCGATACGGACTATCTGGATGTTTATCTTCTCCATGGACTGAATCGAACGGTCTGGCCCAAAATGAAAGCACTCGGGGTGTTTGAATTCCTTGATCAAATACGAGCAAATGGTCGGGCACGTTATGTGGGTTTTTCCTTCCATGATGATGTGAAAATCTTCAAAGAGATCGTAGATAGTTACGACTGGGCGCAATGTCAGATTCAATACAATTATTTCGATGAACATTATCAAGCAGGGAGAGAAGGAATAACCTACGCCGCATCGAAGGGGCTTGGCATTGTCGTGATGGAGCCGCTTCGTGGCGGGCAATTGACGGACCCGATACCGTCCGAGATCCAGTCCATCTGGGATTCCGCAGAAAAAAAGAGAACTCCGGCGGAATGGGCCCTTCGGTGGGTCTGGAATCATCTTGAAGTGTCGACGGTTCTCAGCGGAATGAGTACCCTGGGACAGGTCAAGGAGAATATTAGATCGGCAGATGGTGGCAACCCCGATTTGCTTTCAAAGAAGGAGCTTTCGATCATCCATCAGGCCAAAGAGGTTTATAAAAGAATGCTCAGAATCGATTGTACAGGCTGTGCTTATTGCATGCCTTGTAAAAGCGGCGTCAACATTCCGATGAACTTAACTCTGTACAATGATAGGTTTATGTTCAAAAATCCAGAGAGGAGTATGAGACGTTATAACATGACCCCTGAGCAAATGGCATTGAATTGCACGGAATGTGGAGAATGTGAGGAGTGTTGCCCTCAGCATATTAAAATCATGGATGAGCTAAAGATCGTCCATCAAACATTGTTTCGACCGAAGCCGTAAATAGATTTTGAGCTTTGACCAACAAATCCCCTATACGTCCCGCTCTTGTCTTCCTGAGCCTGCCTGCCGGTAGACAGGTGGGTGGGGTTACATCTTGAATAGAGATTCAAAGGCTTTGACTCCAGTCCTGTATCCTGCCTCATCTTTACTCCATTCTGTATGGCACCCATTGCACGAATTAGGGACCACATTTTTGGGATCTTTCTCAAACATCTCCAAACTTAACCGGGGTCTGATGATTTTAAAGTCATGGTTGTGAATATCTCCAGCTTCTGCTGAAGCAGCCGTTTTCACCAAATGACAAGAAGAACATTGGCTGGTTCCCCTCGTTTCTGGAGCATAGTTGTGCTTGGTATGGATCCGGATGGCCCAGCCATTGGCAAACTTTTTATCTTTGCCATGGCAAGAAAGGCAGAGGTTGTTATTGTGATCTGCTTTGGTTAATTGGGATCGACTGGGCCCTCCATGTGGATTATGGCAATCAAAGCAGAGGACCCGCGCATAGAAATGGCCACTCTTTTGAAAGTCGAGCCATAAATCGTTCCTCCTTCCTATAAAAAAAGGGGTGAACAAGTTTATCCATTCACCCCCCCCACATTTTAATCTTTAAACCAGCATAAGGAATTCAATACCTCTATCTTACTTCTTAGCCTTTTTGAAAATCACATTATACTTCTCGTCCATTGCAGAGGCTGACTCTTTCGTATGGCAGTAAAGGCTGCACGAATTTGGCATCTTCGGTTTTCCAGTCTTCTCGTCCATTCCGTACCGCAGGCTTTTTGAAGGGAGGATGGCCTCAAATGTGTGATTCGGTACCGACCCCGAGGCGATCGTATAGGGCAGGTGGCATGCTGAACATGAGGCGACTTCGGCACGGTGTCCTGAATGCCTTACTGAATCTGCCACGATCTCCTCGTGACACTTCCCGCATAGCGAGCGTTCTTCACTATTCAACTGGCCCGTTCGGTAACTGAGACTTCCAACGTGCGGGTCATGGCAAGTTACGCAGTTGAGATCAGGGATACCGTTGTGGCGACTTTTGATCCATTCGAGGTATTGCTGACGATGACGGTTTGCATTTTTCTGGTCCGGCCAGAACGACCCGGATGCTGTATAGGGTTCTGGATCTAAATCCTTCATCATTGTTTGAGGCTTATTAAGTTCATAATGGACAGGGTAGTTGAACTTCTTAAGGTCACCCTTCATGCGGGCACGGATGTGACAACGACCGCAGTTTTCAGTGTTTTTGTCGATCACCGCCTTGACCTTCTTAGGGCTCTTGGCATGGTCAGCAGAGGGTCCATGACATGCCTCGCATCCGATGTTGAACTCAACAAAGGTGCGTTCTTTGTAATTGGTGCCGGTAGCATGGCAGTAACCACACTCATTGAACCAATCGAGCCGTTCAAGTGCCCCTTCTTTATCCTTGCGGATGGAGAAATGCTTCCTCGGTCGATTATACTCGAACTCGCCAGAGATGATATTTCCTTTTTCATCCCAAAAAGCATAGCGCTCCTCCTTATACCAACCACCGATGACATAAGCCCAATCGTACTGGTCAGATTTGAGTGCACCCTCGACGGTAAGATCCGCTTTGGCATTTTTCAGATCGCCCTTGGCAATAGGGCGAATCATCCAGGCATGAATGGTATTCTTCCAGGAATCGTATTTGGCCTTGTGACAAGTCTTGCATTTCTCAGAACCTGCATAAGCCTTACCGGTGATCGGATCCTTCGATGGGCCAGGTGCCAATTTAGCAGGGGCTGTATAAGCTTGTGACACCAACAGGAAAGCAAGGAAGATGAGGGATACCCATAAAACTTTTTTCATCAAATCTATCCTCCTTTCATCAAATTGATCTAAAATTTAAAACCTCTTTCACCTCCTTCCTGCTTAAAATAAAAAAAGGGTGAACGGATTTATCCGTTCACCCCCCTTGAACGATTTCCATCTTAAATAGCATAAAATTTTACGAAAAATCAAGTTTATGGATAAACCCCAAAATAGACATTGATATCGACCCTTTTCCCCTCTCCCTTGATGGGAGAGGGCTTCGTCGTGAGCTCAGCCGAACGGTTGGGGTGAGGGTGTCACATCACCAATTGGGTTCCCCCTCCCCTTCATCCCCTCCCGCCAAGAGACTGTGTCGTAATCCCATTTTGATGGTAGCCGCAGGCTTTAGCCTGCGTGTAACTCATTGATTTTATTGAAACTGACCGCAACCTAAAGGTTGCGACTACCAATTACGACACAGTCGCCAAGGGAGGGGAGTTACTCTTGTTTGTCCTTTCCAATGTCTATTTTATGGATAAACAAGCAATCCTTTTCTTGCTAAGGAAATATGTTCCTCCTTTTCGATGTGAGGATGATGGCACCGGGTGCAGGATTTCAGTCCATTCTCTCTCGCTATCTTTCCACCCTCAAGAGCCTCTGCTCCCATCATCATTTCCTGATATTTTTCTCCAGGCCCATGGCAAGCCTCACACCCCACGTTTTTCTCTTTATAGGTCTTCTTTTCTGGGTCGAATCCAGTCGCATGACAAGGGATACATTTGGTCTTATCCTTTTCGTTCTGGATGAGGGAAAAGGCTTTTGTTGCCATGGGTGACTTTTTCCAAGTTTCAATATGTTTCTTGCTGAGGCCTTCATGGCATCCAATGCAAGACTCGGAGCCGACATAAGCAACTTCCTCGTGGGTAAAAACAGGCCTCTCTTTGGATGGGGCTTCTTCAGGAAGTGTAGGTGCCGTCTTTTCCCAGTTTCGAATGAAAGCTACTAATTGGTTGATCTGTTCTGGATTCAGTGGTCCTCCTTCTTTGTCTCCAAGGGCAACCATCCCTGTCCGTGGGATCCCCCTCTCGATGATCTTATAAAGGATGGTGTCATCCACACTCTTAAGATAGTTCTTCGAATTGATAGCCCTGATACCCTTCTGAGGACCTCCGATCTCTCCATGGCATCGGGAACAGTGGGTCAAGTAGAGGTTTTTTCCCTTTTCGGCAGCCTCCAATCTCATTTTTTCGGCCTCCACCTTCACTCGATGAGGTTCCAATAGCAAATAAACAGATAGAAAGACGGCAATGGCTACTGTCAATATCATAGCTAAGAAAATCTTCTTCTCCATTGGCTTTTAATCTTTCTTTAAAATGACAGAATTTGTAGCGCAACCCTTTAGGGTTGCTTAAAGCAAGGCTAAAGCCTTGCGCTACGGCTAATTTTTAGGTTTTAACAATCTGTGAGGGATCGAAGTTTTTCCTCTCGATCAGAGTCGCCGTATCGACCACCAGTTTTTCTTCGACAATTTGGAGTTTGTAAAGATCTAAAGGCCGCGGAGGTGGTCCCTCAAGAACCTCTCCATTCTGGTTGAATTTAGCACCATGGCAAGGGCATTCGAACTTCTTGAACACCTCATTCCAATTAACGATGCAGTGGAGATGAGTGCAGATGGCTGAAATTGCTAAAAACCCTCCCTCCGTTCTCAAAACGAAGGCTCGTTCTTTACGAAAAGGGATTACTTCGCCTACCTTGAAATCGCTTGTTTTGCCAGCGATAAAAACCGTTTCAACTTTTGGACCTTTACGTCTTGGCCAAAGAAAAGCAAACGTGCCAAATATCAACTCACCCATGACGACAGCCCCAGCTGCAACCCAGGCATATCCAATCAGCCTTCTTCGGGAGATAGTTTTTTTATCTTTTATTAATTGATTATCCATTTTTATTTCCCATTATCCTTTAAAATCAACCCTGAAGGGTTGATTTACATAATTCCAAAAATCTGTAGCTCAAGGCTTTAGCCTTGATATGAATCATTTCCATGGTAGAACAAAGCCCCAATTTTCACCTCGGAAGAGGGAGCCGATAACAGTGAAGGTCAGGACTCCAAAGACGAATAATGTGAATAAGATGATCAATACTTTTCGTTTTTCACCACCAATAAAGATCCGGTTAAAAAGGGAAGTAAACCGTGTTTGAGGTTTTCTATCAATATAAGGAATCAGAAAAAGCCAAAGGACAATAAGCAAAGGAATAATGATTGCTGGGATCACCGGTTTGTTGGTGTAATGGATTAACTCCTGAATTCCTGTAAAATACCATGGTGCCTTGCCCGGATTGGGAGTCACAAAGGGATTCGCTAAGTCTTCCAATGGAGCATCGAAAAAGAGGGAAAAGATGAACAGAACAAAGATGACCGCTAAAGAGGAGAGGGTTAAAAGAATGATGTAATTTGGAAAAGTCTCCACGGTATCTTCAGGAGGTTTTTCGACCATGGGTGAAGTTCCATCCACAATCTCCATCATGCCGTAGGTCTTGTTGGGATCTTTGATGAAGACTTTCTGATTGTCATTCTCCATTGAATTTCGACCTCCTATCAATTTCGGATTTCGCCCCCTCACCCTTCCCCTCTCCCCCAGGGGAGAGGGCGGGGTGAGGGGAATTCCGAAATCTGCAATCCGCATTCCGCATTTGTATGTTAAAGGGGTCCTGATATCCCTCCGTCCTTCCTCACCCTCCAGAAATGAATGATCATCAGTAGGCCGGCAAGAAAAGGGAGAACCACACAATGAAGCACATAAAAACGAAGCAAAGCCTCATGGCCTACTTCATCCGCCCCCAAAACAAAGAAACGGATATATTTCCCAATGAAGGGAGTATAGCTCATAATGGTTGTTCCTACTGTAATTCCCCAATAAGCTAATTGATCCCAGGGAAGGAGGTATCCTGTGTAACTCAAGGCAAGAGTGAAGATCAGGAGAAGGATTCCGATCACCCAATTAAACTCCCGAGGTGGCCGGTAGGACCGGGTGTAAAATACTCTCACCATATGGAGAAAGACTGTCACAACCATCCCATGGGCAGCCCATCGATGTAAGTTTCTTAAAATCTTACCATTGAAGATGAGAGCAATGGATTGCATATCGAAATAAGCCTTTTCGATGGAGGGCGTATAATGAAACATCAGGAGGATGCCAGTGATAGTCAGAATGAGAAAGAGAAGACAGGAGATTCCTCCAAGACAGAATGTATAGGAGAATCGGAGACCATGGCGTTTCATTTTCACCGGGAAGATGTGAAGGAAGAAGTTATGATACATCAACATGGATCTTTTCAGATCCGTATCGGGTATTCCGGTTCTGAAAATGGAATGCCACACGGCCGAATCTAAAATATGCTGGA
>Ga0315291_10009392_pt1 | contig 11978 bp, 12 predicted proteins | sample YL17G12_20_MG_FD_203070 | JGI IMG/M metagenome (GOLD analysis project Ga0315291, IMG submission 203070) | Sediment microbial communities from Yellowstone Lake, YNP, Wyoming, USA - YL17G12_20 | ecosystem: Environmental > Aquatic > Freshwater > Lake > Sediment | place: USA: Wyoming | collected...
GCACGACATGGGAACGGACCACAGAGCTATTCAGGCCGTCTACGAAGAGGCCGAACGGCGCTCAGCCTCATCCGGCAGGTTCATCTTCCTGGGGGACGTTTTCGGCCAGACCAGAGAGCCCGTTTACATTGATTGGGTTCATCTAGCCCCTCGCGGAAATGAGCTGGTTGCAGCGGCCATTGGCGCGACACTCCAGCCGGCCCTACGTGGGGCGCTCCCCGCTGCAAACTCCAACCCGCAATTTCATAGCGCCCCTGGCCAGGGGCTAATGGCAGACTGGGCAACTCCTCCTGCTCGGCATTGAAAATGCGAGGATCAACCCTAAAGACCTCCACGGGGCCGAGGGGCCAGTGCGGGCCGGGGCTGACGGTCCCCAGTAACTTTCCGTTGCGGAGCAAAAATGCTCGTAGGCCGTCGAGGGGGATATCGAACGTGGGCCAGACACCGGAAACCGTCAACTCATCCACGATGATCACCTCCGGTGCAACATCGGCCAGCGCCGGGCTGCCGCTCCCGGAGAGTTCATCTTTCTCGGCCACCTTTTCGACCAAGTCAGGGAGCCGTTCTACGTCGATGTCTTCCACCTGGCCCCGCGCGGGAATGGGCTCGTTGCCGAAGTCATCGCATCCCGTCTAATCCCTCTCCTTCCCAGGTCGGCCCGGACATCGACTGTCTCCCAGTCGCACGCGACGATGCGCGGTCAGTAAAAACCACGGCGAGCGCCAGGGGATGAGCAGCGGAGGCTCAACCGTTCTAATCGGCCCGTATTGATATATAGTCGGCGTGCCCTTGGAGTCAAAACGGAGCATCCTCAGAGTCAGAACAGCGGAGCCCAGGAGATGACAACCAGCAGCACCGGCCCCTCAAACGGCATCAACGCCCTGCCATTCGTGAGAAAGCTAAAGGGCCCTGCACCTATAGTCATGGGCTCGCTGCTTTATTTGACTCTCGCCCTCGTTTACGTAGACCGGTGGCCGGGTCTGGGCTTTGACGAAGGCGTGTTTGCGAACCCGGCGCTGAACCTCATTCGGGAAGGAAACTTCGGCTCGAGTACCATGCGTGGTGTATATTCAATGGACCGAGTAACCTTTTGGTATCTGCCCCTTCACTCCTTTCTGCTGGTGATTCCGAATAAGCTCTTCGGATTCGGCTACCTGCCAGGCCGCATCTGGAATGTCATCTGGGGACTCTTGTCTTTGCTGGTCCTTTATCGCTTGGCTCTGGAAACAGGCCTGACCCGAAGAGCCGCCTTGTGGCTTCTATTCTTCCTTGGCACCGACTACATGTTCATTTTCATTACGCACTCGGGGCGAATGGAAACCCTGATGACCTTCTTTCATGCTGGCATGCTCCTTTGCCTCACCCGCGCCACTTTGACGCGCCAGCCACGATTGTTCTTTCTCGCCGGCATTTTGGCAGCGGCGGCATTGCTTTGTCATCCGGTGGGCGCCCTGTGCTTTCTTGCCTTTCCCGTCCTGTTCCTCCCGTGGAAGGGAAAAATCGGGAGCCAGGGCGGCTGGAGGGGATTGGTCAGGCCTGTGCTATTGTTCACAATGGGAGCTCTCCTGACCGTGATTCCTTATACCGTTTTAATACTTCGCCATGGAGTGGCCGAGTTTTACGTACAGTTCGTTACCTATAATGAATATGGATACAAAATGATGAACCTCCCCTTCTCAGCGCTCTCGCACGTATCGGGACTAATGAGCGCAATTATGGGCAGCTTGACCTGGAAGTTCCTCGCACTCAAAATCCTGTTGCTGAGCTGTCTGTGTAGGCCGGACCGGCCGTCCCGGAGGTTTTTCCTTCTGTGTCCCGCTTATGCCGCAGTCCTCGTCATACTTTGGGCAGGCGTCGAACCCCAGTACTGGATGCCTATCTTCTACCCCACGCTGGCGATTTGCGCTGCGGCCGGGCGACCAAGCGATCCCTCGCCACAAACCCAAAGCGCCCGGCGACACTTTGTGCGTTTGGCGGTTCTTTCTCTTTGCATCTGCGTCATCGGCGTAAACCTTCTGGGCGTGGGTCTTAAACTCGCCCAGAATCGAAACGACAATCCCAGAATGTACTTGGGCCAGCTCCGAGGTCTGGTTACAGCCAATCTTCAACCGGGACACACGATTGTGGGTGACCCGGCGTACCTTTTCGCATTTCCGGATTACGACCTGCGCTCGTTTCTCGTGGTGCGCACAAAAATGGACTGCGACGGACTCACGTGGCGCCAAGCGCTGGCCGAAGTGTCGCCGGAGATCATCCTTGTGGATGACACACTGGCTTCCGGCCTGTGGCCCGCCTTCGATGTTGCCCCTGACGGCGTGCGGGCCTTCCTCATGCGCAATGGGAAATTCCTTGGCGCCGTGGGTCCCGGCGTGTACTGGCCGCGAGGGCCGATCGAGGTTTACAAGATAGATCCCAACATCTTCAGGGGGAACGCATCGGAATCTCACCCGAGCCCCTGAAGGGGCCTCGCCTCCCGAAAGCGGAAGTGTATCCTTCGTGGAACTTCTTACCCGAGCGCATTCGCCGACCGGCTCAGACCGGTTGAATCCACGTTGAAGTCCCGAATGCCGGGTTCGTGTACCGAATTGCCGGCCCAACCGAAGACTCCACAAAACTCGAGTTGTGGATTCAGAATTAAATCCGGGGCGACGGTGGCAGGCCCTGCGTCCGGTCGAACCACCATTTCCTCGACCGAATGATCAGGGAAAAAACTCCGACGTTTACGACTCCCAGCAGGATGCTCAGATCAAACCCGGGCAAAGTGCGGAGCCATTGCGCGGGCGCCGTGTATCCTTCCCCGAGCCCATCAAACAAGAAGAGGTTCATCCCATAGATCGCCGAGAGCGCCCAGTACACGCGCACAACCGGGCGTTTGCCGGAAGCCAGCAGGGGCGCCGCATAGACGAGAAAGGCATAGAGGTGATTCTCGTGGACAAACAGCGCCAGCATCGTATAGCCGTAGACCTCGAGAGCCGCGGCCCAGAAAATTGCGGTTCGATTTCCGGCGCGGAGTTGTTGGATAAGGAAATAGAGGTTGGCGCACGTGAAGGCGATGAGCGCCGGCAGCGAAAGCCAAAGCGGATCAAATCCCGCCAGGGCTCGAAACTCGCTTTGTGGGACCATCGGGAGCGTCCCCAGCAAAGGGGCCGTTGAGCGGCTGACGATAGCCTGAAGCCCCGGCCCTATTAACCACCAGGCATTCGTGGTTTGCGCAGAGAGCGCCGGAAACACTGCGCCGCGAAGAAAAGCCGCCACCGGCGCCAGAAGCCGGCCGGTGACAATGTAAGGCACCAGCGGAACAAGAAGGAAAAGAAGAAACCGTGCGCTGGTGCGGCACAACGCACGCCATCCGCCTTCAGCCCAAAAGGCTGCGGCGAGGACCGGCACAATGAAGACTCCCTGCGGCTTGGTCAGGCAACTGGCGGCCAGAAACAATACGCTGAGCGTGTGCCTGCCGCGATAGAAGCACATCAATGCCAGCAGGCCGAAGGCGGCAAAAATCGGATCTTGATAGCCCAATACGGGCGATGTAAGGATCAGCGCCGGATTCAGCCAGAATGCCGCCACCGCTATCAGTGGTCGAGGAGCTTGCGCCCCTTGGGCCAAATACCACAGGGCCAGAGTCGCCGCCAGGGCAAAGAGAATCGGCGGCAGGTTGAGACAGGCATTGAGAAGATTTCCAGCGCGCAACGTGCCCCCCTGAAGCATCTTGCACGCCCCCACCGCCAGCTTCATGATGAGAATGTTGCCCGGCGGATAATCTGGGACGCCCGTGGCGGGGCCGAGGTCGGTGGGATTTGCGGTTCGCGGATGGAGTTCGATCCCGCGCAGTTTCAAGAAGATGGCGTTGAGTGTGTCCTCATCTTTCCAAGTGTAAACATGCAGCATTCCGGAACGTAGCGCCAGGGCACCCCACATCCGGAAATAGAACATGTCCTCCGTGCCCGGCATCCAGGAGAGCGCCAGACGGATCGCTAGCCCGACGAATAGAATCAGAATGAGGTTTTTTCGAATCCCGAGTGCTTTCAATCTTTGCCCCGACAGCCCTGATGAGGGCGGTTCCCTGAGGCGCGTGCCGTTCATCCGCCAACCTGAGGTGGCTCTGGCTTGCGAGTCAGTTCAAAAAGCCAACGCCTGCGCGTAACGAGCCACACGAACACCGCCAGGTTGATGAACGCGACGAGGACCGTCAAGTCAAAACCTGCCAACGTGCGAAGCGCGTGGCCCGCGCCCGCCAACCCTCTCCCAAAGCCGTCGAAGAGGAAAATGTTCAGGCCGAACACGAGCGAGAGCGCCACGTATGTGCCTGGGAACTCGCGTCTGCCAAGGACCAACATCGGCAGAGCATACACGAAAAACGGGTAGAGGTGGTTTTCATGCGGATGGAGAGCCAGCATGGTGAAGAAGTACACTTGCAGCGCTGCCGCCCAGAAAATCGCCAGGCGGTTGCCCCTTTGCAATTCATTCCAGAGAAAATACACGCTGATCGCCACAACCACGCCCAGCAACAGCAACGCGGTCCACCGGGCGTCCAATGCGAAAAGCTCGCGAAACTCCTCCGGTTGGCGCATGATCACTGGGTGCGTGAGCGCTGCAAAACTTCTCTCGGGAAGAGCCGGCAGCACCCAACTGACAATCCACCAGAGGTTGGTCTGGTTTGACGACAGATACCCGACGTGCACGACCTGAAAAGTCCCGCGCAGGGCGCCCAAGCCGTACCCGGCGAGAATAAATGGGAGGAAGGGCACAAAGGAATACAGTACGAGGTTCAGCGAAGCCCTTCGGAAAAGACGCCAGTCTTTCTCGGCGAGAACCGCCACCAGCACTACGGGCAGGATAAGAACACCCTGGGGCTTGGTCAGGCAACTCAAGACCAAGAAGATAACGCTCCCGGTGAACCGCTTCTGGTAGAGCAACCAGAGGGAACAGAACCCGAAGAGGGTGAAAACCGAGTCCACATAGCCAAGCACGGGAGAGTGCAGGAGCATCACGGGATTGAGCCAGAACGCCGTGACCGCCCACCAAGGAGTTACGGCCCCTTCTGCCCGCAGGAAAGACCACGTGACCACAACAATCCCCAACGCTCCGAGGAGCGGCAGGACATTGAAGCAAGCATTGAGTACGCCCCCCGCCTGGAGCCGTCCCGCTCCGAGCGGGATCAGCTTGGCAATCCAGGTCGAGAGCCAGAATGAGTAAACACTCAAAGGAGGGTAGTTGGGAACATGGTCAAGGGTTCCCAGTTCAGATTGATATGTCGGGGGCGGAGAATGATACGGAAGATGCCTCCAGAAGAGGATGGCTTTTGTAAGGTAATCGGTATCGTCCAGGATATAGGTGCGGGTGATTCCTTGCTCGACCGTTCGTGCCCCCCAGATCTGATTGGTCAGCATGTCTTCCGTGCCGGGCATTGGCAGGGTAAGAATGCGTACTCCGAGCCCCAACAGAAGAAGGATGAGAAATCGTTTATTGGTCGCTGGAATCATCTGCTCCCTTCCTGGCGCGCTCGCTGCAAGTACGAGCAAGCTGGAGAGCACAACCGGGCCTAGGCAGACTCAAGCCCTTCATGCGGGTTTTCTCGCCAGAGCGATGACCGAAAGCCCCACGGGCAGACGCCAGGGCAAATACTTAAGCCACCAAGCCTCGATCCCCAGGACCCACACGAGCAGCGGATTGAGCCAATGCAATCCTATCGGCAAGGGCTTCACATCCGACCGCGGAGGCGCTGTGTACAACGAGCCGCGGCCTGAGCCTGCCTCTTGAACAGAGGGTTCAATACTGCGATGGGTCGTCGAGTGGCCCCGACCTAGCTTCCTGCCCGAAGGTCTTCTCCTGTAATCAATAGGCGTGTCAATACTTGCGCCGCGAGACCTCCGTAGAGGCCCATCGAAAAACGGTAAAGGGACCTATGGTTCATTTTGTCTATTAACTAGTGATTTATAATTGACAAGAAAGGAATATGTGGGCTAAATTAGGGGGGCCGTGAAGACGCTTTCTGGAATCTACATCACAAACATTGAGCATTCTCTCCGGAATGCCCTAATGGGGTTTGAGTGGCTGTCGTTGTTTGTCCTTAAAGGAGCGGATTCGTCGGCTCGTCTGGAGGCTCGCTTTCTCGCAGCAACGCTGCGTTCAACAGCTAAGGCGCTGGATCGGATTTCGAAGCCTTTGGCCAAAAATCGTGCAACCCGGATACCGCGACGATAACCTGCAGCTACGTCCCTTCGAATGCTGAGCCCCCAAACGAGGCTCCGAGGTGCTAACCCCCTTCACCCCAAGACCCCGCCGCGACCACCGGCCCCGTGCGCGGCAGTAAGGAAATACAGCTCGGCACTGTAAGGGAAGAAAAACGTTTCGGTGCCGGAGGTTCGGCAGCTCTGTCAGCCGCGGGGCGCATCACGTGCTGGAGGACCGGGTGCCTGCAAGACCTCCGAGAAGTCCAGGCTTTGATGGCCCCATGACCGAAAGGTTCTGATAGAATTGCCTGCCCAGCGGCGCAGCGCCGATGACCTCGCCTTCACTCCATCTCGTAGAATCGGCAGTCGTGATTCTGGGGTTGTGTTCTGTTGGGCTAGCGATCGTATTGTATCTTTTCATGCACATCCACCATCACCTTCAACTGGCTTGTGGGGCTCGACGCGTCATTCTTGCGGCGCGTCTGGCGCCTGGTCTGAAAGGGGATGATCTGAAAGCAGTATGGTTACAGTCCAGCCAGCAGGACCGTGAGATCCTGGGCGATGTGCTTGCCGACCGTTGCCGATCAGCAGACGGTGTTGGTGAGGAAGCCGTTCGGCAGGTCCTAGTCGAGGCGGGGATCGTGGATTACTGGGTGCGCGTACTCCGGGCGGGCTCGGAGTCTCGGCGTGTGCGAGCGGCGCTTCGACTAGGCTACGTTCAGGACGCAGTTGCGATCGAAGCTCTCGTCCGAGCGGTGGAGGATTCTTCTGCGGAAGTTCGCCGGGCCACCACTTTGAGTCTTGGCCGGTTGCAGGACCCCCGGGGAATCCCCGGTTTGTTGCGACTTGCACAAAGACCCCGAAGCGAAATCCCAGACCTGAGCCTTGCCGCAGCTCTGGCCGCCTGCACAAAAGGTTGTCCTGAACGGCTGACCCCTCTGCTTAAAGGACAAGGGGTGCGCCAACGGCAAGTGGCGGCCTGGGCGCTATCGGAGGTGGCCGAGTCGAGTGTCCTCCCTGAGCTGCTCGCTGCCACCCACGACGTGGAGCCTGAGGTCCGCGCGAAAGTCGCACGCGCTTTGTCTCAAGTTCCCGGACCAGATTCCAGGAGAGCCCTTATCGCGCTGGCTGGTGACTCAATGTGGTTCGTGCGGGTTCGCGCCTTGGCGGCATTAGGACGTCAGCGGGCCCCAGAAGGTGAAGAGGCGGTACTTCGCGGTCTTGAGGATAAGGTGCGCGAGGTCCGCTATCGCGCCGCATACGCCCTTCGCCAAATCCGGGGAATGAGAGGTGAGACTATGACTGGAGTCCTCAAGGCGCGCCCCCGCATGAGCTTCAACAGCCTTATGTCGGAGTGGGATCGAGCTGGTTTTCTTTGGTTTTTGGCGGGAGAACTGAGACCGTCCAGCCCATCAGGCTTTAGAGAGAGTTGCGAGGCGCTAAAAGCGTTGGCTGCGCATGGCCTCACCCGGGTGCTCGTTGACTTCATTTTGGTCTATCCGGATGTCAAGACCCGGTTGCGTCTGTTACATATCATGCTCACCGGAGCGGGACCGGACCTCAGGATGAAACTAATGCCTCTCGCCGACCAGCCGGAGTGCGACCGGCGAGTTGCTGCCGCAATCCGGAAGGCATTCTCCGAGCCTGCGTCGGCCTGAGATCGGGAGAGTTCCGCTGAGCGGTGGCTGCCACTATGACGGGTAGGACATCCCTCATGGCTAACGGAGCGGGTAAGACAGGCGATCGCAATCTCGCCCTGGCGATGGAAGAAATACAAGAGAGGTTTGGATCTGCAATCTTCTCGACACGACCTGCGCGGTCGTGGGGGGCGCTGACGTTGCTCCCCCCAGCGTCTGCCGCCGTGCCTTCGTCGGGCGTATTTTAGACGCGACTTATGCCAAAGAACTGGCCAAATCTGGCCTTGGTCGGGATTCAAGCAGCGTTCTTCGCGTACTTTGCCGCTTTGATCCTTTCCTACCTGCTGTTGCTTGTTCTGTCTTGGGTTTGGTGCCGACGATACAAGAAAAGAGCCGCGACCCATCTGATCGATTTCGAAGCCTTGAAGGCTCTGCGTGCTTTGGTTCCGCCACTCACGCTCATCGTCCCTGCATACAACGAAGAGCGTGTAATTGTGGAGAGTGTAAGGTCGATGCTGGGGCTTAGCTACGCGCGGTTGGATGTTGTGGTGGTCAATGACGGGAGCAGTGACGCCACGCTGCAGCGACTGATCCGCCATTTCTCTTTACGCAAATCAGAGGTCCGGCCCACCGGGGAACTTCCGACCCGGCCGGTTCGCGACTTCTATGTGAGCATTACCGAGCCGCGACTCGTGGTGATTGACAAGGAGAATGGCGGGAAGGCTGACGCGCTGAACGCCGGTATCAACTTCTGCCAGTCCCCTTATTTTCTGGCAATGGATGCGGATTCGCTGCTCGAGCCGGAAGCGCTCACTTACTGCCTGCGTCCCATCCTTGAGGACCCCGGTCGAGTGGTGGCCGTCGGTGGAATCGTACGAGGTGTGAACGGATCCATCGTGGACGCCGGGCGCGTGCGGCGCCCACAACTCCAATTGAACTTCTGGGTCATCATGCAAGTGATCGAATATCTCCGCAGCTTTCTCGCCGGACGTGCCGGCTGGAGTCTGATCAACGGGCTGCTTATTGTTCCCGGGGCCTTTGGACTGTTCCAGAAGGCGGCCTGCGTCAAGGTCGGGGGGTACAGCACTGAGACCGTCACCGAAGACCTGGAGCTGATTGTCCGACTGCACCGCTACGCGCGAGAGCGCAAGCTCGACTGGCGGATATTGTTTGCACCGGACGCCGTTTGCTGGACCGAAATGCCCACCACCGCTCGGGTTTTAGGTCGCCAACGGAAGCGCTGGCACGAAGGGCTATGGCAGACTGTTCGCATTCACAAATCCATGTTGTTCCGGCCGCGGTATGGCGTCGTCGGAATGTGCGCCCTTCCGTACCAAGTCTTGTTCGAGATGCTTGGACCGTTCGTTGAGCTTTCGGGTCTGATCGTCATGCCGATCTGGTTCCTGTTTGATCGGTTGAGCGCTAGAGCGTTTGTTTCATACTTGGCACTGGCTTTCTTCTTTGGGGTAATATTGTCTTTGTTTTCTCTGCTGATCGACCAGATGCATTTTCCACGTCACCGGTTTCCCCGCGACGCCATCCTGGTGTTGTTTTTCTCGCTGTTGGAGAACCTGGGCTACCGCCAGATCCAAATGGCTTGGCGAGTCGCCGCTTCGTGGAACTTTTTCTTCGGAAAGGTCGCGTGGCGCGTTTCGACAAGGACAGGCTTCACGACTCGCGCGGGATGAGTTTCCCCCGCCGGTCGGGGGGAAGAATGCCTAAGAGCGTGAGGGCTCTCGTTCAGAGCGGTTCGGCGGCTGAACGCTGCAGATGCGCGGGAGAGGGCACGGGGCTCTTGTTCGATGTTAACTGGCGTTCGACTTCAGTCAAAACCCCATCCGAGTTCATTCCCGCTTCATAGACTGCAATCCCGAAATCCAGGGGAAGATCCCGTAACCGGGCAACTTCCTGACATCGCTTGGCCAGTCGGTGAGTGAAGCCCTCGCCTCCCACCTGATCGGTCCGGGGTAAGAAGCATAGGAACTCATCAGGGCCGTGCCTTATCACGGTGTCGGTCTGGCGCACGGTCGACTGGAGTGTGTGGGCAAGGTCCTTGAGAATAATGTCGCCTGCCAAGTGGCCGCCCCTCTCGTTGATTTCGCGAAATCCGCGAATATCCAGAAGGATAAGGCAGAGGGGCAGGTTGTATCGATCGGCCCAAGCGCGTTCACGTTCCATGATGTCGGGAAGTGTTCGGCGGTCCAGGACACCGGTTAGGGGGTCCCTCGCGAGATCTTCACGAATCCATGTCTCCGCGTATCGGGAGATGATGAATTCACGCATTTCGTTCACTTGCTTCTGCTTCAGAACCACGTACACGGACTGCAGGACGATCAGAACCAGGAGGCCCGTGACGAGTTGTGGCAAGATTGCTAATCGCGCGCCCAATCGGTCAACTTTCCAGGCGAGGGCGGGATAAAGCAAAACTGAGATCCCGAGTGCCAGGGACACACTAATCGACAGGGTTAGGACCCAGAGATGCCAGGTCCGACGATCGAGGTGTGCCAAGAGTTCGCGTTCCGGCCTGCGACGCTCCATCGAGTTTGAGGGCGTTAGACGATCCTGACGAGTGTTAGAGGTCCTGATGAGCTTGGAGACCCACCGGGTACAAAGCTTGTAGCGAACTGGCGCGGCAAGTCGTGCACTCCCCTCCGCACCACTTAATTTCATCGAGATAATACGCCAGACCTAACAAACGCGAAAGAAAAACTTTTGACCTTTTGTTGTCTCCGTTGGCAGTATCGCGATAACAACCCTTCCCCGGTGATGCTCCATTCGCGCCGGCGTAAAACACCAGTTCCTTGCGGGCGTTGCGGAAACCGCTCTGCAAGGCCGCTCCGTAACCAAGATTGCGTTGGTGGCGAACCACCCGTAAACTGGGGCACTGCTGCTGAAGAGAATCCAGCACGATGGAGGTGTGATCGGTACTGCCGTCGTCAACCACAATAATCTCGAAGTCTCCAGCGAGACGCCGAAGCGCCTCGTCAGCCCGCGGGACCAAAACCTGCAGGTTCTCGGCATCGTTGAACGCCGGAAAGAACGCGGAGATGCTGGTGGCCACAGTAGGTTCAGGACTCATCATCTTTTTAGAGTTTCGGCCCGCAAGAAACCACCCATCCGACGGACATTCCAGGGAGGCCTGCAGGCCGCCCCCGACGGCTCTCCGGCGTCTGCAACACGCGATTTTACCACATGCCGTCGTCGCGGCCGGTCGATAGCTCTATAAGGGCCTTCATGCGCGGCACGACTGGCGAAATGAGGAAACAGAAAAACGCGACAATCCACTCCACTTCCGATAGAATCTTACCTCGTCAGCTACGCAAGATGTACAGAGCGTGCGATGCCAGTGAAGCGGTCCTTGTCGATCCGGTCTGGGCTGAAGGTTTGACGTCCAAGGTGAAGCGAAAACATGGGGTTTCGAATCGAATCGAGACATCTAGGCGAGATCCTGGTGTTAGTCCCCGACGTCATTGAAGACGATCGGGGGTTCTTTCTCGAGACTTATCGGGCGGATAGTTTCGCGGCCCTCGGCCTGCCGCACCAATTTGTCCAGGACAACCACTCGCGATCCAAGAAAGGCGTGGTGCGGGGCCTGCATTTCCAGTGGGATCCGCCGATGGCTAAGCTGATGCGCGTCTCATACGGAAGTGCATTCCTCGTGGCTGTGGATATTCGGAAGAACTCACCCACCTTGGGAAAATGGTTTGGGCTGGAGGTCTCGGCGGAGAGCAAGAAACTGGTCTGGGCGCCCGCAGGCTTCGCCCGAGGATTGTGTGTCCTCTCAGACTATGCGGAGATTCAGTACAAGTGCACGGCCATTTACAACCGGAGCGGCGAGTCGGGACTCGTGTTCGATGACCCGGAAATCGGCATCCAATGGCCGGCGGTTGGTGGATATATCCTTTCAAAAAAAGACCGCAGTGCCCAGCGCCTGGCTCAGTGGCTTGCTTCACCGGCTTCCGAATCCTTCAAGTACGAGGAAGCGCCCAGCGATGTCGGAGCGAGCGGGTACACGCGTGCCGAGGATGCGGGAACTCCCGGGAGCAAGTAGAAGGCCCCTTCCACCCCGGATGCTGGTGGGCGAGGTCGTGAACATCCCTTCCCTCGTCTGTTTTCCTTCCCTTTTTCAATCGAGAATCTCTACGTCGTGCCGGGCTCGTGCAGTTTA
>Ga0315291_10009394_pt1 | contig 11977 bp, 7 predicted proteins | sample YL17G12_20_MG_FD_203070 | JGI IMG/M metagenome (GOLD analysis project Ga0315291, IMG submission 203070) | Sediment microbial communities from Yellowstone Lake, YNP, Wyoming, USA - YL17G12_20 | ecosystem: Environmental > Aquatic > Freshwater > Lake > Sediment | place: USA: Wyoming | collected...
TGAACTGGTGAGGAGCGTGGGGCTCCGGGCTGAACCACACCGGCAGGATCTCGGTCTGGCTCGGCTCCCGGCCGGCGACCTGCCGGAAGAGATCCTCCCCCAAAAGCGCAACTGCGGCCTGGCCCGACTGCGCGATCAGGGTGCCGGCGCGGTCGAAGAGGAAAAAGCCCTCGTAATAATCGAAGGGCTCGCTGATGTAATTCAGGTATTTGCCGAGCTCGGCCTGCACGCGCTGGCGCTGCGGGCTGCGGGCGGGCAGTTCTTGCAGTTGGCGAAGCGCTCCGAACATGAAGGCGGAGTTGGCGAACGCCTGCATCTCCAGGCGCCGATTTTCGTACCAGGCCTCGATCCGCGCCTTGAGCTGGTGCACGGCATGGGGCAGCTCTTGCTCCAACTGCCGGCGCAGGTGCCGGCCGGTGATGCGCAGGGAGGCCAGGGCCACGGCCAGGGAGGTCAGGGCGGTGGCCAGCACGACCGCCAGGATGAGTTTGGTGATCAGGCTCTCCCGATGGAGCTTCATCCGTTTCCATCCTCAGCTCGCGCCGATCAGGGCGAGGGGCTGGTCCCGGGCAAGGCCGAAGCGGTCAAGCGGATGCTGTCCCCCGAGACCTCGACCTCTTCCAGCCGAAAACCCGGGTAAAATTCAGCCGTCAAAGCCCGGGCCAAGGCTCCCGGTTCCGCCGAGCCCTGAACTAAAAAAATGGCCCGCCCGGGCGAGAGGCTGCGCAACTCCGCTTTGCGGACGCCGGGAATCGGGTGCTCAAGCCGTTCGCTCAGAGCCTGATAAACCGGGTAGCTGAAAACATTCAGCACCGTCAACTGGATGGCCTGGACTTTTCCCCCACCCAGCGCCGGGACCTGCTGGCTCAGCCGCTTTAACACCTCGGGCGCCAGGGCCTGCGCCGCTGCGGTCAGGGCCTTTAGCTCGAAGTTTTCATCCCTGGTTTTTTCCACGGCCAGCGTGCGCTCGAGGCGGAACAGGCTTTCCCCCGTGGCCAGGTCCACCCCGGCCAAGGTCAGCTCGGCCTGGTTTTTGGTTCCGCCGGGTTGGCCGAGGATGCGGGCTTTGCCCACCAGGAGGAGGTCGGCATCATAGTCGCTCTGGAGCTGGCGAAGGATCTGGTCCCGCTCGTCGCCGGGGTTGGTGACTCGCTCGGGCGCGACTCGGGGCAGGCCGGGCGAGGGTTCAATGACTTGATACCCCCGCGCCACAAGCTCCTGGCGAAACACCTGCTCGCTGGCCGAGGGCGGGGCCGGGTTTTCGGAGGACCCGGACCACCAGGACTGGGCCGGACTGGGGGGACGCTGCTCCAGGATCAAGAGAAACACCTTGGGCGGATGTGGGCTGCGGAGAAAGCCGCCTTTGGCCAGAGCCGCGTCCAGCATCCCTTGGTCCAGGGCCAGGTCCAGGGAGACCACGTATTCGGTTCCCTGGGTCTGCTCGTCCTCGATCTGGTAGCGAAGGATAAAATCCTCGGCGTGGGAGTAAATCTCATCCTCCAGCTGCTTCTCTTTCTCGATCCGGACCTTTTCCGGCAGGCGGGCGGCCACCCCGGCCATCACCTGGGTCCGAAAGGCTTGCTCAATGGCCTGGGCCCGGGCCTGACCGGAGGTCTTACCTTCCAGAGAGGCACGTCCCTCGATGGTGCCGGCGGGGTCAAACGAAGGCTTTTGAGCCAGGGCCGGCCGGGGCATCAGAGCCCAGGCCGCGAGGAGAATCGCGGCCAGCGTGGGACCGCTCGTGCGCTTCATCGGTGTCTTTCGTCCTCCATGCGATGGAACTCGGGCAAGGGGTCGAGCAGGGTGATCATGACCACCCCGTGCTTGTAGATCAGGCGCTCGGGCTGGCTGTCGAGGAGCAAGCTGAAGTTGTCAAAGCTGCGGATGGTCCCTTGCAGTTTCTCCCCGGTGCAAAGGAGCACCTCCACCCGGAGGCGTTCCTTGCGGGAGACGTTGAGCACCTGGTCCTGGATGTTAATCTTGATCTTGGCTGGTTTGGGGCCGCGGTTGGGGTTAAGCATGATCCGCCCTCCTTACGCCGTCCGCAGGACGGCCACTTCGGGTCCGAAGATCTCTTCCACCTTTTCAATCACCTCGGGCACCGCCCGCACCCGATGGGCGGAGCCCAGGCGCAAAACCGTCTCGCTTTTCTGCGGCACCACCACGTGCACCACCACCGGGGTGGGCCCGCGATTATCCTGGATCAGCTCCTTGAGCGCCTGCAGGTGCTCCGGATTCACCCCGGGCGTGCTCAAGGTCAAATGCAAGGTCAAGTTCAGCCGCGCCGAGGCCTCCTCCAAAGGGAACAGGTCCGCGGCCAGCACCTTGGGCTGATCCTCGGTCAACTCCAGTTTGCCCCGGACCATCACCGGCAGCTCCTCCTGCTGAAGGTAGTTGGCCACCCGCTTATACAGCTCGGGAAAGATCACCACTTCCACGCTCCCCTTGAGGTCGCTCAGGGTGGCCCGGCCCATCCGCTCCTTCCTCTTAGTGTAGCGTTCCTGGAAGGAACTAACCACCCCGGCCAGCAAAACCTCCTTCCCATTGGACAGGTAGGCCAGCCGAGAGGTTTCCACCACCCCGTAGGGCTTCATCAAACTTTCATAGCGCGCCAGGGGATGGCCGGTCAAGTAAAAGCCCAGCGCCTCCTTCTCAAAGGCGAGCAGCTCGGTCTTGGGCCATTCCTCCATGGCCGGATAGTCCGGCCCGGGTTGATAGCCGGCTCCCTGCTCGGCCAAAGCCTCGAACAGGCTGGTCTGGCCGATCTCCCGGCTCTTCTGGGCCGACTGCGCCTCCCCGATCACCCGGTCCAGCGCCGCCAGCATCTGGGAGCGGAACGCGTCCATCCCGTCAAAGGCGCCCGCCTTGATCAGACTCTCCAGCACCTTGCGGTTGACCCGGCGAAGATCAATCCGGTCGCAAAAATCAAAGAGCGAGGCAAACGGCCCGGCCGCCTCGCGCTCTTCCGCCGCCGCCTCCGCGGCCCCGGTCCCCACGTTCTTGATCGCGGCCAGGCCGAAGCGGATCCGGCAGGCCGAAGCAGCCGGGTCCGCTTCCACCAGGAAGGTGACCCCGCTGTGATTGACGTGCGGCCCGCGCACCTCGATCTTCATCTCCCGGCACTCGCCCAGGTAGCGGACCACCTTGTCGGTGTCGTTCATTTCCGAGGTGAGGAGCGCGGCCATGAACTCCACCGGGTAGTGGGCCTTGAGAAAAGCGGTCTGAAACGCGACCAGGGCGTAGGCGGTGGAGTGCGACTTGTTGAACCCATATTCGGCGAACTTGGCCATCAGCTCGAACAGCTCTTCGGCCTTCTCCGGCTTCACCTGGTTCTTGAGGCAGCGCAGGAGAAATGGCTCCCGCTGGGCTTCCATCTCCTCCCGCTGCTTCTTGCCCATGGCCTTGCGGAACTTGTCCGCCTCCCCCATGGAATAACCGGCCAGCTTGGCCGCCACCTGCATCACCTGCTCCTGGTAGAGCATGACCCCGTAGGTCTCCTTGAGGATTTCCTTCAGCTCGGGCAAGGGGTAGGTGATCGGCTTGCGGCCGTGCTTGCGGTCAATGAATTCGTCCACCATGCCCGAGCCCAGAGGACCGGGCCGATAGAGCGCGATCAGGGCGATCAGCTCGGCGATGTCCGCGGGTTGCAGCCGGACCAGGAGGTCGCGCATGCCCGCGCTTTCCAGTTGGAACACGCCCAGCGACTCGCCCCGCGACAAAAGCTCGAAGGTGGCCCGGTCGTCGAGCGGCAGGCGGGTGAGGTCGAGCTCGATTCCGTGATGGGCCCGAATCAGCCGGATCGCCTCCCCCATCATGCTCAGGGTGCGCAGGCCCAGGAAATCGAACTTGACCATGCCCAGCTTGGGCACCACGTGCATGTCGTACTGGGTGGTGACCACGTCGTCGTCCTTGGTCCCGCGGTAGAGCGGCATGTACTCCACCAGCGGCCGGTCCGAGATGACCACGCCCGCCGCGTGCACCGAGGCGTGCCGGTTCAGGCCCTCCAGCGCCACCGCCATATTGAGAAGCTCGTCCACCAGCGGGTTCTGCTCCCGCATCTCCTGGAACCGCGGCTCCTGCTGGAACGCATCGGCCAGCGTGATCTTGAGCTGGTTGGGCACCAGCTTGGCGATCTGGTCCACCTCGCCGTAGGGTATCTCCAGCACCCGGCCCACGTCGCGGATCACCGCCTTGGCCAGCATCTTGCCGAAGGTGATGATCTGGGCCACCTGCTCCGCGCCCCCGTATTTCGCGGTAACGTAACGGATGACCTCCTCGCGGCGGTCCTTGTCAAAGTCCACGTCAATGTCCGGCATCTCCCGCCGTTCCGGGTTGAGGAACCGCTCGAAGAGCAGACCGTAGCGCAGCGGATCAATGTCGGTGATGCCCAGGCAATAGGCGACCAGGCTCCCGGCGGCGCTGCCCCGGCCCGGGCCGACCAGGATGCCCTGGCGCTTGGCCCAGGTGATGAAGTCGGCTACGATCAGGAAGTAACCGGCGAAGCCGGTCTGCTGGATCACCTTGAGCTCGTAGTCGAAGCGCTTGCGGTAGTCGGCGATCCGCTCCGGGAAGGCCGGGTCCTGGTCCGAGAGCTGGCGGAGCCGCGCCTCGAAGCCAATGCCGGCCAAATCGGTCAGGTATCCTTCCGCGGTCTGGCCGGCGGGCAGGTCGAAGCGGGGGAAGTGGAGGGTCTCGAAGTCGAACTTGAGGTTGCAGCGCTCGGCAATTTCCACGGTGTTTTGGATCGCCTCCGGCAGGTCGCGGAAGAGCTTAAGCATTTCTTCGGGCGAGCGGAAGTAAAGCTGCTCGCTTTCCATCCGCATCCGCTTCTGGTCCTTGAGCGACTTGCCGGTCTGAATGCAGACCAGCACCTCGTGCGCCCGCGCGTCGCCGGCGTTCAGGTAGTGGCAGTCGTTGGTGGCCACCACCGGGATTTCCAGCTCTTTCCCGAGCGCGATCAGCTCCCGGTTGGCCCGCGCCTGGTCCGGGAGCCCGTTCTCCTGCACCTCCAGGTAGTAGCGGCCGTCGGAGAAAACCTCCTTGAACCAAGAGGCCCGGGCCCGGGCCTCCGCGGTCTTGCCCCGCAGGAGCAAGCAAGGGATCTCGCCTTTGAGGCAGGCGCTGAGCGCGATCAGCCCCTCGGCGTGCTGGGCCAGGAGTTCGGCGTCAATCCGGGGCTTGTAGTAAAAGCCTTCGAGGTAGCCGGCGGTGACCAGCCGGCACAGGTTCTGGTAGCCCTTGTAATTCTGGCAGAGCAGGATCAGGTGATAGTTGGTGACCTCGTCCTCGGATTTCCTGCCCTTGTCCAAACGGCTGCCCGGGGCCACGTAAACCTCGCAGCCCACGATCGGCTTCAGCCCCGCTTTCACCGCCTGCTCGTAGAAGTGGACCGCGCCGAAGAGGCCGCCGTGGTCGGTCATGGCCAGGGCCGGCATCTTGAATTCCGCGGCGCGCTGGATGAGCCGGTCCAACTGCAAGGCCCCGTCCAACAGGCTGTATTCGGTGTGCACGTGCAGGTGCACGAAGGGCGTATGCTTCAGCATCAATCGTTTCTCTTATCCAGAAGAATCGGTACGGTTTATCCCGGCTCCCCCACCTTCAGAAATTCGCTGCTCCCCGGCTGCAAAACCTCCTTGACCATGGCCTCCCGGTTGAGCTGGTTGGTGCCTTCGTAGATCTGGGTGAGCTTGGCGTCGCGCCAGCACTTCTCGATCCCCCACTCCCGGATCGGCCCCTCCTCCCCCAGGATCTCCATGGCCCGGCGGCAGGTCCCCATTGCCAGGTCCGAGCCGGCCACCTTGGCCAGCGAGCTTAAAATCACAGCGCGGCTGCGCACCGCAGTGGTCACGTCTCGGCTGGTTTGCTCCTGGGCCGTGGCGTAAAGCTTTTTCCAATCCAGCCGGTCGTGGAGGGGCGGCCAGGTGCGGAGCGCCCGGGGGAAGAGTTTCATCCCCAGCCGGGACCGCGGCTGGCGCAAGCGGCGCGGCACGTGGAAGAAATCGAAATACATGGTCGCGTCCATCACCGCCTGCCGGGCCAGGTGAATGTCCTTGATCATGTCCGCCAACCGCATCTGCACCCATTCTTCTTCGATCAGCCGCCGGCCGTTGCGGCGGGTGGCCTGGGCATACGCCCACGCCCGCTCGAACGCGCCCCGGGCAATGCCGGTGGCGATGGCGCCCACCGGGCCGCGCGAGGCCGAGAGCACGGTCAGCGTGTGATACATGCCCTCGCCCTCGACGCCCAGCACGTTTTTCTCGGGCACGAACACGTCCTCGTAGATCACCTCGGCCGCCGGGCAGGCCCGCTGGCCCATCTTGCGCTCCCAGCGGCCGATGGAAAGCCCGGGCGAGTCGGCCGGGACCACGAAGGCGGTGAAGCTTTCCAGCGGCCGCAACTTGTCCACCGCCGCGGTGACAAAGTGGCAATGGGCCACGCTGCCGTTGCTGATAAAGCACTTGCGGCCGTTGAGGAGATAGCCGCCTGAAACTTTCTTGGCCTGAAGCGTTAGCCGGGCTTTGGCTAATCCCTCCGCGTCCTCCACGTCGGAGCCGGCCGAAGGCTCGGTGATGTCCAGGGCGAACAGGTGCGGCTCACCCCGCTTTTCCTTGTCCACGATCGGGGCCAGGAACCGGTCCAAAATCTCCATGTCCATGGCCAGGCCGACCGCGGAAAACCCGAGCGCATGCGCGCCGAAGATCAGGGCAATGCCCGCGCACCCCGCGCACAACTCCTCGATCAGGAGCGCCATGCCCGTGGTCAGGTGGCCCTCGCCGCCCGCCGGTTCGGGCACGCCCAGGCTGAGCATCCGCAAGGGCAGGCCCTTCTTCACGATCTCCCAATCAAAGTAGCGGGGGTCCTCCTTGACCCTGGCGTCGAGCTCGAGCGCGCGCGGGTAAACCTCGGCCCGGGCAAAACGCCGGCCGCGCTCCAGCAAGCCCCGCAGCTTCTCCACGTAGGCCGGGTCGTATTCCTTCAGCACCGCGAAGCGCGGCGCCATTTCTTCGAGGCCGGGCGACAGCTCCGGCAACTGGTCCCAGGGGATCATAGCGCAATCCTAGCATCAATCGTAGTTCGGGGAAGGGAAATTTTCAACCCGGACCAGGTTAAAGGGTTATACCGCCCCAACATCCAGACGCCTTATTATACAGATATGTAAATTAAAACTGAAGCTCTGACCCCCATTCACCATTCATTCCCATTCAATCGTGCTCGGGGGTTTGGAGGAGATGTCATAGACGACCCGGTTCACGCCCTTGACCTCGTTGATGATGCGGCTCCCGATTTTACCGAGCACGGCGTGGGGCAGGTCGGCCCAGTCCGCGGTCATCCCGTCCAGGCTTTTCACCGCCCGGACCGCGACCACGTTTTCGTAGGTGCGCTCGTCGCCCATCACGCCCACGGTCTTGACCGGGAGCAGCACGCCGAAGTATTGCCAGACCTGGCGCGACAGCCCGGCGGCCTCCAACTCATCGGTGATGATCCGGTCGGCCTGGCGCAGCACCGAGAGCCGCTCCTCGGTCACCTCTCCCAACATCCGCACGGCCAGGCCCGGGCCCGGGAAGGGCTGGCGGAGGATCACGTCCCCCGGCATCCCCAGCTTGAGGCCCACCTCCCGCACCTCGTCCTTGAACAATTCCCGCAGCGGCTCCACCAACCGGAGCTGCATCCGCGCCGGCAGGCCGCCCACGTTGTGGTGGCTCTTGATCGTGGCCGAGGGACCCCGGTAAGAGGTGCTCTCAATCACATCTGGATAAAGCGTGCCCTGGCCGAGGAATTTGACGCCCTTGATTTTCTTCGCCTCCGCCTCAAAGACCCGGATGAATACCTCGCCGATCGCCTTGCGCTTGGCCTCGGGGTCCGCGAGGCCCTGGAGTTTTTTCAAAAACCTCTTCCCCGCGTCCACCGTGCGGAGCGGGATATGGAAGCGGTCGCGGAAAAGTTTGACCACGGCTTCCGCCTCGCCCAGCCGCAAAAGCCCGTTGTCCACAAAGATGGCGGTCAGCTTATCGCCCACGGCGCGGTGGATGAGCACCGCGGCCACTGAGGAGTCCACGCCGCCGGAAAGGCCCAGGATGATCTTCGATTTTCCCACCTGCTCGCGGATTTTTGCGACCGTGCTTTCGATGAAATGCTCGGGGGTCCATTGGCCCTGGCAGCCGGCGACGCGGAAGAGGAAGTTTTTCAGCATGGCCAGGCCCTGGGGCGTGTGGGCCACTTCCGGATGGAACTGGACGCCGAAGAGTTTCTTTTCCGGGTGCTTCATGGCGGCGACCGGCGAGTTGGCCGAATGGGCGATGGCGGCGAAGCCGGGGGGCATCTTCTCGATCCGGTCGCCGTGGCTCATCCAGACCCGGACCTGGCCGGGCGAGAAGAGGTCGGGGGGATGCGGGTCGTGGTGCAGACCTTCGGCCGCGGGCGAGGGCGCTTGGGCAAAGAGGTCGGCGAAGAGGTCGGTCTCGTCGTCGAGGAAAAGCTCGGCCGGGCCGTATTCGCGCTTGGCCGACTTGGCGACCTTGCCTTTGAGGAGGTAGGTCATGAGTTGCATGCCGTAGCAGATGCCGAGCACGGGGATTCCGAGCTGGAAAATTTCCGGGGAGCAATGGGGGGCGTCGGGGTCGTAAACGGATGCCGGGCCGCCGGAGAGGATAATGGCGCGGGGGGTGAAGGCGCGCACCTGGTCGAGGGGCAGGGAGAAGGGATGGATCTCGCAATAGACTTTCAGCTCCCGCACCCGCCGGGCGATGAGCAGGGTGTATTGGGAGCCGAAATCAAGGATGAGAACTTTTTCTGTGTCAGCCATAACAATTGCTTCAATTCGTAGGGGCACGGCGTGCCGTGCCCCTACATCCATCCGTTCACGTTCACGATCACGTTCACGTTTACGATTGAATTATTCTACACGATAATTCGGCGCTTCCTGGGTGACCACCACGTCGTGCACGTGGCTCTCGCGCAGCCCCTGGGGCGTGATCCGAATGAAGCGGGCCTTCTTGCGCAACTCCTCGATGGTGCGGCAGCCGGTGTAACCCATGCCCGACTTCAGCCCGCCCACCAACTGGTAAATGGACGCGGCCAGCGGCCCCCGATAGGGCACCCGGCCCTCGATCCCTTCCGGTACCAGCTTGCCCAGCGAGGCCCCGGTCTCCCGGTCCTGGTCGAAAAGAATATCTTCCACCGTGACCTCCTGGCCGTAGCGGATCGAGCTCCCGGTCTTCATGGCCGAGAGCGAGCCCATGCCCCGATAGACCTTGTAGCTCCGGCCTTGATACAAGATCAACTCGCCCGGGGACTCGTCGGCCCCGGCAAAAAGCGAGCCGACCATCACCGAGTTCGCGCCCGCGGCCAGCGCCTTGACCAGATCGCCCGAATACTTGATCCCGCCGTCGGCAATAATCGGCACGCCCTTCTTGGCCGCGGCTTTCGCGCATTCGGCCACCGCGCTGATCTGGGGCACCCCCACCCCGGCCACGATCCGGGTGGTGCAGATCGAGCCCGGGCCCATCCCCACCTTGACCGCGTCCACCCCGGCCGCGATCAGGTCGCGCGTCCCTTCCGCGGTGGCCACGTTGCCGGCGATCAACTGGCAATCTTTAAACCGCCGGCGGATGGCCTTGGCCTGCGCGATCACACCTTTGGTATGACCATGCGCCGTGTCCAGGCAGATCACGTCCGCCCCGGCCTGGAGCAAGAGCTTCACCCGCTGAAGCTCCTCGGGCCCCACGCCCACCGCGGCCCCCACCCGCAGCCGGCCCAGTTTATCCTTGCTCGCATCCGGGTGCTTCTCGGTCTTCTCAATGTCCTTGATCGTGATCAAACCCTTGAGCCGATACTGCTTGTCCACCACCAACAGCTTCTCGATCCGGTGCTTGTGCAACAGCTCCTTGCTCTCTTCCAGGCGGATCCCCTCCCGCACCGTGACCAGCCCCTTTTTGGTCATCAGCTTCCCCACCTTCTGCTCCAGGTTCTTCTCGAACCGGATGTCGCGGTTGGTGAGGATGCCCACGAGCTTGCCGTCCTTGGTAACCGGCAGGCCCGAGATGTCTCGCGCCTTCATGATCTGGAGCGCGTCCACCAGCTTCTGGTCCGGGTCCACCGTCACCGGGTCCACGATCATGCCCGACTCGAACTTCTTGACCTTGACCACCTCCGCCGCCTGCCGCTCCGGCGCCAGGTTCTTGTGGATGATCCCGATCCCGCCTTCCTGGGCCATGACGATCGCGGTCTGAGCTTCGGTCACGGTATCCATGGCCGCGCTGAGGAGCGGGATGGAAAGCTTGATCGCGCGGGTGAGCCGGGTGCAAGTGTCCGCCTCCGCGGCCAAAAACCGCGAATAGCCCGGCAGCAGGAGCACGTCATCAAAGGTTAACGCCTCTTTTAACGGCAGTTGCAGCATTTACATTCCCCCTGTTACTTGGGTTGGAAAAGGATGATCTACTTTATCCGAGTTGGGCGGGATTTTCAAGGGCGCCGGCTCTTTTCCAGCTCGCGGCGCATAGCTCCTTCCAGTTCTGGATAAAGGAACTGGAAGCCCTTGGCGAGGAGCTGGGCCGGGGCGATGCGGACGCCGTCCAGGAAAAGCGCCTGGCCCATCTCCCCGAAAATCAGGCGGATGATGGGGGCCGGCAGTCGGAAAAGGGCAGGGCGGTGCAGGACTCTGCCCAGGGTCTTGGCGAACTCGGCGTTGGTCACCGGGTTGGGTGAAGCGGCGTTGACCGGGCCGGAGATGCTTTCGGTTTCGATCAGGAACTGGATGATGCGGACCAGGTCGGAGAGCGCGACCCAGCTCAGGAATTGCTTGCCGCTTCCCATCGGGCCGCCCAGGCCGAACCGGAAAGCCGGGAGCATGGCCGCAAGCGCGCCGCCTTCTCCGGCCAGGACCATCCCCAAGCGGGCGTTAATTACTCGAATCCCTGCCATCCGCGCCGGCTCGGTCGCCGCTTCCCAGGCCTGGCAGACCTCGGCCAGAAAGCCGGTGCCCGGAGAACTGTCTTCCCGGACCACCTCGTCTCCCCGATCGCCGTAGAACCCGATGGCCGAGGCGGAGACCAGCACCCGCGGCTTGTTTTGCAGCCCGGCCAGTGCCCCGCACAAAAGCCTGGTGCTCTCCACCCGGCTCTTCAAGATTCGGTCTTTGCGCTCGAACGTCCAGCGTCCGGCCCCGATATTTTCGCCCGCCAAATGCACAACCGCATCCGCCCCTTCCAGAGCCGCGGCGTCAATCCTACCCTGTGATGGATTCCAGGCAATCTCCGTAAGTTCCAGCGGCGGCAGCCGCCGCACGAGGCGGTCCACCCGATGGTCTTTCTCCTGGAGAAATATTGCCAGTCGGCTCCCGATCAGTCCGGTCGCGCCGGAAATGACCACCCGGCGGCCGCGGGTAGCATTGGTTGAACTCATCTGTCCTTTTCCCTCCGCTTGAGCTAAAGCCTACCATAGCGAACCGAACGGGTTTTTCCAAATTTTACTTAACATGGGGCCAGGCCCCGAATGTTAACATTTGTGCTTTTCTTGGGCGCCATGTTAGAATGCCGCGCCAGGAATGGTTACCGGATGAGACAATCGGTTTTGGCCGCGAAGGGGTTTTGCTTATTCTGCATCGTTCTGATGAATGTTTCTCTGGCTGGGGCCGGAGCGGCCGAGGTTCCGGAGGAGCCGGCGAAGATCGAGCAGCCGGCGGAAGCAGAGGAAGCGGCGGGCAAAGAGGCGCTGGCCGGGCTGGAGAAGACGCCGCTGGGTCCGGCGCTCAAGTGGCTGTTTAACGAGGACCGCAAATATTTTATCCTGCCGATTTTCAGCACCGGGCCGGACACCGGCTGGATGCTGGGCCTGGCCTGGTATCACACCGATATTTTCGGCAAGGACAAGCGGGACCTGGTGCTGGGCGCGATCATGACCCAGTCGGGCCAGAACAACTTCATGTTCAGTTGGACCGAGCCGGGCATCCCCCTGAAAGAGGGCCGGATCGCGTTTTCGG
>Ga0315291_10009396_pt1 | contig 11975 bp, 10 predicted proteins | sample YL17G12_20_MG_FD_203070 | JGI IMG/M metagenome (GOLD analysis project Ga0315291, IMG submission 203070) | Sediment microbial communities from Yellowstone Lake, YNP, Wyoming, USA - YL17G12_20 | ecosystem: Environmental > Aquatic > Freshwater > Lake > Sediment | place: USA: Wyoming | collected...
AGTGTTCTTAGACTGCGGGAGTGTCGCGCGATCTTTGGTACGTGTTAAGTCATGCAACGAAGACTGACAGGAAGATGAGGACCAACAATAAGATGAAGACTCACAGAGGGAGCAGGACTGAGAAGACAACGAAGGCAGTCAAGAAGATGAAGGCTGACAAAGGGAGCCGGACGGGCGGAACAAAGAGGACTCACAGGAAGATGAGGGCCAACAAGGGAAACGGGACGGGCGGAACAACGAAGATTCAGAAGACAGCGAGGTCTCACAAAACAATAGGTCGCGAGGAGATTATTGAAACGCTTGTCAAAGCATTCGAGCCTCTCGACTACGTGTACGCGATGTGGGAGGGGGGAGCGATCGGTTTTGGTCGACTCGACGAATGGTCGGACATTGACCTGTACGTCGACGCCCAGGACGAACGAATACAAGAGGTATTTCCTGTTGTCGAACAGACATTGGAATCGCTTTCTCCAATCGAACTCAAATACGAAGTTGCCGCGACGCCATCCCAGGGATACTCACAAGCATTCTATCGGCTAAGGGATACAAGCGAATTTTTGTTGATTGATCTTGCTGTTATTAAGCACAGCACCGAGGAGAAATTTCTGGAGCCTGAGATGCATGGCCGGGCTTTTTTCTATTTCAATAAGAACGACGCGGTCAAGTGTCCTTCTCTGAATCGAAAAAAGCTCGCAGAGGATGTGAAGACGAGACTACAGAGAATACAGAAACGTTTCGAGACATTTCGATGCTTCATCCCTAAGGAGATGAACAGAAAGAACTACATCGACGCGTTGGATTTATACCGTGGGTTGACGTTGGATTCGTTGGTAGAAGTGCTGCGGATTAAGTACAAACCCGTGCATCATGCGTTCAAGACACGCTACATTCATTATCATTTGCCGGCAGATGTTGTAAGTAGATTGAAAGATCTTTATTTTGTCAGAAACGAAAAGGACCTCGAAAAAAAGTATCATATTGCTGAACAGTGGTTCTACGAAGCTGTGAAGGAAATGGACTTTGGGCATGTCGAGCAGGGATTAGGGACATTGGGTGAAGATTAGGGGCGGAGAGCAAAGACTGAGGATATGGGGCGAAGATTGACGATGTCACGGAAAGATTGAGGACGTCGAGCTGGCACTGAGCATATCAAGTTAACGTTGAGAGCGTCGAACAAAGATTGAGGATATCGCGCGGGGATTGGGGGCTGCCGAGCAGCAGCTTTTCAAGGAGGACAAATGAAGACAAGAATTCGCATCGGAATTGCTGGATTTGTTTGGATCGCCCTCCTTGCGTGCATGGTTTGTTTTTCCCTCGGCTACTGCGGCGAAGGCATGTGGCTTCCCCAAGAGCTACCTGATGAGGTCATGCAAGACATGAGGCTCAAAGGGTGCGAGCTCAGCAAAGAGCAGATTTTCAACACGCTTGGGACCGGAGTCGCAAACGCAGTCATTAGGATAAGTGCGACAGGTTCTTTTGTGTCGCCAGAGGGTTTGATTCTTACCAACCACCATGTTGCCTTTGGTGCCGTGCAGCGAATGAGCACGCCTGAGAAAAACTACATTCGCCAGGGGTTTCTTGCCAGATCGAGGGAGGAGGAGCCGCCTGCTCTTGGCTACATCGCTTACGTCACGCAGTCTGTTGAGGATGTGACCCCAAAAGTACTCTCTGCGGTGAAACCTTCCATGTCTCCTCTTGAGCGCTACAACGCCATCGAGAGAAGAACGAAAGAAATTCTTAAGAAGGCTGAGAAAGGAAAGGACGTCTATTGTGAAGTTAGGAGCTTTTTCGGTGGGTCAAGATACCTGCTCTATACGTCTCTCAAGATTAAGGACGTCCGCGTGGTGTACGTTCCGGCCAGATCTATTGGCGAGTATGGCGGTGAAATAGATAACTGGGTGTGGCCGCGCCACACCTGTGATTTTTCTTTTCTTCGAGCATACGTCGCGCCAGATGGGAAGACTACCGAGTACTCAAAGGACAACGTTCCGTATAGGCCGAGGAGCTACCTCAAGATTGCGCCAGAGGGGCTCCGAGAAGGGGACTTCGGCTTCATTGTTGGTTTCCCTGGCCGGACTGACCGGTATCTGACGTCGTACGCGCTCACACTTCTGGATAATTTTGAGTATCCACAACGAATAAGACTGCAGAAACAGATGGTTGAGATTCTCGAGGAGCAATCCAAGGCTGACCCGGTTGCTGCTGTAAGGGTTGCAAGGCAGATGAAAGGAATCAACAATTATCTTAAGAAACGGCGTGGAATGCTGGAGGGGTTCAAGAGATTCCAACTTGTAGAGCGCCAGAAGGACAAGGAGAGCAAGCTTCTGGCGGACTTTCAGGCTGATCCTGCGATGTCGAAAAAGTACGGTAAGCTTCTCGATAGTTTCAAGTCTCTGTACGAAGAGAATTCGAAGTATGAGATGAAAGATCTACTTTTTGAGTATCTTGTCGAGCGCGAATCCCTGCTCAGAGAGGCCATGCTGCTGTACAAGTGGAGTATCGAAAAGACAAAGAATGACCTGGACCGCGATCCTGAGTTTGCGGATCGCAGGATTCCTGATCTCAAGAGGGACCTCAGAATTTTCCAGACGGGATTACACCTTCGTAGTGACCGAGAACTGCTAAAGATGCTCCTGAATGAAACAGTCCGTCTCCCGGAGGGCCAGCGAGTGGCCGCTGTCGATGGAATGCTCGGGATAGAGAGCGGGAGCGAAGCCCAGAAGGCGATTGAACCTCAGAACGTGATTGAATCTGGGAAGACGATTGAGACTGAAAAGGCGATTGACGCGTTTCTGGATCGATTATACACCAACACCAAGCTCGACAGGACCGAAGAGCGCCTGAGGATGTTCGATCTGTCGCGTGAGAAGCTCTTGAAGGAAGGGGATTCATTCATAGAATTCGCTGCCAAACTCTATGACGAGAACGAAAAGAGAATCGAGAGATACAAGAGCTTCCTTGGTTCTCTCGATATGCTCACTCCTCAATGGCTTGAGATGATTGCCAAGGCATCGAAATCGAATCTCTATGCTGACGCAAATGGCACCATGCGGATCAACTACGGACACGTTGAAGGCTATGCTCCTCGGGATGCCATCTATTATGAGCCCTTCACCACATTGCGCGGAGTCGTAGAGAAACACACGGGTGTGGATCCCTTTAACTGCCCCGAGAAGATCTTGGAGCTGGCTGCTAGCAAGACCTATGGCTCCTACCTTTCCACTGATCTCGGCGATGTAGCCGTGAATCTGCTCACGACCAACGATTCCACGAATGGGAATTCTGGGAGTCCCTTGCTCAACTCAAAAGGGGAACTGGTCGGATGCCTCTTTGATGGAAACTATGAGGCCCTGAGCAGCGATTTTCAGTTTGAAGAGGACTTGACCCGCTCCATTAGTGTGGATATCCGTTACGTGCTGTTTGTGACTGACTTCGTAGACAACGCTCAGAACGTGCTTCACGAGCTGGGTGTGAAGTAGCTGAGGAAGTTGGTGCGGTCTCCGTTGGACGCCGCAAGGCTTTACTGGATATCAGTCACGCGCCTCCACAAGACTTATATCCCTTGACTATTCCGTGACCAGCATGGCCTTGGCCAGAGCACCGTGCATCTTTCCCACAGACCTAGCCAGATGCATAGTAATGACAAGCAGCAGAATCCCTGCCAACACAACCAGAGGCATGAGGACACCTGGTGTGTAGTAGCTCGTATTGTCTATCTGCGCCATCGGAAGATTGAAGACGAGTTGCAGAACCGGTTGTGATATGAACCCCAGTGAGAGTGCAACAAAAATCGTAGCCACAGTGAAGTAAACGATGCCAATCGGCAGCTGGAGAACCATGTAGGCGAGCGCCATCCATGTGCGCTTCTCTGAGACCAAGCTCTTGAAGTGTCCCCACCATCCGAGGCTCTGACTCGAGAACAGAGACCGTCGAGGCATCCGTACTCCCAATAGCGCTTCAACGACGCGGCCCTCCACAAAAGCAATGCCTCTCACAGAAAGCAGAAAAAGGCCTACGAAGGGCAACCCAATGATGAGCACCAGTAGACCCAGGGACAGAGACATCCCCGTTACTGCCCACGTGAAGTAGATGATGCCAGTGGCGAGGGAGAAGAGCATGTAGAGGAATGCTCCCCACGCTCTAGGATCAGCAATCACACCAAAGAAGCGAGACATAGACGACCTCCTGTGTTGCTGCGCAGGACGCGCAAGTCCGGCTGGTATTCGAGCCTCGATTTCCATGAACGCGGCCGCTACCTCCGCCGGCAATCCATATTTCTCGATGATTGGCTGAAAAGCCTCGGTCTCAGAGGTGGCAAGGTTGGCGGCAATTGCATTGTCGAGCGCGATCCTCAGATGCTCCTCGCTATCTGAGAGAGCGTCTTGGATTATGGCGGGGTCGGCTCCCGTAAGCTCTTTTTTCAGCAGGGCGAGATATTCGTCAATGCTCTTGATCATTAGAAACTCCTTGCAGCACGGTGTCCACAAAACCTTTGGTACGGCCCCATATCTCTCTCCATCGCGCAAGAGTCTGGCGACCAGCATCGGTAATTCCGTAGTAGCGCCGGGGTGGTCCCGACACAGAAGGTTCCACACGGCTCTCCAGGAGACCACTGTCTTCCAGGGATCTCAGCACTGGGTAAAAGGCTCCCTGCTTCATCATGGTGATTTGTTGCCTGTCCAACTCGATGTGCTTGGCGATCTGGTAGCCGTACATCGGTTCGGTCGCGTTGCCTAGAATGCTCAGGAGGACCAGAGCAGCGGTGCCAGAATTCAGTTCCTTCTGAAACTTCTTATCTGCAGTGTTGTCTGCTTTGTATATCTCATTCACGTTGCTTTCCTCTCCCTCCATTCAGCCGTGCCGTGGTTACCCGGCTGCTGCTTCATCAAATCTCGCACCCATGGCGGGGCATACTGTGAGGTACTTGATATTATTGATTAACCATTAGTACTGAGTCAATACTATTATTAGCTTACCATTATGTCAAGCCTTTTTTTAGGGGCCAAGTTGGTCTCATTCGCGGCTCATTTATTGTCCCCGAGTGCCCGACGTTCGACTCCCCGAGCGGCACGGTTTTCAGCCCCCAGAGGGCCTTCGTTTTTGGCCAGCCGACACTCGAAACTCGTTGACTCTCATCGGGTATCATCATAGATTCGTTGTGATAAGGGCCACGAGGGCAGAAAAACGGCAACGAGGCTCTGACCCGCAACGTCTCAAGGCTCTGGGGAAAGCAAGGGTTGCTAATGATCGGGAAAACCGTCTCCCACTACCGAATACTCGACAAGCCCGGCGTGGTATCTCGCGGAGGAAAGCGTGCGGAAAGCAGTCAATAACCTTCGCATCACTGCTCAACTTATTGATGCCGTCAATGATGTCACCCTGTGAGCTCGGGCCTTGAGTGAGCTAGAATCCATGGCCGCGACTTGCTAGAAATCTGATAAGCACCTGGGCTTCGACCAGGTCGGCGCGCCGCTCAGTTTTGGTCGGCCGAGAGAGACAACAGTCATGCTAAACCTAGAAGAAACTGTTCTTGTAATCATAGACGTTCAGGGTAAGCTGGCACGACTAATGTACGAGAAGGACAAACTCTTTGAAAATCTCCAGAAGGCCATCAGGGGTGCACGGGTTCTTGGAATCCCGATCATCTGGCTTGAACAGAACCCCAAAGGCCTGGGTTCTACAGTTCCTGAGGTCGCAAGCCTTCTGAGTGATACGAAACCTATTAGCAAGTTCAGTTTTAGTTGTTGCGGGGACGAGGGCTTTATTAATGTACTGAACTCGATGAATCGGAAACAGGTCCTGCTCGCAGGGATCGAGGCACACGTTTGCGTTTATCAGACGGCAGCGGATCTGGTGGCCCTGGGGTATGAGGTGGAGATTCTCACTGACGCAGTTTCTTCGAGGACAAAGGAAAACAGAGAGATTGGCTTGCAGAAGATGCATGAAGTCGGGGCAAGCCTGACCAGTACAGAGACCGCCTTGTTTGAGTTGCTGAAAACTGCGAAGGCAGGACAGTTCAAAGAAATTGCCAGGATAGTGAAATAGTAATGTGATCGCGAGACGATTGACTGATCACAGAGTGATTGGTAGATCACACTGTGATTGGTCGATCGCGAAGTGATTGGCTGATCTTTGAATAATCGGTTGATCGTGCAATAATTGGTTGATCATGCAATGATTGTGCTTGCTCGGGCGACAGCCGACCGATCGCTGGCCTGAGGGCCAACAAACTGAAAAGGACCAAGCATATGACTGTTAGCGAACCTTTTGCTCCATCGAATTTTATCAAAGATATTGTTACTGCAGACCTGAAAGCTGGCAAGAATCAGGGTCGGGTTCATACCAGATTTCCGCCCGAGCCGAACGGCTATCTGCATATCGGCCACGCAAAGTCAATCTGCCTCAACTTTGGTCTCGCCGCCGAATTCGGAGGACTTTGCAATCTTCGCTTTGATGACACCAACCCCATCAAGGAAGAAGTTGAGTATGTCGAAGGAATGAAGGAGGACGTCAGTTGGCTCGGATTCGATTGGGGTGACCGGCTTTTCTACGCGTCGGATTACTTTGAGAAGCTATACGAATTCGCGGTGCAGCTCATCAAGAAAGGAAAAGCTTACGTCTGCGATTTGAGCGCGGATGAAATCAGAGAGACCCGTGGCACTCTGACCGAGCCCGGGAAGAACAGCCCCTATCGCGACCGTTTGGTCGAGGAAAATCTGAGCCTGTTCGAGCGCATGCGCGGAGGAGAGTTTGAAGACGGTTCTCGGGTTCTACGGGCCAAAATCGACATGGCCTCCGGGAATCTCAACATGCGCGATCCCATCATGTATCGAATCCTGAAGGCCACGCACCACAGGACGGGGGACAAGTGGTGCATCTATCCGACGTACGATTTTGCACACGGGCAATCGGATTCAATTGAAGGCATCACGCACTCTATCTGTACGCTCGAATTTGAAGATCACCGTCCGCTTTACGACTGGTACCTTGATCAATTGGGAGTTCATCATCCGCAACAGATCGAGTTTGCGCGTCTCAATCTGGGTTACACAATGATGAGCAAGAGAAAGCTCTCGCAGATGGTCGAAGAGGGTATTGTCAACGGATGGGATGACCCGCGCATGCCCACAATATCGGGTCTCCGCAGACGAGGCTACACGCCGGAGTCCATTCGGGTCTTCTGCGAGCGGATCGGGGTCGCAAAGAGAGACAGCGTCGTGGATGTTGCGCTTCTCGAGCACTTTCTACGAGAAGACCTGAACAGGCGGTCTCCGCGCGTGATGGGCGTGCTTCGTCCGCTTCGCGTCGTGATCGACAACTATCCTGACGGCCAGGTCGAAGAACTAGAGGCGATCAACAACCCAGAGGATCCGACGATGGGAACTCGAAAGGTTCCTTTCTCGCGGGTTCTTTACATCGAGCAAGACGATTTTCGTGAGGATCCACCGCCAAAGTTCTACCGATTGGCTCCGGGTCGCGAGGTTCGTCTCAGGTACGCGTACTACGTCACATGCGTGAAAGTGGTTAAGGACCAAGGAACCGGTGAAGTAATCGAGCTGCATTGCACGTACGATCCGGCAACACGAGGAGGAGGGTCTTCTGACGGCCGCATGGTCAAGGCAACGCTCCATTGGGTGTCGTCCGCCCATGCTATCGATGCGGAAGTCAGATTGTATGATCACCTTTTCACAAAGGAAGATCCTGACGAGATTGAAGAAGGTGCTGATTGGAGATCCAACTTGAATCCCAAATCCATGGAGGTGTTGACTTCCTGCAAGTTGGAACCAGGTCTGGCAGGAGTGAAGCCCGGCTATCGCTGTCAGTTCGAGAGATTAGGTTATTTCTGCGTGGATCCCGACTCTTTAGTCTATCATGGTTCTTCAGCGAGTACTGCTTTTTCGGTGGGTTCTGATTCCTCCATGGGTTCTGATTCCTCAGAAGGCAAACTTGTGTTCAATCGAACGGTAACTCTGCGCGACACGTGGGCGAAGATCGAGAAGGCTCAGGCTCAGAAGAAAGGTGGGTAGAGACGGGAAGGGGAGAGAGGGGCGGTAGGGAAGGCAGGGAGTGTGAGAGACGGAAGAAGCTCTAGGTTTTTGTCTCGCGAGATGAGCGAGTAGAATCTCGATGAGGAAGTCGCGTGATAAGGTTGACGAAGGAGTAGCATGGCAGGCTTGACGAGGAAGTCTCAGCACAATTTTGACAAGGGAGTCTGATGATCAGTCTGAAAGACAAGGTTGCCCTAGTCACGGGTGCGTCCAGAGGCATTGGGAGAGCCGTCGCCATAATGTTTGCGCAGGCCGGATGCGACGTAGTCATCAGCTATTGCAACGACCGGCAAAGCGCGACGGAGGTAAAGAACGCGGCTGAGAAATTCGGCGTCAGGGCTGAGGTAGTGAAAGCAGACATGGCTGACCATGAACAGGTTGACGCAATGGTAGACGCCGCAATCAGAGACTTTGGGAAAATCGACATCCTCGTCTGCAACGCCGGAATCTGGAAAGAACACACAATTGACAAAATGTCCGTAGCCGGGCTCAAGGAGACCATTGACGTTAATCTGCTTGGTACCTTCTACGCCATACGGGCAGTGGTTCCGCATATGAAGAAACAGAAAACCGGCGTGATCATAACGATCTCCTCCACCGCTGGCCAGCGAGGGGAACCGTTCCACTCGCCATACGCCGCGTCAAAAGGCGGGATCATAAGTCTCACAAAATCCCTTGCGGTAGAGCTGGCACCGCACAATATAAGGGTCAACTGCGTGGCTCCTGGATGGATCGATACAGACATGGCCCGGCCGGCGCTGAAAGGAAAGGAAGGCGCCAAGGTAATAAAGGAGATTCCCTTGGGAAGAGTAGGGACGCCTGAAGAGCTAGCGGGTCCGGTTCTGTTTTTGGCATCGGACCTGTCTACTTTTATCACTGGCGAGATCCTGAATGTGAACGGCGGAGCCGTTTTGTGCGGGTGAGAGAGATAGATGGACATCTTCAAGGAAATGGCTGAGAAGCGCGAGGCTGGTCACACATTTGTTCTGGCTACAATGGTGAGAGCCCAGGGCTCATCACCCAGGGACGTCGGTGCAAAGATGCTTGTCTTTCCCGACGGTTCAATCTCCGGAACCATAGGCGGGGGCAATTTTGAAAAAATGGTAATTGATGATTGCCTCGGTCTGCTAAAAAGTGGCGATAAAGCTGGCACCGGTCAAATCGCTGCTCGAGCTGGCAGCAATCAAGCTGGCTGGAAGGGTCCTCGCACGCTTCTCAAAACATATAAATTCTCACGAAGTGGCCCCGACGCCACAGGGATGTGCTGCGGAGGAGAGGCAGATATTTTTATGGAGCTTTTTGCGCCACCCGAGAGGCTAATCATTTTTGGCGGAGGACACATCGCGAGGGATTTGGTGAAGATTGCGGCCGACTTGGATTTTAGAATTACGGTAATCGACGACAGGCAAGAGATTCTCAGTCAGTATCATAAACCGGTCGAAACCATCCTGACGGACTCAGAATATGAAGAGAGCCTCCCATCGCTTGATGAGGACTGCTACGTAGTCATAGTGACGCGCAGTCACACAATTGACAGAGGAATCCTCGCAAGGGTGATTCGCGAGAATGTTGCATACCTCGGAATGATAGGTTCGAAGACTAAAGTCTCCGAGACTGTCGCGTTTCTCAAAGCTTACGGCATCGAGGACTCGCTCTTGGCCAAAGTCCACACTCCCATCGGCCTTGGCATCGGGGCCGAAGGCCCATACGAAATCGCCCTCTCAATAGCCGCTGAGCTGGTTGCCACGCGGAGGAAAGCTGCACAGATTGGCTGAGTCGATCAGCATGTGCAGGATAGTTCCACCAAGCCGTCAAGCTGATTTCTATCCGGGCTAGGGCTCAAGAAAACTGCATACGCCTTGTGTACAGCGTTATTTTCACCTGGGCCCGTCCCGACCGGCGCTGTCGCGCTTGGCTCGGACAGGAGAAGCGCGCACTCTGAATCGCCCGGCGACGGGCACTCCGCGTGCGACCATGGCAGAGCGCAGCCCCATCCAGCGTCGTGGGCAAGAAGGGACGAGCGCGAACAGATAAGGATCATCAAGAATCCAGTCCAATTCTTGCAGAATCGGATCGCTCACAATGGGTTCAGAAAGGTTGGCAGGACGAGCGTAACGGTCTATAATCATCTGGGACTCCCGGGGGATAAGGGTTGTTTGGCAACGACCTCTTACACCCTCGGCGTCCCGACGCAAGTTTAGGGCTCAGATTTGCATTTTCCGACAAGAGCTGACTAAGCTCCTCGCAATGACAAATCAAACAGGGAGGACTTACCATGCGTAGTTTTGCAGGTCGCGACATTTTGTCGCTCAAGGAGTTTGAACGCAACGAGTTCTTTCACGTGTTCGGCGTTGCGGAAAAAATGGAAGTGATCGCGCGCGGGCGTAAGAACGTCGAAATGCTAAAAGAGAAAACGCTCGTCGCCGCGTTCTATCAAGCGAGCACGCGCACGCGCCTCGCGCATGAAGCCGCGATGCATCGCCTCGGCGGGCACGTCACCGGGTTCGCCGATTTCAAGATGACGCGCGCCGGCGACTTCTATCAGGAATCGATCAAGGACACCGTCAAGATGCTCGAGTTCTACGGCGACGTGATCGCGATGCGGCATTTCCAAAAAGGCGTGCCGCAAGAAGCCGCCAAATGGTCGAGCGTGCCGATCATCAACGGTGGCGACGGCTGGGGTGAACACCCGACGCAGATTCTTTCCGATCTCTACACCGTCTTGCGCGACAAGGGTCGCATCGATGGTTTGAAATGGCTCGCTGTCGGCGACATGCGAATGCGCACGATGCACTCGCTTGGTTACGCGCTATCACAATTCGACTGCCCGGTCACATTCGTCTCGCCGGGCGCCAGCGCGCTTTTCCCCAACTCGCCCGATATGCGCATGCCGGAAGAGTACAAAGCTGATTTCAAACAGTACTCGCTCAACTTCCGCGAAGCCGATCACGTCGAGCAGGCGATTGCGGACGCAGATGTGATCTTGGTCGAGCCGGTCGTGCAGCCCGATTACACGCAAGCGCGGCAAGAAGCAAGCAAGGACAAGTCGCTCACGCCGGCGAATTACAAAATCACGCGCGAGCTGTTGATGGGGAAAGCCAAGAGCGATGCGATTCTACTGCACTCGCTTCCGCGCATGGACGAGATTCCGGCGGACGTCGACATCACGCGCTGGTCACGCTATTGGCAGGAAGGATTCAACGGCGTGGTGATACGGATGGCGTTGATTGCCATGGTGTTGGGAGCGGTTGAATAGTAAACAGGTAGACAAGGAAACAAGCAAACAAGCATACATGGCGGGCGCTGACTTGCCTACTTGTTTATCTGTATGCTTGTCTACTCCATTCAAGGAGATGACACAATGCAAACTTTCTTACGCGGTCGCGATCTTATCGGCGACCTCGATTTTTCGAAAGAAGAAGTCGAAACCGTGCTCGACGTCGCGCTCGATTTGAAACGCCAGCGCGCTCTCAATCAATTGCACCCGATACTGCGCGACAAAGTTCTGGCGATGCTGTTCTTCTTCTCCAGCACGCGCACGCGCGGCTCGTTCGAAGCCGGCATCGCGCAGCTCGGCGGACACGGCGCATTTATTGAATCGCGTACGACGCAGATTGCGCACGGGGACACGCCGAAAGAAATCGGCGAAATCTTTGGACGATACTTTGATGGCATCGCAATTCGCCATGTGGACTGGGGCGTGGGCAACGGCTACATTAACGCGGTCGCTAAAGCATCGCGCGTGCCGATTCTCAACATGCAATGCGACATCTATCACCCGTTCCAATGCCTCGCTGACTTGATGACGATCATCGAGAAGAAGGGACGCGATTTGCGCCGCAAGAAGCTGGTCGTGTCGTGGGCGTATGCCGCATCGTACCAAAAGCCGATGTCGGTCCCGCAATCGCTCATTCTGCAAATGCCGCG
>Ga0315291_10009399_pt1 | contig 11974 bp, 7 predicted proteins | sample YL17G12_20_MG_FD_203070 | JGI IMG/M metagenome (GOLD analysis project Ga0315291, IMG submission 203070) | Sediment microbial communities from Yellowstone Lake, YNP, Wyoming, USA - YL17G12_20 | ecosystem: Environmental > Aquatic > Freshwater > Lake > Sediment | place: USA: Wyoming | collected...
GAGCTGCCCCGTGAGCCACGTGCATAGTCTGCATCGGCTCGCCTTTTCCGCAGTTGGGCAGGCCCCAGATATGCCAGTGGTTCCGGTTACAAACTGCATCACAGCTATTCCAGAATTCATGGGTAATCCCGGTATATACCGCGTTCTTATACATCTTTCCTTTTTCCCCATCTTTTATCTCCCAGGCCGCTTCTACCCCGAACTGGAAATTCAGCCTCTTATCATCGATGGACCAGCTTTTATTCATATCTAAAAGAAGCCCGTCTTTTGTATCTGCGATCAGTTCGTCGTAATCCCATTCTCCAGGCTCTAAGTTAATATTGGTCATCCGGATTAAAGGTATTCTGTTCCAGCCTTCAGCCCGCATGGTCCCGTTACTTTTCTGCTTGAGCACTCCAGCCGTTTCTCTGGAGGTAAGATACCCAACGAAAACTCCATTTTTCACTAACTCTACTCGTTGAGCTTTCACCCCTTCATCATCATATCCAAAACTACCCAAACCTCCTTCCAGGGTTGCGTCAGCATTGATGCTCACCTTATCCGAGCCATATTTTAACTTATTTAATTTATCCAGGGTTAGAAAACTACCACCAGCCAAACTTATCTCGGTTCCCAAAACCCGGTCCAGTTCCGATGGATGTCCGCAGGATTCATGCACCTGCAAGACCATCTGAGAGCCGTTGATTATCACGGTAGTAACTGTATCCGGACAAGCCGGGGCAGAAAGAAGTTCTACGGCTTCTTCCCTTACCCGATCTGCGTTCTCTACTAATTTTAATTCTTCGATAAACTCATACCCTTGGGTAGCAAAATCACCCCGATGGGAATTAGGATAAGACCTTCTCTGGACTTCATTGCCATCTACTGCAGTAGCCATAATACCGGAACCGCTTTCCAGAATGAACTGCTGGATAAAAGCTCCTTCGGTTGAGGCGAATAGTTTTTCAGTTTTATTGAAGTCCATACTCCCTTCTGCTACTTTGATCTTATTATTTTTTCGCAATATCTCCGTCGATCTTAGCAGAAGCTCAATTTTTTTCTCCAAAGGGACATTAAACGGGTCAATCTGATATTTAGAAGTATATCTATCCTCAAAAACCTCTGTATGGCTTAACCTGACTGGCTCTTTCTTAGTTATGGAACTGGCTTTAGCAATTTCTAAAGCCTGGTTAGCCACTCTTCTCATCTCTGCTTCAGACAGGATAGAACTGGAGGCAAACCCCCAGGCCCCATTAGCGATTATGCGGATGCCAAAACCCTGGTCCTCATCACAGGAGATGCTTTCCACATTTCCATTTTTTACCTGAATGCTCTCCGTCTGGCGACGTACCTGCCTGATATCCGCGTATCCAACTTTTTTTCTTTTCAGATAGTCTAAAGTTTCCTTAATTGCTTCTTTCAAATCTTCCTCCTTTCTCAGAATCCAAGTAACCCTTTAAAAATCGATTCAATCTAAAAATTCAAAACTATCTTGTCAAGCCAAATCAATCTCTTTTTTAATCCGCTGGGGCGTATTGCCATATGCCCCTGCAAATAATAAATAGAAAACCTATATTCTTGGAATCATATTTATTTTGGAATAAAATTATAAAAAACTTTCTATCCCTGAAAATCTACTTTTCATCCCAGCCAGAAAATTAGCAAACTCAGAAGAAAGTTTTACATTATGAGTTTCTAGATAAGCCAGAAGGAACCCGGCTGAAAAAACATCCCCACAGCCAGTAGGATCAATCCTATCTTTAAATTTTAGTGATGAAGTCTGATAACAGACGATTTTTCTTTTTTCTCTATAATAAAGTAATGCCCCTTCACTTCCACAGGTAACTATTAAGATTTTAGGACCTAATTCTAAAATCTCCTCCGCAAAATTATTCAATTCCCTTTTTGAATTCATTTTTCTTTTGGAAATAATTTGCATTTCTTTAAAGTTCATCTGAGCGATGTCAGCGTTTTTTAAATATTCCTCCCATAAAACCGGCACCTTGAAAAATCTTTCTCCGTTCTTTCTAATCCCCAGGATCAAGGAATGAAGGTCTATGAAAATTCGAGCTTTACTTTCTTGTCTTATCTTCTTTAAGCTCTCCAGGTCAATATCAAAACCGGAGATAAAATTAATCAAGATACAATCACTATTAAGATGGGACTCAACCTGCTGGAACTCAATTTCGGGAACTGAATATTTTAAGATTTCCCTTTTGTCCCATTTTCTATTATAAAAAAGATGAACGTGATTATTCTTCTCTTTTACTCTGGATATTCCGCTCAGCTCGATGTTCTTAAAATGCTTGAGATGAAAGATCACTTTTTCATAAATATCTGAGCCCAAATTACAAACAGGTGAAATAACAATACTTGAGGGAGCAAGAAGTGCCATAGGGAGAATATTATAAAGAATACCCCCAAAACTTCTAATATTTTTCCTGTCTGGAAAAGTTATGGTGTCACGGGTAATCGTGCCGATAATTGCCAGCTTGACCTGTTTCATAACTCACCAAAGCCTTTTTGCAACTACATCAAAAACCTCTTCAGATGTTATTTCATTCATGCACTTGAAATGCTTTTCCGGGCACCTTCTTCTTCCGTGAATACCACAAGGTCGGCAATAAACCTCTTTTTGAATGACCATATCTTTTTCACCAGTTGGTGCAAACCCAAACTCAGGCACAGTTGAGCCAAAAATTGCAACAACTGGAATCCGCATTGCCACAGCCATATGCATCGGTGCAGTATCATTGGATAAAACCATTTTGCCTCTGGAAATCAAAGCCGCAGATTGTAAGGGTGAGATTGTGCCAGCGGCAATGAATGGTTTATTCTTCATTCCCTTTGAGATTTCAATGCAGAGAGCTTCATCCTCTTTCCCGCCTAAAAAGATCACTTTAGCTCCAAGTTTCTCAATCAGGGAATCTGCTACCTGACCAAACCTCTCAGGTAACCATCTTTTAGTTTCCCAGACCGAGCCAGGAGCAATCCCCACTATCTTTTCATTTTTCTGAATACCCCAGTTTTCAAATAAGCTCTCAACATATTTGAAATCTTCTTCTGAAGGGAAAAGCTCTGGCAGAAAATCTTTTTCTGAGAACAGTTCTTCTTCTGATAATAGGGAAAGGTTCCTTCTTACTTCGGAGTGACTTTGGATATATTTGATCCTTTTAGTAAAAAGAAAAGAACCTGAACTCTTATCAAAACCGACCCTCTGAGGAATTCCAGCCAGATAAGTTAAAAGGGCACTACGTAAAGAGCGATGAGGAACAAAAGTCAAATCAAATCTTATACTATTAATCGTTTTTATCAATTTAAGGAAGCTTAAAAAACCCATCTCTTTACCCTTCTTATCATAAACGATTATCTCATCTAAATAGGGATTATTTTGCAAAAGCTCTTTAGTCTGAGGAATAAGCAAAATAAATATTTTTGAGCGGGGATATTTTCCTCTTACCGCTTTTATTAGAGGAGTTGTCAAAATCAGATCCCCTAAAAAAGCAGTCTGGATGATCAGTATCTTTTCTGGATTCATATTAAATGGAGAACTTGTCTAATCTATTTCAGGGGGAACCCCCCAGAGCTTCTTCAATTCAATCTTCTGCAGGTAAAACTCTTTTAGATTTTCGAAATAACTTTTCTGCGTCTCTAAATAGCTTATCTCTGTGTCCAGCAACTCCTTTTCTGAGATCAAACCTGATTTCATCTTCTCTTGATTATTTTCGAGTTTCTTAGAGTAAATCTCGTTTTCTTTCAAAAGCAGGTTATTTTTCTGATTTGAATTATCTAACTTATTGGCTATAATTTCTAAATTCAACCTATCAGTATTTTTAGTCAGCTCTAACTGATTCCGGGCTTCATCTAAGGAAAGCTCTAAGCTCTTCAAGGAGGCATCTCTTGCTCCACCATCCCAGAGCGGTATTGATACCGAGACGTTTATTCCCCAGCGATTTCTTCTCAAATCATCCCAGCTTGACCTTAATTGATCACCTCTGCCCCATAATCCATAGGTTGCTTCAAAGTTACCGCTGATCCCACCAGTAGAAGCCTCCTGATTTAGAGCAATCTCTTTTGATTTTACTTCTAATTTTGCTTTAAGCACCTGTGCAGAATTATCTATATTCATCTGAAGTAATTTTTTATCTTCAGAAGATAGATTAATCTCTTCGAAGTTTTCCTTAAGTTCGACTTTGCTTTTTGTTTTTAGATTTGTTTTCTGTAGAAAATTGTTTTCCAGCTCCTTAATTTTCCCTTTCTTATCTATAAGTTCTATCTTACTATTCAAATTCTCTTTTTCTGCCTTATAGTACTCCTCTTCACTTTTAATCCCTTCTTCCTTCATCTTTCTGGTATTATCCAAAGCAATCTCAGATGATTTCACCTTCTTCTCTGCTATAAGAAGCTCCTTTTGAGTAATCAACAGGTCAAAATAGATTGAGACAAGCTCCGAGACCAAACTGTTTACTTTCTCAGCATAATCTTTATCAGCTAACTGATACTCGATTTTAGCTTTGTCTAACTCCAGACGGTTAGGTGAAGACCAGAACAGAAGGGGCTGGGTGAATTTTAAACCTACGTTAGTTAGAACCTCCTGGGTTTTCTTTTCCGGAATTGTATCCCCGTTTTCAAAAATAGTTTGGTGACGCTGATCGTAAGAGTTAACATACCCGTCAACCTGTAAATTCCCGCCGGTGAAAAAATTCTGTGACAAGGTAATCGCATTATAATAGCTCAGGGTTTTATCCTTGGTAAAAATTCTATTTCCAAAACCTCCAGTGTAAAAAAGATTCTCATTGACATCATAATTTGGCAGACTGGAATTCAAACTTAATTTTGGCAAATAAAATGAGAGTTTCTTAGCAGAATAATTGGTCCTTGACGCCTCTAACCTTTTCTTAGCTATATCAAACTCCTTCCCCTGTTTCAAAGCTGATTCTATACAATCATGGAGAGATAAGACAATGGTGCTTTCCTGAGAGAATGCAGATGATGCATACAGAAGTAAAATCATCCATCCAAATACCAGAAAATTAAATTTTAATAATCTCATAAGACCTTAACATGTTATTGTTTATAGCCAATGGTTAAAGTAATACTTAATTCTATCCGTGCCCATTATTTTACAGCTACAAGCTAATAGCTCCCTGCTACCAGCTTTTTTATTCATATCTCAAAGCCTCAATCGGATCAAGCTCCGAGGCTCTTTTAGCCGGGTATATACCAAAACCCAGGCCAACTCCTAAAGCTACGCCAACCGCTAAAATTATAGAGCCAAAAGAGATTATAGTTCTCCAGTGAGCATAATAGTTTATCCCTTTGGCTAAAATTGCTCCCACAATTAATCCAATCACACAACCGATTAAACTTATAAAACAGGCTTCAACTAAAAACTGCCTTAAGATATAGACCTTTTTTGCTCCTACGGTTCTTCTTATCCCTATCTCCCTGGTCCTTTCCATTACCGTTGCCAGCATAATGTTCATAATCCCTATACCGCCAACTAATAGAGATATTCCAGCTATACATCCCATTACTATGTTAAAAATCCTCTGGGTCCTCTGGCTCTGCCTTAAGAGTGCCTCCGGAACGACAACCTCAAAATCCTCCACCTGGTTATGCCTGCGTTTCAAAATTTCTCTAATCAAACTGGCAGTCTCATCCACCTGTTTTGAATCATTAACCTGAACCGTAATTTCATCCAATGGACTAACCACTCCAGCTGTCCTGGATATCATAAAAGCAAAGCCACCATAAGACATATAGTCACTTGAGGGACCTCGATCGAATTTTTTAATTGCAGTTTGAAGGGGAATATAAATCTCCTCATTCAAATTCCTGGTCTCCAGACCCTCTACTTTAGATTTGCCAAAAGGTTTTTCCTCCATCACTCCGACAACTGTAAACCACAACTCATCCAATTTTATCTGTTCTCCTAAAGGATTGGAGAAAGCAAAAAGATCTTTTTTTATCTTTGAGCCTAAAATAGATACCTGTCTGTAGTCCTGATTATCTTCTTCAGAAAAAAACCTTCCTTTTTCGACTTTATAATCTAAGAGCTTGAGATATTCCGGTGTTAGTGAAACCACTTTTCCCTTACTTTCCATATCTTTATATCTAATGCGACTGACGAATTCTTCCCTTCGCGGGACCACCACTTTCACCAGAGAAGTAAGGTTCTGGAGGTTATAGGAATCACCTAAAGTTAAACCCTCTGAAGCTCCTGATCTCTGTTCCCCACTTTTACTTTCCGGAGGAGTTTTAGCTTTGATTATGATATTATTGGTGCCCATTAAACGAATTTGCTCTAAAGCATCCCTTTTTGCTCCTTCCCCTATAGAAAGCATGGCAATTACTGCCGCTACACCAAAGATAATCCCTAAGGTGGTCAAGAAAAATCTCAACTTATGCCTTAAAAGAGAATCAAAAGAGACTTTAAATATCTCTTTATATTCTACTTTTAATTTTAGCTCTTCTTTACTTTCCATTTTGTTCAGACGAATCTTTCTTTACATCTTCTGTTTTGAATTCGATTTTAATTTTTTGAGTTGAATCAGCTTTCACTGTTCCTTTTTTAGGTTTTTCCATTCTGATTATTTTACCTTTCTCGGGCATCGTTTCTCTTTTAACACCAGTCTGGATCTGGAGATCTTCTTTGTTCTCAGAACCCTCAGCACCTGCGGGATTACCCCTTTCTACCTTTATCTCCTTAATCTTTATCTTTTCCTCTTCGGTCTTCTGAGTAGGATCCTGCAAGCAGACCAGCTCCTCTCCTTTTAAGCCTTCTTTAACGATTATGCTGGTATCATTCCTTTTTCCAACTTTGACTTCTTTTTTCTTAGGTCTTCCTCTACCCATTACATAAACCACCGTCTTGCCCTCTTTTTCAAAAACAGATTCAATCGGCACCCACATCGAGTTAGGAATTTTATCCACAATTATCTCTCCCTTGGCTGACATTCCCGGTTTCAACTTGGGGTCTGAACCCTCTAAAGTAGCCTCTACTTCAAAAACATTTATATCCGATTGAAAGTCTTTCCTTTTAGCTATGGTTCCAACCCGGGTTACTTTTCCTTCAAAAACTGCATCTGGAAAGGCATCTAAAGTTACATAAACGTTCTGATCGTTTTTGACCTTATCTCCATCCACTTCGCTAACTTGAGTTTTTAAGAGCATAGCTGAAAGGTCAGGCAATTCCATCAACTCCTGACCAGGCCAGGGAGTATCACCTATCTGTGGTTTCCCCATCGAACCCCCTCCTTTCCAGATATCTAAATACACCAAAAGTCCAGGGTTTATAGCTTTAACCACTGTGGAAGCTAATTCCTTTTCCGCACTCTCCTTCTCTCTTCTGGCATCTTCTAACTTTAACTTCAAAGTTTTCAGGTCAGCGTCTGCTCCTTTTTTCCTGGCATCCAGTTTCAACTTCGCTAGCTCTAATTCCCCTATAGCTTCCTGCTTGATTGCTTCTGCTTCGAATTCTTTTTCCTTAGCATTCCTCTTAGCTTTCTCCGTTTCCAACTCCAGCTGTTTTAGTTCCAACTCAGAATTGGCTTGAGCTTTAAGATAGTTGGCATTTGCCTCCTGCAAGCTCAATAAAGCTTTAGAGAGCCAGTCTTTCTGTTCAGTTTGATCGAAAATCATTAAAGGATCCCCCTCATTAACCATACTCCCTTCATCTGCCATCCAGGTAATCAAAAGCCTCCGGCTAGCCCTGGGCGCAACAACTTTCTGAGACTTTTTCGCCTCGATCTTGCCATTTTCAGTCAATTTAATAACGAACTCCCCTTTTTGAACCTGAATCGTAGGAATATTTCTGTAACTAAAAAATATGTTCTTTATAAGGATTATCCCTACGAGGAGAATTACCAAAATTATCCCCCCCCTGATAATAAGTTTCTTTGACATAATCCACCTTACCTAATTTTCATAAATCGTTTTTCATTTTCTATTTTTTATTTGTCATTATCTTGTAGCGCTTTTCCATCTTCGATGAGGCCAGAACCAGTGATCCGGATACTTTCTGATATATTCCTCTAAAAGAGAGGTATAAGCCTGAGTCAAATATGTTATATCATCATCTTTATTTTTACTTTTACGGATGTAAATTGGTTTCTCAAAAATTATCCTCTGCCGCCCGTTATCCTGACGGATTATGAAACCCATAATGATAGGAGCCTCGGTCTTCAAGGCAAAAGCAGCTGGACCCTTGGGGGTAGAAGCTGGGTAACCGAAAAAGTTTACAATGGTTCCATCTTTACCCGCATCCTGGTCCGAGAGCATAGCTACGAATCGGTTATTCCTCAATGCTTTAATCACCCCACGCGTTGCCACGCCCATCTTGATAATCCCAATCCCCATAAGTTGACGGTATTCATTCATCAGATTATCCACTAACCGATTGTGCTGCTCACCTACTAAAAAATCTATGGGATAACCTCTTTGACTTGTGGCTGCACCCATCAATTCCCAGCTTCCGAAATGTCCTGCAACCAAAACCGCACCTTTCTTACCAGTCAAAACGCGGTCAAAATTTTCCAGCCCTTCGAATTTAACTAACTTATCCAATTTCCTCTTCAAGGCTGGAAACATCGCATATTCGACAAATCCCCTGCCTATATTCCGGTAAGATTCTCTGGCGATTCTTTTTATCTCTTTTTTATCCAGACTCTGACCAAAAGCCTTTTTCAAATTATCTAAAGTAACTTTTCTCCTTACCCCGATCAAACTGAAAGCTAAATCTCCCAAGAAAGAACCTATATAGATGGAAGCTTGATAAGGAAGAATTTGAACCAGAGTCCCCAGCCCTCTGATTAAAAGATATTCAATCCGGTGTCTCATCCTCCTCATCATAGCCATACTTCCCTATCCTTTCTTCATACTCCCATCTTTTCAAGGTCTTTCGATTATAATACCTTTTCATAAGATAAAGAAATACCAGCAAAATGGCAAGCCCCAGCCAGAGCAAACCGGTATCTCCTAAAAAAGCTAACCAGTTATATCTTTTTTTAATAAAACTTGAAAATTCATTTTGAAAACCCAGATAACTTGAGCCGGTGGTCTTAATAAAAGCTAAATCTAAACTTTCTCCTGAAGCTAAATCATCTAAAAGTTTAAAAAAACTTTCTTTTCCGTATTCATCTAACAAATAGGATAAAGCCAGATAGCTCTCTGTATAAGACAGTTGAGCTTTGCTATCGCCGAACTGGTTCAAATTCTCTATCTGGGATAAAGGGATAATCGAGTTAGTAATAACCGCCCTTACCACCAAAATATCCTGACCTATCTGCCATTCTTTAGATTGGAGCATGGCAAACCCTTCCTCTATCCAGCGGGGAAGTATTGCACCACATGATTTTTTATCTAAGAATATATGGGCTAACTCATGTTCTAATACTTCTGAAAATGGTCGACCATATCTGAATTTAGCTGGAGATTTTAAAATTATGAGATTTTGACTGGAGATAGCCACTCCTATGCCCCAATCCGGGAAATCAGGACCTAACCTGGATTTAAAATCTTCTTCACTTTCTGCTGCATAAATTGTCAAGGGCTGCGTAAGCGAATCTTCAATAAAGGATGAAATATCATTATAGGCCTTTTTAGCTAAAACCTCAATTTCCTGTTTAAGTTTTGGATTTCTGGTATGAATATCAAACTGTGGAATTGACCAAATATCTTCTGGAATAAAACAAATCCAGAAAAGAACCAAAACCCAAATCCATCCTAATCCCAGCCTTAACTTCTTTTCCATTTATTTATTGATAAGTTTTTTCAGCAAATCCTCCCCCTTCTTTTTCAAATCCTCTTTCAAATTCTCCTTCTGCTTTTTCAATTCTTCCTGAAACCTTTTTTCAGCCCCGGAGGTGCTGAGTGTAAATTTAGGGCTTTTGACATTTCCCTCTATCTTGAAATCTAAAACCTTTCTTCCCTTCTCATCCTGAAAGAACTTGTTTAGATCACCCAGATCCAGCTTACTGGAAAGTTCAGCCGAAAGGACAACAGATACCAGATAATCTAAACTTCCATCTAAACCCACAGAACCTGTAGCCTTCCAGTCACCACTTTCAGATAAAGCTTCAAACTCCTCAAAAAATACTCTTCCATTATTAATCAGGAAAGAATTATTCAAAGTCCTTATCTTTTCTTCCTTAAATTCTTTTGTCTTAAGATAGGAGGAGAGCTGATTTAAAAGCTCCCAGTTCACCAGTTTGCCATCCGTAAGTGTGCCTTTGCCCGAAGCTATCAAGGATTTAGTCATCTCTTCAGTAGTTCCCCCTTTTCCTGAAAAATCGGCTGTTAGATTAAGATTTCCAAAAAGATGGTCTTTGAAAAGAGCAAATCTGGATAAGAAATTATTGGCTTCGATCTTGCTGGCACTAACTTTTATATCGAATTGCGGATTATTAATATCCCTTAAATCATAGACTGCATTACCACCCACTGAACCAGTATAAACGTTAGCAACTGCATTCTCAATTTTAACTACTCTATCTTTAATCTCTAACTTCGCCACTAAGTTTTCCAATTCTACTTCCCGGAACATAGCTTTTTTTACTTCTATCTGCCCAGAGGCATTGATATCCGGAAAAGGAGGCGAAGTCTTTACCTCTTTTTTCTCTCCGGTTTTAGCTTTTTGTCCTGCGGGCATAATCTCATCTAAATTTAATAAAGGCGAGCTTAAGGTGAAACTCAAGAAGGGTTTTCGAGTCTCTCCCTTTTTTGCCATAAGCGACTGTAAAAGATTTTCTACTTTTCCCTTTAAGCTTAAAGAGGATTTTCCTAAATTCAAGCTGAGGTCACTGATATTCATAACCCCTTGAGAAAGGGACAGGTCTCCATTCAAATTCTTTACTGGAACAGTAAGAGAAGGCGAGCTGATCTCAATATTTCTCAAGTTGAATTTTCCTGAAAAGTCCAGTTGCTCCACTTTTTTAAGCTTGCCAAATGCTTTTACGTCTGCATCGACCGTGCCTGACAGGTTAGTCCCTTCAGGTAGTTTTTTTAGTTCTTTTACTATTGCCAGATCAATTTTACTTTTCAGTTCAGAAATAAGATTGGGGTCTGAAAAATTATCTATTACTGCTTTAAACTCTAAAGGAGCCTCACCCAATTTAGCATCAGAGGTAACGATACTCAATCTCTGATTGTCAAAATCTATCTCCCCTGCAGGAAGAATAAAAGGTTTCGGAAATTTAGCAAAATCGATCTTCACATCCTGTAAGGTAACCATTCCCTCATAAGGAGGCAGGGTCTGACCTTTGATTTCTCCTTTGAGCGAAGCTTTCACTCTCATCTTTCCTGAAGCTTTTAACTGGGATAAAGGAGAATCTTTACTTTTTGGAAAAGATTCTAACAGGTCCTGAATCGCTATATCCTTTGAAGACAGAACAATATCTGCTTTGGGGTTAGTCCTTAAATTCTCTATTTTACCTTTCACCTCCAGGGAAACCTTAGCCAGCTCTATTTTAATCTGCTCGATATTCAAAGAATCTCCTGGCAGATATACTCTGAGACTGTGCTGCAGGGTAAATGAAAGTTCGGGTATTTGACTTTTTAATCCGGGCAGGTTTAAATCAATTTTCTGTATAGAGATTTTACCTTCAGACTTTCCGTTCTCAAATTTATTATCCATCACAAACTTTCCCTTTTGCTCAATACTACCCAAGTAAATTCCACTACCGTTGGATTCATCGGTATAGGTAAACTCACCTTCTTTTATCTGCACATTCTCAAAAAGAATTAAAGGCAGAGGACCTCCTCCGCCTTTCATAAGATCCGCAATATTCAAAATCTTCTCTTTGTTTTTCTCAATGAAAATCTCCGGCTTATCCAGAATTATCTTCCGTATTTCAATTCTTTTTTTCAATAATGGCATGAATCTGATCCTGACTGAAAAGTTTTTAATTTTAAATAGATAATCCTTTTCAAATCCAGGGAGATTGTAAATCGCCAGACCTTTTATATCCACACCCAGACCTTTAAAGATGTACGG
>Ga0315291_10009400_pt1 | contig 11972 bp, 10 predicted proteins | sample YL17G12_20_MG_FD_203070 | JGI IMG/M metagenome (GOLD analysis project Ga0315291, IMG submission 203070) | Sediment microbial communities from Yellowstone Lake, YNP, Wyoming, USA - YL17G12_20 | ecosystem: Environmental > Aquatic > Freshwater > Lake > Sediment | place: USA: Wyoming | collected...
CGTTTTCTCTTTTTCAGACAAATTGTCTCTGTGATTCTGAAGTTTTGTACTCCATAAATTTCCTGGCGTTTAACCTCATCCACGCCAGAAAGGTGCTATGAGAAAGGAGATGATGATTGCCTTCTATGAGGTCTCCGGAATGTTGCTGAGTATGGAGAAGGCTATGGACACACCAGGCGCGCCGTCCTGCCGCACCACAAAGCGGATCGCCTTCACGTCATACTCGAAGTACCGCTCGGAGCTCATGTCTATGGTCATGTCCTGCCGGATCGCCCAGATGTAGTATCCGAGCTCCCCGCAAACCACATCGCCCTTATTGCCTATTGCCGGAACGTTCCGAGTCCTGATGACCGGATATCCGTTCAACTGAGGCCCCATCCCGGGCTGAAGTCCCGACTCCGTGGTGTCGTAATAAATCGGAGCCCCCGTGGTCGTCTTTTCCTTACGCAGGACGTTAAGAGTTGCCCTTCGGGTCAAATAGTTGATGTCCTGGAAATTCTCGTCAAGGGCCGATTCGAGATTGATGATGTCGTCTCTCTTGACGGTGTTGAGTGTTATTCTCTTGACTGCGTTGATCGCCGGATCACTGATGATCCCGAGCATCTGCCCGGAAGCCCCGGTGCCCGCGACGACCTCGCCCTCGGTTGCATACTGAAAGGCCCTTGTGAAAAGGCCTGTCAGGTAGTTGATGATGTTGATCGAACTGTCCATCACCAATTCATCTGAAATCGGAATCAAGCCGATCAGCTTCTTGGCTTCAAAGGTTTTATAGCTGAAGGTCGGCTTGGTGCTTTCCTTCTCGTAGGCCTCATCGGGGTGCTTCAGCAGAATCCCACCAAAATAGCTACCCGCCGCCTGAGAAAGATATGGAATCCTGGTCTGGTAGGCCCCCATCGGTATCCTCCAGAGCTTGGGAAGAATCTTGCTCTGCTCTATGGCAAACTCGATGACCGTGGCAAGAAACTCTATTGGAACGATGGCGCCGACATCACCCTCTACAAGTGTGCCGGAAAGCGCCCCCTTCTTGTTCCAATCCACAATCTCCTTGTTCCACTCGCTGAGATTGAAGCCGCTGACAAGAAGACTTCTCGGATCGAACCGCTTTCTCACCAGATTGGCGAACTTCTCCATGATAGGTGAAAGCCTCAGAAAAGGCCCTCCGTTGGAGCCCAGGTAGTCTCCCAATGCCGCTCCATCCATGACGCCCCTTCTGCCGGAGGAATAGGTCTTGTTGAAGAAGCCGGTATCGATGACCGACTTTCCTTCTTTGTCCATGATCCGTCCGTCGCTGTTGTCGAAGATCGCCTTCGTTTCAGATTTAACAAGCTCCTTTACTTGGTCCTTGACCGTATTTATGGTGCCTTCCCGTATGGCCGCCTCAAGGGCCTCGGTGTTCAGCACCATCTTCCCATCCTTTTCGTTTATCTGAAGATCCATATGCTGTTTCCTCCTTGATTTTTGTTTTTTTTGCCCCGAATTGTTAACCCCAAAAAGAAAAGCCCGTTACCGCCGTTCGAACGGTAACGGGCCTCTCTTGATTCGATTTTGGGGCGTCCCCTCGCTTGATCAGGGCTGGGGACTATCTTCCTACTTCATGCGGCCCTTTCAAGCCGTGGAAAAATTTTCTCCTTGCATTGCTGGAGGGTTAGCTTTTAAACACATTGCCGCAACACTTTCCAATTCCAGATTCTTAGAAAGTTCGGAATAATGTGCTATCCAATCACTTCTTTTTAGTCCCTCTGGATTTTTAGCAATACCTCTTGGCATTTAACCTCTTACGAAATTTTCCCCCTCAATCGGTCAAATTCACTTTTTACAACAGCCGGGACGACCTTATTGATCGCCTCAGTTATCTGATCGGAGATGCCCTTCAGGGCTTCCTTGATAGCCGCTCTCTTTTCTTCCTCCGTGATTACAGTGATCTTTCTCGGTTCCGGCGGGTTATCTGTCTTGGATTCGTCCTTCTTGTCTTCTGGCGCCGGTTCACCTATAGAAACTTTTGAACCCTCCTGAAGTTTGGCCGCAAGGCCGTCAAACTTCGCTTCCATCGATTCGAACTTCTCCCCCATTGTTTTTATGAAATCCATGAAGACTTTCATGTCCTCCGTGGCATCCTTCTTTTTTGGTTCGATTGATTTCAATCCTTTCTTCTGGCGGGCATCATTGATCCGTTTAAGAATCTTTTCGTTGCCCGTCAAAAAGCCTATAATGAAGGAATCATATTCTTCTCCATAATCCCCTTCTCCATCCCCGCCATTTCCTCCTCCGTCCTCGGCCCATGCCTCATCGCTTTCTGCCATCATGATATGCCGGAGCAGACGCTCCGGTTTGGAGGCCACCTCATGGGCATTGTTATAGTCCCAGCCAAGATATTTCATGATGAGCCTTTCGGTAAACTCATGAAGCTTGGTCGCAATGGTATTCGTCTCATCCATGTCTTGTTCAACCCAAATCTCATCTTCCGGTATGAAGTCCCAGGCGTAGTGGTTACCGCCCATAGTAAAATCTACATTGTTTTTCTCCCTGACCTGGTCCCCATCCACTATGACGAACTTGACCGATTCGGCTTGGTCGCTACGGATGGCCTTTTGATCCAAAACCTTTCCTGTTTGATCGATGAATTTTCCACAACTTGGACATTTGATATATCCCATTCCCGCTTCCGATATATCGTTGTATTTCACAAGGTTTTTGCAGCCCTGACAAATCACTTCGTCTCTCTTCTCGCAGATTGAGCAAACGAATGAAAACTCAAAATTCGGGTCGCACGTCTTCCCCTCATTCTCCCCAGACACATCCTCATCCCATTTCACAGCCATCTCCTGCCCGCACTCCCCGCATTTCTCAGAAGCAGGCTCAAACGGCTTGCATTTGTACTCGTGATCGTTGCACCACTGGCGGGCCTCCTTCGCCGTGAACTTGCTTTTTGAGAATCGTATGGCCTGTAACTCGACAGGATCACCCTCCTTGATCCCCCAAAGAGCATGGATACCCTTGCCAAACTTGTCGTTGTTCCTTCTTATTCGATCATATTTCTTGGGATCTGTGATCCTACAGGCGTGCTCGTTGGGATAAGGCTTCTCTTCCGTGTCGACAAGCTGACCATCCTTATACTGGCAGAGATCTCCCAGCTTCTCTTCTAAAGCTTTCCGGTCGTTCTGATCATCCAAGAGAGACTTGCCGTCAACCGATTTGTAGCTTTTGAACTCTCTCTTATCGAACTTCTCTGGCAGTATCTTGAACCACGCCTCTTTCTGGCAGTTACCGCACTTCTCTACGTTCTGGCAGTCGGGGTTCATGCTCACACCCACAGGACTCCACTCAAGAAGATCCCATTCCAAAACTTCACGATATTCGATGCCATCCTTATTTCCGAATGCGCATTTTAAGGGGATATACCCGATTGACCAATTCGGCATAAAACCATTTTTGGCTTTTTCATAAAGTCTTCTACCCGTATTATCTGGAGGAATTAAATTTGATCCGTCAAAGAATTGTGTCCGTGCCATAACGCCCTTAAAACCGTTGAATTCCGACTTCCAAATTTTCAAAGGCTTTGCAATCGGCTCCTGTCCCATATTTGAAAATCCATGAGCCATTAGAACAACTGGACGCCCCAGGATTTTCATTCCGTCAACACGCATAATGTCTGAGCCTCGATCAAGTCTTTCTGTTGAAATGAAGTGTTCTATCCATAAGCCTTCGTCGCTGAATTCTTTAACCTCTGCTGTAAATATTTTATGTTCGATTTTCATATTTCCTCCTCATGCTGCTATTCTCAAGGCAGGCTGAAAGGGTTTTGATAATTTAGAATTTTTAGATGAATTCTCTGTCTTCCACATTGGTTGAAGATTAGATAAGACCCAGCATCTTTTGAAATCGATCTGTTCTGGTTTCTCAAAATTAAATGCTGCAATAGGAATTTTGTGATCGATTGTCCATTGCCCATAATTTTCCCATGTCATTTCTGAATCGAATTGCTTCTCAAGAGATTTCATTAAATCGATCAAGGTATATCCGACCAGAGATTCCCAATGCCTACCGTTTTTGTGATTTTTGATAGCAGCATATATCCCCTGACTCATCGAGTGATTAAGCCTAAGCTTTGAGTCTTCATATCGTCTGATATTTCTATGGAATGAAATTTTCTCTCTATTGTTCTTTGCCCACTTACTCGATCTTTCCCTCATCACTTCAGGTTTCTCGTAATAATATTTTCTTGCAAGTTCATTACTCCTTTTACGATTTTCGTTTCTCCATTTTTGAGTTAATGCCTTTTTCTTTTCTGGATTTCTCTTATTCCTTTCACGCTGAGTTTCAGCCATACATATTTTGCAAGTCTTATTTAGTTTGTCCCATGAGGCTGAATTATTATGGAAATAAGTCAAGGGCAACCATCTTCTGCATCTCCAACAATGTTTAAACTCAATCCCATCGCCTATGATATGCCATTTTCTTTGACTAACATTGATTTGGCTTGTTCGGAGAGTTTTATATCTACACATCTTGCATATATCAACGAGGCCATCTCGCTCATTTTTAGATTTTCCAAAACACTCCAAAGACTTCCATCTTTTGCATCTCGGACAGTTTTTCTTCTCAACTCCCTCAATAATCTGATGCTCTATCCTCCTCACTCCCCGACCTCTGCCGCAAACGTCTTATGCTCCATCTTCATGGTGTTATCCTCCCTGTTTATTATGTACACAATTCCGGCCAATTCCATTCACTCGGAAACCACTTTCTGCATTTTTCAATAGCCTTTGTAGCATCAGCTTTCCAGCACCTATTCTTCATAGTCCTCAGAAAAACTCTATGGAGTTCCTACCCCAATGCACTATTGCAAAAAGCATTGTGTCCCTGTGCGGCTGTCATAGCTGAAGAAGCCGTAGTAGGTGGTGGCCCCGTGGGCAGTCGAAGTAGAGAAGCGATATCCATACATCACCGAAATTGCGAGAATAAATACAAGCAATAATGCCAAAATCATCTTTTTCATAGGTTAATCACCTTTCTCCTTTTCGGAATAGTACGTTGAAATGGTTCAAGAATTTTTCCCTGGATTTAATTAAATTCAAAATATCCCCTTAAGCTGCCAGCAAGAATAAGGTTAATGCCTCTTCCTCCTCCAAATTTTCTATAAACCCTCTATCCGCAACGGTAATCGGTTTACCAAATTTTTCGATTGACCGAATATTACGGACCTTAAGATCAAGACATATTCGGGATTGCCCAAAAACTTCCTCTGATTGAATACCCTGGACATTGAGATTAAGTCTTATTTCAGGCCGTCCAAAAGCTTCTACAGACTTAATACTCTTTAACGTAACCTCTATTGGATGAGGAATATAGACTCGTCTAAGTCCAATATATGCTGGTATTGGTTCGGCCCAACGAATCTTTGGCCGTCCAAATGCTTCCTTAGACTCAATCCCCACCATATTAATAGTTAAGGCAACTTTGAGTTCAAGGAATCCAAGTGTAGCCACCGCAAACGAGCCGAATCCAACTCCTTCTACGGATAAACAATACGTATTTATCATGGCAGCCTCAACACAGTCGTTGTTTCATCAACCGTTGAAATTCCCTGATTTATCTCGCCTGCCTGCCTGCTTGTCTTACTAACTACCAACGGCTTGGTGGGATCAAGTCCGTATAATTCATAAATTTCTAATATTGACGAAATGGATGCGTCAATTCTCACTCCAAAAGAACCGGGTACAGCATGATCCACAACCAATTCATCCCAGACTGATACCAATGGAGTCGTATCGCTGTAGCCTAATTCATTTTTATCTAATTCCACAGCCTCGGTTCCATCTGAAATTAAATAAGCACGAAACGTAAAATCATCAACTACTGAAAACGTTGATATATTTGCCTCTACTTCTGCCCGAGTATTATAGTTCTCGTCTTCGTCTGACGTTACCCAATCAGAACCATTCCAATAAAACCAATAGATGCCATCATTAGATATCGTATATTTTACTTGCCCTTGATTCCCGGCCCCTAACGTTTCTAAAAAATGATCACATGACCTTATCCCTGCGGGATGGAATAACGCAGAAGGTTGAACAAACGGTTTTGTATCTATGTACAGTACAGAGGCAATCACCTCTGTTCCGTTTCCAGCGTTATAGTTACGCAAAACATCTTCAACTGTTATTGCCTGATTGAAAATTGCCAATTCATCGATTAAACCATCGAGAACATAATCCCAATCTGTATATGGCTGGATTCCAATTCCTATCAAACCCTCATTTCCTGTAACTGTAGGGTTGAAATCTGTGCTTGTTGCTATAGTAGCCCCGTCAACATAAAGTACAACCGTTGTCGTTGCTCTATCAAACGTGACGGCGATATGATGCCACGTGTCTAATGAATATACAGCACCAATCTTAAATTCCAACCCCCCGTAAAAGAAAGAAATGGCGTACTCATCCTCATCCCCAGTGCCCAAATAATAAGAAGAAAACGGATCTTTACTGACTATTGCTTTATGAGAGCCATCAGAATGAATCTTGACCCAACCCATGATCGTGATAGAGTCGGTTATGTTCATGCTGGCACTATGTTCAACAGAAACATAGCTGTTACCATTAAAATTTAAACAGTTATTTAATTTTCCAGGTTCCCACAAAGGCATAAATGGTATTGATGGATTACCCTGTAACGTTCCAGTATTCCCGTAGAAAGAACTGTCTGCTGCTGTTTCTCCGCTTCCCTCATTAAAATGCCACCAACCCATTGGAAGTGGCCCGTTATACCGAACAAGAGCTCCAGTTCCATTTCCAGAATTATATCTAGTTGTTATTTCATCTGACGTTAATGCTTTATTATAAATTGCTACCTCGTCAACGAGTCCTCTAAAACTATTCCCATACTCAAACAGATCTGGAGAAGTTCCTATTCCAATGGAACTACTGTTCCCGGTCACTGTCGGATTAAAATTAATATCTGTGTTTACCGCAACTCCGTCAACATAAAGAATAGCGGTGGTTGTGGCCCGATCATAAGTAACTACAATATGTTGCCAAGTGTTAAAAACAATAACATTTCTGGTAAGAAAGTCCGAGCCACCATACACAAAAGAAATTGCCGCTTCTCCGTAGGATCCTGTGCTAATCCTATAAGAATCGTTTATGCCTTTTCCAACCCATATGTTGTAGTCTGATTGGTCAGAAGCGTTGATCCATGCTTCAATGGAAATCGAATCTACGATATTCAAATCGGGACTGTCGGCAATTGAAACGTACCCTTGCGTGTCAAAAAGCAGGCATCCTCCTAATTTTCCAGCTGCCCAAACAGGATTGGTTATTCCCGTCAAAGTTCCATCATGCCCACCTCCAGAACTATCTGCTGTTACTATTCCAGTTCCTTCATTAAGATGCCACCAACCAACTGGGGTTGGTACTTCATGAATTTTTTTCAGCTTAACCAGCCCGCCCGATACTTCTATCTTGGAAGCGTCGTAAGAATATTCAGATGGTGTGCTGTAATGCCATTCTTTGATCATGATTAACTCCTCAACCCAGGAATAGAGCCGTCATCTCAATCTCCTACAATTTGAAAATCTTGTTCGCTCCTGTATCCCAGTTTATATTCACCGTCTGCCCAACAGCAGGGGTGAATGGCAATCCGGATGCCGGAGTATCGACATAGGCGATCAACTGGGCCGTAACATCGTTTCCAGTATGCTGGAACAAAATGATGGCACCGGAGACTACTGCTGCCAAGGCTACGAGACTCGTATTGGCCGCATTAAAAACGCCGTCTGTGTAGGTCTTTGACCCAAGGGCTACCGTTCGTCCATTATCTTTTGTCCCACCCACCTCGATGTCCGCTACATATTTATCCGTGTCATCGTAGGTGTAGGCACTTCTAACCAACATCGCCCTCACGTCTCCCGTCATTGAAATAGTGTCATTAAGAATCCCTTCACGCCCTTTTGGAAATAATACGTTTGCCATGACATCTTCCTTTATTCGATTTCAGCAGAGACCATTTTTCCATCTTCTCCACGTTTAACGGTTAATTTCTTTTTTTTGCTTTGATTTTCTTTTAGGGTCAGATTAAGATCAATCGGAATAGGTTCAATCTTAATCTCAATCGGAGCTACCGGAGGATCAGGTCTTAGACTTATTCTTTCATCTGATTCAATTTTGCTTTTGAGGACCTCTGTCGCAGACTGGAGTGAGACGAAAACCCTATCTTCTATCAATCCCAGCCCCTTTCCAAGTTCATCAAGTTTCCAGACGATAGGTTTAATTCGTTCGGCATCTCTTTGATCATGGGCCTCTTCCCTTTTTCTCGCCTCTTCCCCTTTTCTTGCCTCTTCTTCTGTCCTTCTCTTTTGTTCTATCTTATTTTGTCTTAGGAGAATAGCCTGAACCTTCCCTCCTTCTCCCTTTTCGGAATAATAGAGAGTACATCTGCAATTGATCGATTCTGCTGGGTCAGTCCCCTCAAGCGGCGCATCCATCTCATCATTACCTACCTTGAAGAGCTCATCCATCTGGATCCCATCAGCATATTCTTCATCCGCTCTTTGATGGGTTGGCCTGACATGCTCGTCCCTTGCCGAAAGCCAATGCTTAAGAAGCTCATCCTCAAGACCGGTCTGCCTTACTCCTTCGATGTCCGCCTGGTTCATGGCCGCTAACGTCTCTGTTCGTGCAATCATGGAAGCCCTGTACTCCTCCCATGAATCAAACTTCTGCCTCAGAGTCTCGGCTATTTCCGTCACGGGGGACTCGGCGGCAAATCCCTCCTTGAGTATCCTCTCGATCTCGTCGAAGGTTGTTCCCGATACCTGCTCGGAGAACTGTCTCATCCGGCTACCGAGCCACTTTATAGCCCCTGGAGCATTCACATCAAAGGTAGGGTTAACGGCCTTCATGGTCTCCAAAATATCCTTCATCCGGTGCTTGCCGACCTCCTGCATGATGTTTTTCACAATCGGTTCGACCATCTTAACTAGATTCTTCTTCTCCTCGGCCTTGCTTACATTTATATCTCTAATCCCCTTGTGATCCTTTACGGCATGCTGCACCTTTTGCCTTGACCAGCCGGAGAAATAGGCCAGGATCTTACCTCCATCCTTGTGAAGCCGGTTGATAACGTCCTCCTTCATAGCCGAGAAATACTCCCTCATCGGCATCTCGATCAGGTGCTGGTAGTTGTCTACCCGCTTGACGAAAAGTTTCCAATAGACATCCTTGCGTTCCTCCGTCCAGAAGGAACGGTTCATCAGCTTTAAGAACTTGGCTTCTTTTCCCGCTGGGGGTTGCGGAGATTCCCCGCCCGGCTGCATCAAACCGAATGGAAGCCATGGCTTATCACCCCATGGAACCGGCGGCTCACCATTTATCTCCAATTCCTTGTTGATTGTATGGTATCCAATCCTAAGATTCGTCTCCCGCTCCTTCAACAAAAATTCCCTGTCAGGATAGGACGGCAGGTCAAAGTCGCATGTAATCCCCTCATCATATTGGGGTAGGGCGAAAGTCTCGATGACCTCCTCTATGAGCATACACTTGGGCTTGAGGCACTCATTGATAAATGTTTGATCCATAACCTCGGCAGTCGCCCGATTATCCTTCTCGTGGAGGCCAATCTTCGATGGGGAAAGATCATATGCCGTGATTAGTTTTTCCCTTACGAATTGTTGCACATCGTTTAGCAGCGACTCCCGGCCAGTCATCGCCATGGCCTTCCCCTGCCTGAGACCCGAATGGAGGATCATCGGAACACCGGCTTGCATCGCGCTTCCGTACTCCTCGATCAACTGCTCGCGTATCTCCCTGAACTGTTCCTTGCCCAATTCGGCGTCAGTCTCAAGGGTGATCCCGGGAATGCCCATGTTTTTGTATAATGCCCTCTGCTGCTGCATCAGAAAGAGGTCGATGTCGTATGGGTAGGTCTGGGCCATTAGTGGTGACATGGCCTGAAAGGGAGAAGCAGGATGAGGATATTTGTAGAGAAGAATCTCATCCGGTTCAAACCTCTGATTGACACTCCCATCCTGATAATCCCAGTATTGGAGCCTTAGCGATGGGGTAACTTTCGGGCGGAGCATCGCAAATTGGGTCAAGGGAAGCGGCCAGATCTCTGAAGGGATACCTATCTTGTTTTTCACCTGAAGCCATCCGCAAAGCCCTCCGAGTTCCAATCGTACCATTGTCTCATACCAAAGCATAAAGCGAGTCATCAGCGAATTGGGATGATGGATCAGGGTAAGGAAGGGGTGGTCGAAAATCTGCTCTTTTTTAAGGCCCATCTCCTTGAGAAAATATTTTCTTTCCCGCTCTGTCTCTATGGATTTGTACTCGGCCCTCCACTGAAGGTTCGTTGTCTTCTTGCCTGTACTTAGATTTCTGTAAATATAGAGATTGAGGGGAACCATCGCCACGGACTTGGCGATTTTATCAATCGCTGTGTATACCCATGACTTATAAGCCTGGACAAGGGCATAGTACGGCTTCTCCGCCGCTATCGCCTGTGGGGCCGTGTAGAAGGAACTGACTATCGGGATCCTTGGCCCTTCCTCTTTCTGCTTGCTCTGTAATGATTCGAAGAATCCCATTGCATCCCTCCCAAAAAAGAAAAGGCCAATCCCGCCGTGATCACGGAATCGGCCTCTTCTGAATATTTGGGAATCGGGTCGCGCTCCCGATTTTGTTCCCTATCTAAAAAAATATTCTTTTCTGATCACTTCACCTTTATCAGTCCCGTCCCCAGCCCGAACAATCCGATACCGACCGAAATGAGAGCCAAGGATGGATGAACGAACCCGAAGCCTACACCTATAAGAACGAGTCCTCCGCCTATCACAACGTCCTTCGCATCAAGGTTCTTTAGCCATTTCATTATCAGGTATCTTCTCCCAGTAAACCGCTATATCCGTTCACAAGATGTATAGGTTTAGCATGGCTATGCTTTTGACAGGTGCAATTCACTTGCAAGTTTCTCCTTCAACTGATTGATGTGGCCGACCACCTCGTCGCATATCTCATAGGCCAGCGTGTATCTGAATGTCCGGAAGAGCTGCTCCGAATTCATTATCGGGCCACTTCCCCGGACAAGCTGCATTTCTTTTATGGGGGTTCTCTTCCGCGCCCGACCCCCATTGTTGCCATGTTTCCGGTTCCCTGAATTCTTTCCTGCGGTTTTTTCCTTTCGATCCTTCCTCATCTTGCTCGCACAGGCCTTACAAAACCTTTCCCAGCCGTCAGAAGTCGAATGATTGTGTGAAAAAAGTTCCTCTGTTAGCAGCATTGGTTCCTTGCATTTGCTGCAAATTTTCGTCTTTTGATCCTCATTCACCTTCGTCTCCCTCCGTTGCTCTGTCGCTTCCAGATCCTCCCTTTCCAATTCCCTTTTGTTCCGCCCTTTCACGTTAGCCCACTTTTTCAATTTGGCCTTTTCTTCCTCTGTAAAATTCTCGTTCCTAATCCGTATAATCGTATTCTTCGCCACCCCGGTTTCCTTGATGATATCCCTGATGGAATGATCTTTTAAGAGGGCCTTTACCATTTCTTCCTTTTCCGGATTTAACCGATTGCTCATAGTTTCCTCTGTCTTCGGTTTTCTCCCGCACATCATGCATTTTTTGCCCCCGAATGGGTTCCATTGGTCCTCAACTATGTTGCCTCCACAAAATTCACATTTCACTCGTTCAGCTCCAGGGACACCAAATCATTCATGATATTTTCCTTAGCTTCCTCACCAGCTTGTTCCCCATTTCTTATAGCTCCCGAAAACAAAAAAGGCGTCCCCTGTATCGCACAAGGGGCGCCTATCAGAAAGAAAGGAGGGTTAGATGAGAGATAGTTCTCAATGAAACAATGTTGAACTCCACAAAAGACATGGTTCGACCTTCATTGGTTCGCATTGCTACACGACACCTCTGGCCGCTCTTCCCGAGGTTCCCCCGGTGGCTTTGATTATGTTCTGTTTCTGCAATCCAAACTTCA
>Ga0315291_10009401_pt1 | contig 11972 bp, 17 predicted proteins | sample YL17G12_20_MG_FD_203070 | JGI IMG/M metagenome (GOLD analysis project Ga0315291, IMG submission 203070) | Sediment microbial communities from Yellowstone Lake, YNP, Wyoming, USA - YL17G12_20 | ecosystem: Environmental > Aquatic > Freshwater > Lake > Sediment | place: USA: Wyoming | collected...
CGAGCTCTCCCGAGATAATCGCCGAGGCCGCAAGGGCGTTGGTTGGCAGGGTCGAGAAGCACCTGATGCTGCAGATGAAATTCGTCGACGTAGTGTGCCACAACCTCAGCAAGGATGCGAACGAGATTAAGGATGTCTCTCTGGGACCTCTGAGAACCGGCTTCGAAGCATTCCTGGACAAGGGCAACCTGAGAAAGCTGTCCGGAGCATACAGTGATGCCTTCAACGACCTCGCGCATCTGGAGGATGAGATACAAGGCCAACTTCTGGAGTACCTGATGAAGGACGGCTACCCGGAGAACCTGGATGTTTCAGATCTCTCCAAGTGCGCGCAGTCGATCATCACTGCAGTGGATCTCTCAATCTACAAAGATGTCATGCGCGTCTTCAAGAACCGGGAACCGCAGAAGATAGAGAAGCTGATGACCGTGCTCTCGCAGAGCTCGGGGAACGTGGTCGCATCGAACACGCTCGCTGACACCCTCGGGCTGAACTTCAGGACGATCGAGAGGTATCTCTCGCATCTGGAGGCTGTGTATCTCGTCGCGGTCTCATACGCCTATTCCGGATCATTGTACAAGAGCTTGCCAAGGGCGAGGAAGATTTATGTGGCTAATGTAGGAGTCCGAAACGCAATCATGGGCCTGATGAACGAGCGCATGGTAGAGAATTCTGTCGAGCTGGGCAGGTGTGCTGAGGCGGTTGCGCATGATCACATCAAGAGGCTTGCTTTCTGCTTGGAGCCGACCAGGGAGCCGCGCACCTACTACTGGAGGGACAGAGCTGGAAATGAGGTCGACATAATCACCGAGTTGAGGGGCAAGCGGGTTCCGTTCGACGTGAGATACAGGGAAACCATCGACAAGAAGGACACGAAGGCACTGAATGCCTTCCTCGATGAGAATCCTGAATGCAGATTCGGGATCTTGCTCACGAAGAGGAGATTCGGCGTGGACGGAAGGGTGTTGATGATTCCACTGTGGCTTTTCCTTCTGACGTGCTAGACCAGCACGTTCTTGAGGATGTGGCGTGAGCCTCTTCAAGCGTGCCGCAGCTGTCTCGTGTTCAAACCGCAGACTCAGTGCACTACTCGAATTAAATGTGGCGTGAATCGCACGTGCGATGCCGACACATCCAAATATCTGCTGGTATGAAGCGCGCCCAGGGAGTCTTGCCTATGGATAGCAGCTTTGCTGTGTATACGAGGAAAGCAGATGCGGACGCTATGGTCAGTGCTGCGAAGGCCGCAAGTAGGATTCTTATGGTTGCTCAGGTAATGCGTCTTGTCGGAGCCAGTGCATTTGTGCGAAACGAAGTCGTATCAGGGAGGTTAGGCAGACCCCTTGTTGCATGTGCTGGTCGATTCTCTCCTCGATTCTGGTCCAAGGAGAATCCAAGGAGCTTCGACGTATATGGCAACGTGGTAGTTGAGATGATGATTCACGACTTCGACTTCCTCAACTGGATGTTGGGGATGCCGAGGCAGATCTCGGGAACCGGTTTCGTTGGATCATCGGGCAGCTTCGAACATGTTTTTGTTTCGCTTCAGTACGAAGAAGCTATCGCGCTAGTCGAGGGCGGAGCAATGATGCCGAATAGTTTCCCCTTCAGCACATCTCTTCGAGTCGTATGTGACGAGGGAGCCTTGGATCTGGATTTCCATGTCTCAAGCGAGGAGGGGTTCAAAACAACTCTGATGAAGTATCCATTCTCAGGCAAGACCGAGAGACCAGAGTTCGCTGATGTAGATCCCTACGAGGAGGAGTGCAAGCATTTCGTGAATTGCGTCGAGGACAGGGTGGAATCAGGCCTCCTGGGGGCTGATGCCGCCATTGACGGGCTCAAGGTTGCACTAGCGGCCCAAGAAGCTCTAGAGAAAGGGAAGGAAGTTGATTTCAACCGATTTCGTTAGTCTATTTGCGCAAAGGTTCGAACTTCGGGTTTCACTCTCTTGCCTCTGGTCACCAGCAGATTCCGGGCCATGATTCGGGATTGACAGAAAAGTTAAAGGGTTTTGAGAACTGGCCTTGCATTGTCTCACAGGAATCGAAATCCGAGACCAACCATCTGGCTCGCAACAAGCGTAGGCCCGGGTGGGCCCACTCATCGACATCCATTGGCGATATTCTCGGGCGCGCCGATCGTTCCCTCAGATTACCCTGCCCTTGCACCATTGGGCACAGGCTTCTCGGGAATCGCGAGCACAGGAGTGATCCCGTCGGGATATCCGATGTCTAACAGCATCGCCTCCGACACCTGGCCCATCATTCTCCGAGGCTTGAAGTTCACAATGAACAGCGTCTGCTTCCCCTCGATCTCCTTCGGATTGCTCCGCTCCTTCTTCATCCCCACCAGCGCAGTCCCCTTCCTGTCGCCGAAATCCACGGTCAGCTTCACGAGCTTGTCCGATCCTTTGACGTCTTCGACAAGCTCGATTGTCCCGACGCGAATGTCGATCTTCTCGAAAACATGAAAGGGAACGGTCGGCTTTGTTGCTGCGACTTCAAACGTCATGGTCATTTCCTCTCCTGAAGGTCTCGTCACGTAATGGTCTTGCTAGGATAACAACCCGACGGCACGATATCAGAGGCCGCTCACAGGATCGACCCTCTGTACATGACCTGGCACGGTGTCTTCATGAGCGACCTGTCCTCCCTTGTGGTCTTCCTTCTCTTCGTCGGCGTGATCGCAGCGATGTCTTTCGCCTCCGGGAAACGCTCCTTCTGCCACTATGGCTGTTGGATGGCTCCGTTCATGGTGCTCGGCACCAAGCTGCAGGAAAGGCTCAGGTGGAGGGCGCTTCATCTGGAGACCAGGGTGGATGAGTGCATCGTCAACTGAAGCTGCGCGCATCGAATCGTGGACGGCACTTGAAAGTATTAAATGTGCGCTGGCACAACTACGATATCAGATGTCCTCGAATTCGCTCTCCAACTACTACGGAATCCTCGAAGGAGAAGTGAGAGCCAGGTATCTGAAGACCAGAGAGGATAGAGTCGATGTTGACCTCAAATCGGACGAAGGAAGCCTCTGGAGAGCCCATGAGTCGGCACTAGTACGCCCCAGAAAACGAACAGGAGAGACCTCCTTAATGGACCTGAAGGTCGAGCTGGGACATCGGATGTTGGATAATTGCCGATTGTGCGAGCGGAGATGCGGAGCGAAAAGAAGCTCGATGGAGACAGGCCATTGCGGAGTCTTGGAGGCCAGGGTAAGCAGCGAGTTCCTGCATATGGGCGAAGAACCGGATCTCGTACCATCCTATACCATCTTCTTCTCTGGCTGCACCTTCAACTGCGTCTTCTGCCAGAACTGGGATATCAGCACCAAACCTGACTCTGGAACCACAATCAGTGCGAGAACCTTGGCGAAGATGATCGAATCGAAAAGCGGCAGAACGGACCGAGGGGCAGGATCAGGAAGCCCGCTCAGACTTGCCAGAAACGTGAATTGGGTCGGCGGCGATCCAACATCGAATCTGCCTTACATTCTGGAAGTCCTTCGGGAGTGCAGGGCGAATCTTCCCCAAGTCTGGAATTCCAACATGTATCTGACCGAGGAGGCAATGAGGCTCCTGGACGGGATCATCGATGTCTATCTTACCGATTTCAAATATGGCAATGACGAATGCGCGCTCAGGTTATCCAACGCACCAAACTACATGAGGATAATAGAGAGAAATCACATCACGGCAAGGGCGCAAGCAGAGCTGATCATCAGGCATCTCGTCCTCCCAGGGCACATCGAGTGCTGCACGCGTCCAGTGCTCACTTGGATCGCAGAGAACCTGCATGACGTGAAAGTCAACGTGATGGCCCAGTACCACCCGGAGCACAGGGCCAGTAACTATGAAGATATATCGAAACCGCTGCGCTTGACAGAATATCGAAAGGCGTTGGAGATTGCGGAACAGCTGGGGCTTGACGCATAAGCTTGGGCAAAGAATTCGATGCTGACTTGTCAAGCCTGGAGCTTTAATTACTAGTATATTCCAGGCTGAAATCCGGGTCCTCGCACATTATTATTTGAGGAACAGAATCAATATTCAAGTAGGATGACCGTGAAGAAGCTGGCTTAGCGCATGGCACTGAGGAACCCCAGTCTCTTCCCCCTCGTCGCTGAAGGGTTGCAGATCGTCTTCGGAGTTAGGCCGATACTGTCACACGGCTAATATATGGACGAAGATCGATGTCGAAGAGAATGGTTGCTCGCCTTCACTTCTTTCTACCCAGGAGAAGTTCGTCATCCTCAGGATAGAGATACCAGAACCAAGCTCTCCAGCTTCTTCTTCCCTGAATCACGAGATAGGCCATCCCAGATACCATGATGCCCGCACCGACGAGCACTAAGGCGAGTGCGACTGAGTTGGAAGCGTCGTCACCCTGCAATAGATATCCGGAGACCATGAGGAGAAGGCCAAGTCCGATTGTAATCCAAGCCAAGATCGGTCCGAAGAAAGCTCTCAGAGCCGATTCGCCTTGATCCTCCATTACTCTTCCTCCAGGCTGATATCGATGTACATGTCTATGGACTCTTCTACACAGTCGCTTCATCGCCTGATTAGCAGAAGCGTCAGCGCAGCCAACAAAGAGAAAATGGGTTGGAGCCTCGGAAAAGCCATAGGGGAGGAAAGAACGGAAAGAGGTTTGATTATCTCTCGATTGTTCTCCTCGGCGAGTGTCAGATATGTGGTCAAGGCGGCATCTTTTCACTTTGGTGGACGCAGCGCCCTTCCAATAGCCGTCCTTCCAGCGCCGAGGGCTAAGCCTATACTGCTTTTGCTGCAGGCTTCGTCAAGGGCTTCAATCACACGGTCAATCTCTTCCTTTTGAACAATAAGTGGAGGCTGAAGACGGAGCATATCCGGTCTGTGGTCGAAGTTACCAAGGATGACGTGATGCTGGTTCAACATCCTACTAAGAATGAAGTTCGAAGTGTTTTCGCTAGGGAATTCGATCCCCAATAGAAGACCTAACCCCCGCACCTCCTTGATAATCTTATGGCGCGTCTTCAGATCCTGTAGCCTTTGCAGAGAGTACTCTCCCATTTTCCTTGCGTGCTCAACAAGCCCGTCTCGCACAAGGATCTCAATAGCCTTCAGGGCTGCTGCACAGGCCTTAGGGTTACCACGGAACGTCGAGATAAGAGAATCCCAGCTATCCTCTCTACCGTAGGCTTTTTTCCAAATCTCAAGGCTTGTGACCGAGGCGCTCATCGGCAACACGCCCGCACTAAGCGCTTTGCCAACAACGATAATGTCGGGTTTCACAACTTCATGCTCAGCCGCGAACATCCTGCCAGTTCTGCCAAAGCCCGTCTGAATCTCGTCAAGAATCAACAGCGCATCATACTTGTTGCACAGTTCTTGTGCGCCTGGCAAGTACCCTTTTGAGGGTATGTTGCAGCCTCCTTCTGCTTGCACTGGCTCCACGATAAAGGCGGCGACATCGCCCTGCCTCAGCTTCGACTCTAATGCTTGAAGGTCGCCGAAGGGAACGTTTTCGCAATTGGGCAGAAGAGGTTCAAAGTAACGTCTGTAGGTCCGTCCAGTGACGGAGAGACTTCCAAAGCTTAGCCCATGGAAGGACCCATCGGCATAGATGAATCTTTTCTTGCCCGTAGATGCACGAGCGGTCTTCAACGCTATCTCAACTGCCTCAGCTCCTCCACTGCCGAAACACGAAATATCGGGGTGGCCTGGAAGAAGTCTGTGAAGGTTTTCAGCCAAGGCTCCGACCAGTGGATGCGTGCCGACACAAAACGAAAATACAGTTGGCAGAGTAGCAGCTTGTTGTACTGCCCCCAGCACTTCAGTCGGATTGTGTCCGAGGCTAAGGGTGCCATATCCTGAGGTGAAATCGAGGTATTCCTCACCACGCTCATCGAAGATGCGAATCCCTTCAGCTTTCACATACCGTTTATCTGCGTTTAGAAGCCTAAAGAGCCTCGCCTCTACGGGGTTAACGTGTTTGGAGAACCTGTCGACCATTTGACGTCGGGTTGAAGCCAAAGCTTCTTCAAGCGTGATTAGTTCTGCTTCTTTGATCTTCAATCTACAACAACTCCCAGTACTACATGGCGGTTGGGACAGGAACACATTGCTGTAATGACCTTCATTGTTGGAAGAGAATCACCCACTGCCCTTAAGCCAGTATCTATTCGTTCTCTGATGATATTATCCTCTCTTACGTCCATTCTGCAATTAGGGCATAGCGCCGAATTCCTCACCTAAGCTATCTAATATTCTTTATGGTTGAAAAAGGAAAGGGAAGGGGTTTGCCTATCTCTCGTATCCTCGAACAAGATGTTTGTGCCGAGGACGGTACAATTTGATGTCGAGCCAGTCAGAATCGCGGTTCCATATCCCACAGGGTCCACCATGATTCTCGCAAAAGCCCTCGGGGAAGGGCAAATCCGAAAGCATAGGAACCGCATTCACCCCCTAGGAGAGTGATGGGTTGGTCAATGTGTATGAGTGCAATGTGTGCCATGTCCTGTTCGGGAAACATGCCCCTCAGTGTCCGGTTTGCCACCATGGAGCGCTGTCCATGGTTGGCTCGATTGTGCCTGAGAGGGGACAAGAACAACCACCGTGAATGGGCAATGCGCCCATCGGAAAAGCCCATAGGGAGGAAAGGCGACCGAAGTTCAAACCGTAATTATCCTCTAACGACACTACCGACACCGATACCGGAATTCGGCGTGATGCCCGTCGTGGTCATGATCTTCATGATTGCGATCGTGCTGGCGCTGGCGGTAAGGAAGAGCGGCACATAGATGCATCTGAGCAATCGCTTCTCGCTTCGTGGGTCATTGCGGCAGGTATTTCGTTCTTCGGCTCCGGCCAAGAACGAGAGATTCGTTCTAGCCTTTCTTGATCCTCTCAGCAATCCTGTCGACAATCTCGAAAGTCATCAGAGACGGTAGCTTCTCGGCCCTGTTCTTCGTCTGTTTGACCAGGAACCCGCTGGATTCGGTGACGAAGTCAATCTTGTCCCTGAGCACTATCCTCAGACACCCATTCTTGCTGTCTCCCTCCACCTTCAGGGAGTCTATACCACAGCTCAGGATACTTTTGTTGAGGCCGGGGTCGGCATTGAGCATGGACGCAATCCTTCCTCCCTCCCACCTCACTCCGACAATCTCCTTCGAGAGGAGCCCCTTCTTCTCGACGACGAGGTTCGCGCTCATCTCCTTGTCGTCTTTGGGCGTGATGCTCTTCACTATGTGGTGGAAGTTCACGACTGGATGCGTGATCGTCACATTCTTGCTGATCGACGGGCCGAACCCGCCGCCTTTTCCCCCGGAGATCGACCCCATCGCGAACTTCGGTATCACGAGGCTCACGTTCTTCCCCTCGATCTTGACCGCCTTCTCTCTCCCTACGGTCTCAGGGCTTTCTTTGTCAAGCAGAGACGCGGTAATGCCGCCGCTCTGGTAATGCTTCACTAGGTCTGTGTAGACCTCCTCCGGTAGTCCTAGCAAACTCATGGTTGCTCCTCCTTCAAGCCACCCGGGATAAGAACGTGCTCTGAGCTCTTATAATGTCCCTTGAATGGGAGCGGAAGGGACACCGTGAACACGGACAGCGTACGAGCTGTTGGGGTCTTCTCTTACCGTCGACCGAAGCCCCTGCAAGATTGAAGACGAACTCAGGAGCGAATGGGCGATCCGCGATCCCTTCCGTCCCAATTCGCGGTGTGTAGGGAGCCGGATGCATAATCACGGGTGCGAGACCGCCGACGGCGTGGAGAACAGGCGTAAGATCCGTAGTTCTTTGATAGTGAAAAATGTCTTGCCGTCCTTGGACGCTCGGAGATCTGGCAGCTGTCAAGCGACGGCAGTTTCTTCATGTTCAAGCTATAAGGGTCGCCTTGAGCCGCACCAGAGACGTTTCGGCAGTCGAAGTGGCAATCTCCAAGTACTGCATACCGTGATTCACCATTAAGCCTCGAGGGTGGTTCGAGGAGGAGGTGAAAGGAAATATGGACGCTCACGAAACAATACGAAAATGGAAGGATGCGATGAATGAGGGGCGCCTTGAGGAATATCTAGGATCATATGCGCCCGATGCGGTGCTGGAGACACCTGTCGCTCGGGTCGAGGGGCGGCAAGGGGTGAAGAAATACGATGGATCCTTGGCCTCTGCCATGACCGACTCGACACTCAAGATATCCTCAGAGATTGTCAGCGGAGATCACGCGGCGGTGGAGTGGATCTGGAGTGGTAAGCACACAGGTCCACTGGTTCTATCCGCCGGCACGTTCCCACCAAGCAATCGGACATTCGCGCTCCACGGCACGAGCATTCTCCGCTTCACTCCGCAAGGCCTCATCGCGAAGGAGCGGAGGTACTATGACACGCGCTCTTGGTTCGAACAGCTGGGGCTGAAGTAACTGGGGCTGAAGTGAGGGTAGCCCCTTTCAATTCTTTTTTCTATACCGCCCCTTCCAACGAAAAGTGAGCGTGTACATCGGCTGTGGCACCGCAGCCACCACGATGGACCTGGCGTCGGGCAGCTCCTTCGGGATTTCGTAGGTGAAGTGGTTCAGCCTTTCCTGGAAGAGGTTCGCTTCTATGAACCCGTCTTCGCGCAGTATGCCCAAGTCCCTCTCGAGTTCGCCCAGGTGATTGACCGAAATCACTCCTGCAAGACAACCTTCCGAATCCAGCCTGTCAAAGATGCTCCTCGACTCTTCCATGCGATCCCTGCCTCTAATGACGTTGGTCAATCTTGGATTTGTGGAAAATCGCTGCGGAGGCGGACTCTACGGCTGTCTGGTGGTTCTTGTGCCCCAAGCCTATGATTAGGGGGTCCGCCAGTCCCGTGCTGACATCCTCCGTGGTGATACCGGAGCTAGGGATCTCAGGGGACTGGACGGACTTGTTGATCGATGCCTTGCTTGCGGGGAGCTTGTTATCATTCGCCAATCTGCTCCGAGTGATGCCCAGCAATGATTGGACCATGCGAAACAAGACGACGGCTGCGGAGCGCACATAGGACGGGCGCTTGGAGCCGCTGTGGGGGTGAAGATAGCAGGTCTCTGCGCCCCATTCGCGCCTCGCATAGCGTTTCAGCTCGACGGGCGCGCAGTCTTCCTTCCATCTTCTCAGGCTCTGTGCTAGCAGTGCGTTCGGGGACATCTGATCTATGAAACCGCGACCGAGCTGATTGGCTTTCTGCCTCCCTCGGGCGGCACTTCGCGAGAGCCGCCCTAAGGCGGCAAAAGCTTATTAGGTTCTGTGGGACGTGATTGACTGTGAATTTCCTCGATACAAGAGTGAGAATTCAACATCCGTGCCCGTTCTGTGACTTCTCGGCGTGCTTTCCGGATGCGGAGATGGTCCTCTGGTGCAATGGCTCGAACGAGATCCTGCAGATATCCGCGCCAGATTCATCGACGCTTCCGAAGATTCTGAAAGCAGCTAAGAAGTCGCTGTGCGCTCGTGAGATGGTCCAGGACGGGCGCTCGGCCCTCACGGTCTTGCGCACCTGCGTCTGCAGACAATACCGATCGGTCGCAGTCATCGCCGACGAGTGCGATGTATGGCTGATCCCGCCCGTGATATACAACGATGGTTGGGAGACCCACCGAGTCCTTTCGAAGGGTAAGCCCTCGCTTCAGCATTTCATAGCGGAGGTGAAGACAACGGGGAAGATCGAGATCCTGTCCCACCAGCCCAGAGAGCATCTTGACGTGATCCATGACATGTCCGTGATTCCTATCCACCTCTTCGGCGGTCTGACGGCGCGGCAGGTCCGCGCGCTTGTGCTGGCGTTCGAGAACGGCTTGCTTGATATCCCCGCGAAGGTCAAGATGCACGGGGTTGCCAGAGGGGAAGGGGTTTCCCGGTCGACTTTTGGGGAGCACCTGAGAAAAGCTCAGCTGCAGTTGCTTCGAAACTCGTATCCCTTCTTGAAGCTACGTGACGTTGGCATGAAGCAGGAATAGACTGCAAGGTTCTGTGCGTGAGCTCGAACGCTTGGCTCTTCGTCAATCAGAGGATTATTGCGCCGAGCTAGACCGCATCATGTGACCCTATCTGCGTTTCTTCTTCGCTGAAGCCCTTGAATTGTGGGCGACGTGGGGTTGCGGGTTCTCCGCAGGCGTCACGCCGTACAGCTGGTCGGGCACCAAGACTCCCTTGACGGCCCGCCTGTCCCTCAGCGCGCATCTGACTTCATAGCACATATGACACGCGTCAGCGTACGCCCTCTTTGGCCGCACGCTGAATTCCCTTGCCAAACCTGCAGGTCCGCTCTTTATCAACGGACCTATGATCGGATGTTTCTGAGGGTCCAGATCCGACATAATCCTCTTGAGCGGTTTCTTCCACGCATTCCCCACCGATATTCCCTGACAGAACAGCACATTGCCGTACGGGTCGACATGCACTCTCTCGATTTCTGGTGGCTTCTCGGGGCAGGTGTCGAAGGTCCTCCAAGATCTCTTCTTGGCCTTCCGGGCGAGTACCGCAGCCGCCCTGCCCCTGAAGCAGAGTTGTCCCTTCGACTCGTCCTCGGGTATCGAGCACGAGTGCCGTTGAACGCTCTCGATCTCTATCACGCCCACTGGCATATTGAGTCTCTCTGCGGCTCTTTTCGCCCTCCGGACCATCTCCTTCTCCTCCCCGCTGCCGTGATGATCATCCGTGCTGAGGCTGAGGTCCGAGACGCCTAGCTCTGCCAATGGTCTGAGCCAGAGATCCGCCGCCCTATCGTCAGTGGCAAAGTACGCGTTAGTGACGACGCCCGCTTCGAGAGAGAGCGTCCTTGCGAGTTTGATCCCTCTGCACAGGACGGGATAGAAGAGGAACGGTTCCCCTCCCTCGAAGTACACACGCTTCACGGAAGGGATCTCGTGCGCCTGCCTGATAATGTTCTCGATCCGGGCGAGGGTCATCGTGCCCTTCGAGGTTGGGCTGCTCCAGACGAAGCAATGGTCGCATTCGTAGAGGCACTTGTAGGTGAGCAAGAGGTGGACGCCAGATAGGTTGACAGGAGACATCAGTCAGCTCGTGGGACTGAAGCGCGTGGGAGGTTATTTGACCTTCGTTGGTGGCGTTGGTCAAGGAGCTATATGTGAACTCGAATGTCCGACTCTTCGTCAACTAGCGGATCATTGCACCGAGCTAGACTTCTTCCGACTCCGCGAAGGAATTCTCTGCCGGCAATGAACGCTACCTCGTTCGCGGAAATCGAAGATCTGGCAGCAGGTGCCCCGTCATGTTCAAATTATATGTCCTGAGGAAAAGCCCATAGGGGAGGAAGGGCGATACCATTGTGGGAATCGCACTGAATACGAAGAATGTCGACCTTTACGCAGTTGGCTTGTTTGCTTTGGGCGGTGTCATTTCTTCCATTGGTTTCATTCTAATCTTCCGGGCAAACACAAGAAACGCTGAGCTTCCTGGCATACTGCTAGAATATGCTGGCGGGATTGTTGTTTTCGTTGGAATCGGACTTTTCGTCTACGGATTGATAGACCAATGGCGGATTGCCACGCGAAGGAAATCTCCAGGGGATGTGCCCAATAGTGAGGTTTGGTTCTGCCCATACTGCGGGAATCTCGACATCAAGGGAGCGGAGCACTGCCCAGGATGCGGAAAGCCTCTTCCCAGGTTCATCACGATAAAGAACGGTGTCTGGGCGCCAGCTGATTCAGAGGACCCGCACAGAGTCGCCATCAGAAAAGATGGAAAAAGGGTTTGAGCCTCGCTTCGGAAAAGCCCTAGGGGAGGAAAGGCGACCGATGTTCAAACCGTAAGTTGCGCATTCAGCGAATGCGCCCGCATCGAGACCAAGCTCCTCTTCGATTGGGGGATTGACACAGAGAGAAGGACTTACTCATGTTCTGTCCGTCGGTCGGACGCATCCGATACCGGTCCTGTATGGAGGCTCTCTGGAAGTCACATAGACGGCGCCCGGACGAAGCCTTAATGGTCAGCTTAGCCGGGGCCTCTCCTCCATA
>Ga0315291_10009403_pt1 | contig 11971 bp, 10 predicted proteins | sample YL17G12_20_MG_FD_203070 | JGI IMG/M metagenome (GOLD analysis project Ga0315291, IMG submission 203070) | Sediment microbial communities from Yellowstone Lake, YNP, Wyoming, USA - YL17G12_20 | ecosystem: Environmental > Aquatic > Freshwater > Lake > Sediment | place: USA: Wyoming | collected...
CGTCTGCAACATCAGCTTCCTGGCCTTCACCGGCCACAAGGGCCTGTTCGCCCCGACCGGCACCGGCGGCATCTGCGTCGCCGACGACGCCGAGATTCGCGGGACCATCTACGGCGGCACCGGCGTCCGCAGCGCTGACCCGCTGCACTTGACGGAATTCCCATATCGGCTGGAAGCCGGCACGCAGAACCTGGCCGGCATCGCGGGCCTGGCTGCGGGGCTCGAGTGGATCGAGCAGCGCGGCATGGATAACATCTACAAGCACGAGCTGGAGCTGTTGGGGCTGCTCCAGGACGGGTTGTCCGAGATCGAGGGGGTGAAGATTTGCGGAACGAAGCGGCTGACGGCCCGCGTGGCGACGATGTCGGTGACGGTCGAGAACTACGACCCGTTGGACGTCGGCACGATCCTGGACGTGGACTACAGCATCCTGACGCGCACGGGCCTGCACTGTGCGCCGCTCATTCACCAGCACATGGGCACCACGCCGCGCGGCACGGTCCGCTTCTCGGTGGGCCCGTTCAACACGCGGGCGCAGATCGAAGCGACGGTCAAGGCCGTTGCCCAAGTGGCCGCCGACCGCTGCTCGCCGGTGACAGCCAAGTAGCGTCGGCCGGTAGCACAGCCGCCCCCGGCTGTGAGCCGCGCCAGCTCAAGAGTCTCAAGAGTCTCATATTTGTGTGGGGTCGAAATGAGACTCTTCGGCTGGTTGCGTGCGGAGGGGGTAATTATCCGACGATTGGGGGAACCGCAAAGGCGCCAAGGGCGCTGAGGACGCGCAGAGTCGGTGAGGCGTACGTCGTTGAGCGTCTGCCGGTCTGGGCGCGTGGTCATATGAGGAGTATGAGGCACGGAGGCACGGAGGCACGGGGGCACGGAGACATCGAGGGAATGCGCGGGACTGGCGAATTCTGGCGGGGACGGCGGGAGGAAGCGATTAGTGATGAGTGGCGAGTCATGAGTGATGAATGACGTAGCAGCCCGCGCACCCGCGCGGCGGTCGTAGCGTCTGGGCGGAGCCTGTCCGCGGTGGCGGATGCCGGACGTCCAATCCGAGTCCGCCGCGGCAGACGAGGAGCAGTCGGAACGCGAAGCGCCAGCGAGCACCCTCAATCCGAGCCCCAACGGGGCGTTCGAACGTAGCCAGGGGTGCAACCCCTGGAGAGCCGGCCCCGCGCCCCCCTCATTTCCCCTCCCTCATAGGGAGGGGCCAGGGGAGGGTCATCCCGCGAAAGAAGATGGCCGAATCATCCACAGATTGCACCAATGCAGTCAGACCGCGAAGCGCCAGCGAGCGCGAACCCGGACCCCGCCCCTCGCACGGCGACTGGTTTTTCCCCAGCCCACACGGCCGCCGCTGGGACCCGGACAACTTCTCGGCCGACCTGCGCGCGGCGAATACCCTTGCACACTTGCCCTGGGGCTGCTTAGACTACCGGCATACGTTCGGGAGCCAACTGGCTCAGAAAGGGGTATCGTTGTACAAGATCAGCCAGCTCATGGGCAACTCGGCGGAGATTTGCCGCCGCCATTATGCGGCGTTGTCGACAGAACTCATGACCATGGATGTCGAGCTCTCCTGGTCCTCCCAATCGAACTCATGAGGACACCTGACGATGAAAAACCAGTTCCGACACTACTACCGTCTGACCGATGACGAGTTCAGAACACTCTGGACATCATGTATTTTCGTCCCAGATGCGAATGTCTTACTGAACTTCTATCGGTATTCTGAGAGCACGAGGGAGCACCTTTTCGAGCTATGCAGCGCGTTACGCGATCGATTGTGGCTGCCATACCAAGCGGCTTTGGAATTCCACGACAATCGACTCCAGGTCATCGCTACCCAAATCGACGCATGCGACGGATTCCGCACTTCCTGCAGCACGCTCATCAAGAGCGCCGACGAACTGCGAAGCCATCCCTTTCTGTCGGACCGCCTATCAAAGAACCTACGCACCGTGCTTCGCAAGATCGGCCAAGAGATCGAGGTGACAACCAACTGGCTCCGCTCGCTATATCAAGAGGATCCCATTCTTGATCGCATAACACTCCTAGTTTCTGGCAAGACCGGCGCTAGCCTCCCGCCAGAGGAACTCGACAAAGTGCCCGCCGAGGCCGATGCGCGCTACAAGCTGGCTATTCCGCCGGGCTACAAAGATAAGGACAAACCGGCCCCCAAGAGGTACGGCGATTACATCGCCTGGAAAGAGCTTCTTGCTTACGCGGCCGAAGCCAAGAAGCCCGTCATATTCGTCACCGATGATGACAAGGACGACTGGTGGCGTAAGCACGAGGGGCGCACCGTCGGCCCACATCCAGCCCTGCGTAAGGAGTTCGAGACGCGCAGTGGAACCATGTTCTACATGTACCATGTAGATCAGTTTATGCAATATGCCCAGGAATACGCTGTCGTCGGCCAAACCCCGGACAAAACAGCCATTCGGGAAGCTACGGTCACGCGCCAGCAGCGTGAGGCCGCCCTCCGCAACTACGCCGCCGAGCTCGAAGCCCAAGAGCGCGCTCTGCGCGAGTTCGTGTCCGGCCACCACGCCGCTGACTGGGCCGCTGACTGGGCCGCTAAGCTCGAAGCCCGAGAGCGTGCTCTGCGCGGGTTCGCGCCCCGCAACTACGCCGCTGAGCTGGTTGCCGAGCTCGAAGCCCGAGAGCGTGCTCTGCGCGGGTTCGTGCCCCCCGACTACGCCGCTAAGTTGGTCGCCGAGCTCGAAGCCCGAGAGCGTGCTCTGCGCGGGTTCGTGCCCCCCGACTACGCCGCTAAGTTGGTCGCCGAGTTCGAAGCCCGAGAGTGTGCTCTGCGCGGGTTCGTGCCCCCCGACTACGCCTCTACGTTCGCAGCCCAACGGGGTGCTATGCATGACGGCCAGTCCCGCGAGCCCGACGTGCACAATGGCCCGGCGCCCCCACCTCCGACAGACCACGACGCCCCCCACCAGAATCACAAACCATGACCCAATGCCACGCTACCCCGGCGGACTCGCACCTCCGGGGTAGCTCTGCACGGTAGCTTCATTTTCCCGCGCGACGGAGCTAGGCCCGCCGCGAGGCTTCGAACTGCTCCACCTCCTTTCTGACGAATCGCACAGCTCCGTTCCGCCCTTCACCCAGGCACACACGCGTGAGGCCGGCGCGACGGGCAGTCCGACCAACCGACGAGCGCGAACACCGCCAGCGCTCGCCGAGCTCGCGGGGCGAGACGTGCGCCGACTCCGTTTGCCCTGCGCTCCGCCTCGCGGAACGACCCTCCCCTGACCCCTCCCTAAAAGGGAGGGGAAATGAGGGCGGCGCGGGGACGGCTTTCCAGCCGTTGCACCCCTGGCTACGTTCGGGCGCCCCGTTGGGGCTGGCTGGCCGGTTCGGACTGAGGACTGAGAACTGAAGACTGAGAACTGAAAACTGATAGCCGCCAGTCGCCCATTTCCGCCCAAAAACCGCCAATCCCCGCCAACCCTCCCAACCTTCGTGGCCTTCGCTCCCGCCGCTGTAAATATATGAGCAGGTGCGTTGTCAACGCACCCTACCGGAGACGCCCAACGCCACACTCGCCATTCGCCCAAGAACGAACGCCACGCGAATCCTTCGCGTCCTTGGCGCTCTCCGCGCCTCGGCGGTTCACCCAACGTCCCGATAACGAAGATGATCAACAGGGGGGTGTCAAAACATGATCACCTTGATCACCTTCGACTGGCGGGGTCAAAAACGCGCTTCCACCCCGGCCGGCGAGCCGCCGGCCGCTACGGGGCCCCTTGGCGTCTTGGCGCCTTGGCGGTTGCATTTCCCCCGTCAGGTCAGCGCGGCGTACACCAGCTCCACCACCGCCTGGATTTCCACACCCAGCTTGTACCGCTTCGAGATTTCCAGAAGCTGGTCGGCACAATTGTGGCACGGCGTCGCGACGATTTTCGCGCCGGTTGCGCGAATCTGCTCGGCCTTGATGGCGCCCGATGCGATTCGGCGGTCGCCGTACTCGCTCATCGACAGCATTCCCCCGCCGCCGCCACAGCAGAAGTTGTCCTGCCGATTGGGCGTCATCTCGACGAAGTCCTGGACGCAGCGGCGGAGGATGCGGCGTTGGGGCTCGCTGACGCCGCCCCAGCGGACGAGGTTGCACGGATCATGCAAGGTGACGCGGCGCGGGTTCTTCGCGGGGTCCACTTTGATCCGGCCGGCGGCGAGGTACTCCTCCAGCAATTCGAGCACGCTCCGCACCGGGAGCGGATACTCCCGTTGCAGCCAGTTCGGCCCTTCCCAGCGGAACGCCCGAAAGCCGTGGCCGCATTCGGAGAGGATGACTTCCTGGACGCCGAGCGCCTGGGCCTCTTCCATCACCCGCCGGGTCAGCTCGCGGGCCGCGTCGTCGTCGCCGGCGAAGAAGCCGTAGTTGGTCACGTCGTAGAACTTGCTGGACAGCGTCCAGCTCTCGCCCGCGGCGTGAAAGACGCCGGCCGCCGCCATGAGCGACAGTGGGAAGAATTTGATTTCGCGCGGATTGACCAAGTACAGAACACGCCGGCCCGGCTGGTCAACATGGACCCGTGCCCCGTCGTCGCCGCGCTCGAGCTTCAGATCCTCGGAAAGCCACTCGGCGGTGGAAATCAGCTCTTCGCGCGGGATGGCCATCTGGTTACCCGTTTCGAGCTGATTGTTGACCGTGCGCTGCAGCCCAGCGGGGACCAAGCCGACCGAGGCCAGGACGTGTCGTCCCACGCGGATGATCGCCGCCACGTCGAGGCCGACCGAACAGTGCAGGCCGCAGCGTCCGCAACCCGTGCAGCGCCCGTAGACCGCGTCGACGAGTTCCGCCAGTGCAGCAGGCGTGAAGTCGCGCGCCCCCACGACACGGGGCAGGTGCCGGCCGAGAAACGTGGCGTACCGCCGGTAGTGGCCGATGACCCGGGCGGCTTTGGCGCCGGGGAGGTTCTCGGGCGTGGGCTCGGCCCGGTAGATGTGGCAGCTTTCGCCGCAGAGCCCGCAGCGCACGCAGGCATTCAGGTGGTACGCGGCCAAGCCGCGGCAAGCGCGGGCCAGGGCCGCGCTCGCCTGCGCCGCCGTCTCGGCCGTGTCTTTGTCGTCGCCGAGCATCCGCTTACTCCGTCCTGGCCCGGACCGGTGGGTATACACCCCGATAGCCGAGACGCCGAGCGTAGTCCCCGCGCGCGACGAAGAAGAACACGGCGTGTCTCAGTTTCCCGAGCGGCAGGTAGACGAAGAGCAATCCGGCGTAGAGCAGGACGACGAGCTGACCGCGCGCGTCCATCGGGAACAAAGAGGAACAGGTGAGCAATCCGCACGTCGCCAGGATCGCCAGGTAGTCGTCCGGCGAGCTGATGGCCCGCATAGTGCTGGAGAGAACGCGACGGAAAAGAAGACCGATGCCGCCCACCAAAGCGACGGCGCAGACGAGGCGCAGGAACGAGAGAACGCGCAAGGCCCCCGTGGGCCAGACGAGCAGCAGGACGACGCCGACGATGGACACGATCACGCCAACGTGCATGACCAGGCCTAACGCGAACTTGCCCGGATGCAGCCGGACCGATTCCTTGTGCGCCGGCGTCATGCCGGTCGTAAAGCTGTACAGGACGCCTTTCCAGGGCGCGCCGGCGCGGCGGCTGTAATCCCGGCGCCCGCCGCCGCGGGCCGCGATGACCTGCGTCACGAGCGCGACGAGCGTCCACCCTATGGCGAGCGACGCAATTGCCTTTGCCAGGGCGAGCAATGCGGATCCTTGCGGGAAAGTGGGTGCCACGGCCGTGGCACCCTCGTCGGACACGGAGGTCCGACGCTACACGCAGCCGTCGGGCTTCGGCAGGCCGGCGACGCGACAGGCCCCGCGGGCCGGACCAGACGTGAACAGCTTATAGATCTCGCGTACGCTGACGCCGACCTCCTTACAGATCAGCCGCACGGGCGGGGCGAGGTCGTGCTCCTGCCAATAGGTGCGGATGAAGTTGACGATCCCCCAGTGCTTGTCGGACATCTCCGCGATGCCCTCGTCGCCGGCGATCGCCGAGGCCACCTTCTCGTCCCAAAGGCGCGGATCGGCCATGAAGCCGTCTTTGTCGAACTCGATGCTCTTGCCCTCGACCTCCACGTCTGCCTCCTGCGATCCGGGCGTGCACCGCGCGGCTCGCTCCGCAAGCCTCGTGTGCCCGCTGGCTGCCAGGCACACACTCTAGTGTATCCAGCGCGCCGGCGGTAGGCACGGCGGTCCGCGACCGGCGGCTGTGGCGCAGCCGAGTATTCCGTCATTACCTGGCCTGAAATCTCCTTCACACGACTGTTCGCGCTTTCCACCAGCGCATCGTTGTGGCCTGACCTGGCGCGCTGCTAAGATCACGTGACGCCGCCAACCGCCGGCAGCGTCGGCGGTTTGCTGCGGCCGGTGCGGGCCGGCCGCCTGGCGTGAGGTATCGCCGACAATGAAACGACCGATACAAAACATCCTCCACGCGCTGAACACCATCCGCATCGGCATGCAGATTACCCTGAAGTACTGCTTTGCCCGGACCGTGACCTTGCAGTACCCGGACATGCCGCCCGCGCTCCAGCCGCGGTTCCGCGGGTTTCACTGGTACGAGATCGAGAAATGTAGCGCCTGCGGCATGTGTGCCCGCGCGTGCCCGGTCGATTGCATCTATGTCGAGAACGCCGGACCGCGGAAAATCGACCGTGCCGCCGGCATTTCGCGTGGCGGGGCGATGGTCCGCTACGCGATCGACTATTCGAAGTGCATGTTCTGCGGCCTGTGCACCGAGCCGTGCCCGACGCAGTGCCTGCACATGGGGAACATCCACGACCTGTCCGGCTATGACCGCAAGGGCGCCGTCGTGGAGTTCACGGAGCTGGCCAGGCAGGGCCGGCGCACCCCCCTGCCAATCTGGATGCAGAAAAACGACCCGCCGGCCTGGGCGCAAGCTCGTAAAGAGGCCTGGGCCGAGCTGGCCCGCCCGCGGCAGGAAGAAATGCGCCTGGCGTTGACGGACCAGCCGTTTCCGAAAAAGCCGCCGGCCGAGGACGCTACAGGGAGTGCCCCGCCGGCGAAAGAGTCTTGATGGTTTTGGGTGCAACTCACCGGGAGGGCTTGATTGCCCGACCGATTGCGATAACGTATCGCCGATTGTCGCACGCGACGTAGGAGCAGATCCGACGGCGGCGATCGGCTCCGGTGTTTACAGGAAGAGAGTGCAGTGTCGGTACCGACGACCCCAGGGACCGAAGGCGGGATAGACCTTCTCCAGGGCTTGGCGATATTCGCGGCCACCGCTTTCCTTATGGGGTTCGTGGTGCTGGTCGCGGGGAAGCTGATCCGCCCGCGCGTACCGCACCCGGACAAGGCGACCGCCTATGAGTGCGGCGAACTGCCGGTGGGGCCGGCGTGGGTGCAGTTCGACCTGCGGTTCTACGTGGTGGCCCTGGTCTTCCTGATCTTCGACGTGGAGATCGCCCTCTTTTATCCGTGGGCGGTCGTGTTCGGCGGGGGCGCGGCGCCCAACGCCAGTTGGGACGTATTGCGCCAGGTGCGCTGGGCCGCGTTGTGGGACATGCTGTTTTTCTTCGCCGTCATCGTGGTCGGGTTTGTGTACCTGTGGCGCTTCGGCTACCTGGACTGGGTCCGGGCCATGCCGACTCAGCCCGACGATGAACCGGCATCAGGCGGCGATGTGAACTCCAGGACGTAACGCCGATGGGCTGGATTCAGAACAGATTCGAGGAGAACTTCATCATCACCTCGGTGGACTGGGCCCTCAACTGGGCCCGCTCCAGCAGCATCTGGCCCATGACCTTCGGCCTGGCCTGCTGCGCGATCGAGATGATGGCGGCCGGCGCGTCGCGGTTTGACCTGGATCGCTTTGGCGCGGGGGCCTTCCGGGCGACGCCGCGGCAATCCGACCTGATGATCGTGGCCGGCACGGTGACGTACAAGATGGCGTCCCGCATTCGGCGACTGTACAACCAGATGCCCGAGCCGAAGTACGTGATCGCGATGGGCGCCTGCACGATCGGGGGCGGCCCGTATTTCAAGTATGGGTATCACGTGGTCAAAGGCGTGGACCTGATCGTGCCGGTGGACGTGTATATCCCCGGCTGTCCGCCGCGGCCGGAAACCCTGATCGAGGGCCTGATGCGGCTCCAGGACAAGATGCGACAAGAGACGATCGCGCGCAAGCCGCAGAGCGCGTAAGAGCGCCTATCAGAACCCCGCCCGTCCCGGCGCGCCGGGAGCGGGGCCGCCTTGGCCCGCCACTGGCGTGGCGGGTTCTGATAGGAGGTTGAAGTGAGAGAGAAACCATCCGTTGGCCTCGCAAGAGATCGCAGAGATTCTGAAAAGCACCTTTCCGCAGGCCGTCGTTGAGGCGGTCGCGGACTCGAGCCACCCGAGCGCAACGATCACGCCGGAGTCGTGGCACGACGTCGCCCTCTTCCTGCGCGACGACGCGCGGCTGGGCATGAACATGTTGCGCTGCGTGAGCGGCGTCGATCTGCACCCGGAGCCATTCATTGAGCTGGTTTACGACCTGATCGCGATGCAGCCGGGCGACGAAGGCGGCCTGTGGCGCGACGGCGGTCAGATCGCCATTCGCCTCCGCCTGCCGCGCGACGGCGGGCATGTGCGCTCGGTCGCCGACGTCTGGCCGACCGCCGAGTGGCATGAGCGCGAGGCGTTCGATTTGCTGGGCGTGAAGTTTGACCAGCACCCGGACTTGCGGCGGATTCTGTGCCCGGACGACTGGGTGGGGCATCCGCTGCGGAAGGACTACGAGTTTCCGAAGGAGTACGAGGGCATCCCCGCGGCGGCGACAAGCGCAGACGTGAAAAAGTGAAAAGGTGAAAACGTGAAAACAGGTTCGGCGCATCGCGGTCTTGTCCCTTCAGCGTGCGACTGCCGTGCGTTTTCACGTTTTCACTTTTTCACGTTTTCACTGCTGGCTGGAGCATGATCCATCGAATGGCAGAAGGGCCTTTGACCAACTCGCTGGACTCGGTTGCCGACGTGGACCGCGTCGTGCCCGGCGAGCTGCGCACCGAGGAGATGCTCATCAACATGGGCCCGCAGCACCCCAGCACGCACGGCGTGCTGCGGCTCATGCTGCGGACCGACGGCGAGCTGGTGCTCGAAGTCACCCCGCACATCGGCTACCTGCACCGCTGCGCCGAGAAGATCGGCGAGAACGTAACCCCCTACCAGTTCATTCCGATCACCGACCGGCTGGACTACCTGGCCGCCATGATCAACAACCAGGGCTTCAGCCTGGCGGTCGAGAAGCTCGCCGGCGTCGCAGTGCCGGAGCGGGCCAGCTTCATCCGCATCATCATGGCCGAGCTGAACCGGATCGCGTCGCACCTGGTGTCCTTCGGCTCGTACGCCCTGGACATGGGCGCATTTACGCCGTTCCTGTACGGGTTCCGCGAGCGCGAGTACATCCTGGACCTGTTCGAGTCGGCGTGCGGGGCGCGGCTGACGTACAGCTATATTTCGATCGGCGGCGTAACGCAGGACCTGCCGGAGGGGTTCATCGAGAAGCTGACGCAGTTTCTGGACTACTTCGAGCCGAAGATCGACGAATACAACGACCTGCTGAGCTATAACCAGATTTTCGTGAAGCGGACCACGAACGTCGGCGTCATTTCCGCCCACGATGCCATCGCCTACGGCCTGACCGGGCCGTCGCTGCGCGGCAGCGGGGTGAAGTGGGACCTGCGCAAGTGCGTGCCTTATGACATTTATGACCGCTTCGAGTTCGATATCCCGATCGGCGTGGCCGGCGGCTCGGACGGCATCCCGCGCGAGGCGGTCGTTGGCGACAGTTGGAACCGCTACTTCGTCCGCATGCAGGAGATGAAGCAGTCGGTGCGCATCCTCCGGCAGTGCGCCCAGCAGATTCCAGCCGGCGAGTTCCGCAACAAGCCCAAGGGCGTGTTGAAGCTGCCGGCCAAAGAGGTGTATCTCGAGGTCGAAGGCGGGCGGGGACAGCTCGGCTTTCTCGTTATTGGCGACGGGAAGCCGATCCCGCGGCGCGTTAAGATTCGCGGCCCGTCGTTCTGCAACCTGTCGATCGCGAACCATGTCTGCCGGCAGATTCTGCTGGCCGACATCCCGGCGATCCTCGGCAGCATCGACGTGGTCATGGGAGAAGTGGACCGGTAGCGGCCGGCGGCTCGCCGGCCGACGTAGCGTCGGCAATCGGCAGGTCTCGTACCTCGACCTGCCCTACGAGAGAAATGAACACGTTCACTACTGAAGATGCTCTCCGCTCCCGCTGGTCTCCGGACGCCAAGCCGCGCGCGGTGCGCTGGCTGGCCGGGCTGGGGGTCATCGCGGCGGTGCTCACGGTCGTGCTCTGGTTCCTGGCCAGCCGGCTGACGGGAGTCGGCTATGTGGTGGGCATCATCGCAACCGTGGCGACCCTGCTGGGCGCCGTGACGTTCCTTGGCGCTGCCGCCGTTATCCAGTTCAGCACGCTCGTCGGCCGGCTTCTGTTCCGGCTGGCGTTTCTCATTTTTCTGGGTGGCATCGGCGCCACCATCGTGATCGCCTGGATTCCGGCGCTACTGTGGCCGCAAAAGCCTCTCGTCGTGCGGGACGTTTTGGCGGTGATCGGCGCGGTAGGCTTCGTCTCCATCTTCGCCAGCTTCGCCATCTGGTGGGAACGTAAAGTCGCGGGCCGGATTCAGAGCCGGCTTGGACCGATGCGCGTCGGCGGCTGGCACGGGTGGGCCCAGTCGATGGCCGACGGGCTCAAGCTGTTCCAGAAAGAGGACCTTATGCCTGGCGGCGGCGACGTGTCGCTGTTCCGCATGGCGGCCTATGTGGCCTTCGTCCCGGCACTCGGTCTGTTCATCGCCCTGCCCTTCAGCGTGGCCTGGGTCGGCCGCGACCTCGACGTCGGCCTCATCTTCATCGTCGCGATGTTCGGGCTGGGCGTCATCGGCGTGCTGCTCGGCGGGTGGGCCTCGAACAACAAATGGAGCATGTACGGCGCGATGCGCGAGGCCTGCCAGGTCATCTCCTACGAGATTCCGCTGGGCTTTTCGCTCCTCGTCCCGATCATGATCGCCGGCACGCTGCGGCTGACGACCATCGGCGAGCTGCAGTCCGGCGGCTTCTGGACCTGGTTGGCGTTCCGCAACCCATGTACGCTGATCGCCGCCATCACGTTCCTCATCGCGACGCTGGCAAGCTGCAAGCGGGCCCCGTTCGACCTGCCCGAGGCCGAAAGCGAGCTGGTCGCCGGCTACATGACCGAGTACAGCGGCTTCCGCTGGGCGCTGTTCATGTTCGCCGAGTACGCGGAGATGTTCGCCGCCGGGGCGCTGGCGGCGATCCTGTTCTTCGGGGCCTGGCACTCGCCGCTGCCGGCGAGCTGGGGCGCCGCGTGGGCCAGCGGCCCGCTGTGGCAGCGCGCCCTGCACGGCGTAGTGTTCAGCGGCCCCTTGTGGCTGATCTTCAAAGGCATCTTCTTTGTGTACGTGCAGATCTGGCTGCGCTGGACGCTGCCGCGCATCCGGCTCGACCAGGTCATGCACGCGTGCGTGCAATACATGCTGCCGGTCACCATGGTCGCGCTGCTGGCCCAGACCTTCTGGGAGCTGCTCGTGCGCGACGGAAGCACGCTGGCCTTCGTCGCCAACGTCCTCTGCACCGCGGTCGGCGTGGTGGCATTCATCGGCATAATCCGCTTCGTGGTGTACGGTCTGCGGCATCGCCGGCAGCTTGTGGGCACGCTGGCGATCGAGCATCTGCCCGGGAGTTGAGCGTGAGCGGCGAGGCAGTCGCGTTTTACTTGTTGGCGCTTCTGGCGGCCGGTTCGGCCCTCGGGTGCGTTTTCGCCCGCCATATCGTGCGGATGGCCCTGTGCCTGCTCGGTGCGCTCGGCGCCGTCGCCCTGCTGTACTTCCTGATGGCGGCGAACTTCCTGGGCGTCGTGCAGTTGATCGTATATGCCGGCGGCAC
>Ga0315291_10009405_pt1 | contig 11969 bp, 11 predicted proteins | sample YL17G12_20_MG_FD_203070 | JGI IMG/M metagenome (GOLD analysis project Ga0315291, IMG submission 203070) | Sediment microbial communities from Yellowstone Lake, YNP, Wyoming, USA - YL17G12_20 | ecosystem: Environmental > Aquatic > Freshwater > Lake > Sediment | place: USA: Wyoming | collected...
CACTCGCCCCGGTCACCGCCACGACGAACAGCATGAACAGGCCATCCTGCGAGTCTGAGTGTATCTCTAGGAGATAGCGTTCGCTATATGGCTTGGCTCTGACAAAGCAAGCATTGACGGTTTTTGCGTGCTGAAAAGAGGAAAGGGGAGGAAGAGCTAGTCTAGTACTCTTCCCCGCCTGGAGGCATGCCGCCTGGCATGCCCGGAGGACCGGACGCTTTCATGCCTTTCGAAGAGACGACATCGTCGATTCGCAGGATCATGCAAGCTGCTTCGGTTGCTGAGCGAATGACCTGCAGCTTCGTCCGTAGAGGTTCGACCACGTTCTGCTTGAGCATGTCCTCAACTTTGCCAGTTACGGCGTCGACGCCCATCCACGTATTCTCAGGCTTTTCGTGCTTCGCCCTCAGGTCGACCATGATATCGATAGGATCTAGTCCCGCGTTTGCCGCAAGCGTCATAGGGATGGATTCAATCGCTTCTGCGAAGGCTTCGATGCCGAGCTGTTCTCTTCCGCCGACAGTCTTGGCGTAGCTCTTGAGCTCTTTCGCAGCTTCAGCTTCGGAAGCTCCGCCGCCCGCTACTATCTTTCCGTCTTCTACGGCGTTTCTGACGACGCAGAGGCCATCATGTAAGGATCGCTCGGCTTCGTCGACCACATGCTCGGACCCTCCGCGGAGAACTATTGTGACGGCTCTGGGGTCTTTGCATTCCCTCACGTAGATCAGCTTGTCATCTCCGATCTTGACTTCTTCAACCAGCTTCGCCTCACCGAGCGCCTCGCGTGACATGTCCTTCGTGCTAGCAAGGATCTTCGCGCCGGTCGCCTTTGCAAGCTTCTCCATGTCACCGCTGCTCAAGTTCTTAGCTGCCAGAATTCCCTTCTTTGCCAGAAAATGCAGCGCGATATCATCTATGCCTTTCTCGCACAGAATGACGTTGGCGCCTGAGCCTGCGACCTGGTCCACCATCTCCTTGAGCATTCGTTCCTCTTCGTCGAGGAACATATGCATCTGCTCTGGGTTCTCGATGTTGATCTTCGCGTCAAACTCGGTCTTCTCGATCTCTATCTTCTGGTTCAGCAGAGCGATCTTGGCATTGCGAACCTGCTTTGGCATCTGGCTGTGGGAGATCTCCTTGTCAATTACGACGCCCTCGACCAATTCGGTCTCTTCAACACTCTTACCGTGCTTCTTGACGACCTTGATCAGATCGATGTCAGCTTTGATCTTTCCATCTCGCTCTTCCTTGATCTGCTCCACCGCTTTGACGGCGAGCTTCGCGAAGAACTCTTTCTCAGCAGCGATATCCTTCGTCGCCATAGAAGTGGCCGCAACTTGGCGTAAACGCTCCTCATCCTTGGGATCCACTGCAACGGCGATCTTGTTGAGGAAGTCTGAGGCCCTGTCAGCGGCTTTCTTGTAGCCGTCCACGATTACGGTGGGATGCACCTCTAGGTCTAGCAGTTTCTCTGCCTTCGAGAGAAGCTGACCCGCCAAGATCACAGCTGTGGTGGTTCCGTCGCCGACCTCGTTGTCCTGCGTCTTTGCCACTTCGACAAGCATCTTGGCAGCTGGGTGCTGGACATCGAGCTCCTTCATTATTGTGGCGCCGTCGTTAGTGATGACGATATCGCCGATTCCGCTGACAAGCATCTTGTCCATGCCACGCGGTCCAAGCGAAGAGGCTACGGTTTCTGCAACGACCTTGGCCGCCATTATGTTGTTTCTCTGAGCGTCCCTGCCGGTTGATCTGCCGGTTCCTTCCTTAAGGATAAGTATGGGAATATTCCCGCCTGCTTGTGCCATTTTTATTCACCTATGAAATGATCAGGCATGATCGCCTAAGGGCGGCCGTAATAAGTTTTGTGAAAGTCGGTGCTGGTAACTTGTCGGCTCATCGGACGGAGTGTTAACTGGCGGCTCATGGAAGAGAAAGGGTGCGGCAAGCCTTTCGATGCCTATCCGCCTGATGGCATACACACGGCTGCTAGTGTGGAAAAGACAGAGGATGCAGTTGAGAGAACGTACAAATGCCCTGACGGACACGAAAACACTCTCTACTGGCTCGGACCACCAAAGCCCGTGTTCATGAGTACTAGAAGATAGCCGTCTAGCTAGGCTCTACTCGCGTTCTGTATTAGCGTTAGCCACTTGTTCTTGCCTTGAACTTCGATTCCGCAAGCGTCAGCCGGAGTCTTGCCCTGTAGTGCCTCATGCGGTCTGACGTAGTTGTGATAGATTTGGTAGCCCGGAATGATTGGTGTTTCAGGCTTCTTCAAGCCTCGCATGACTTTCTCTCGGTCGCGGATTTCCCCGTTCAGTCGTTCCATCTTGTTGTTCATGTCGCCTTGGATTCTGATATGCCGAATGTGCCGTGTGCAGGTCTCCTTCTTCATAGTGTAGTACTCCTTACGCCAAGCCTCATGATAGCCCTGTAATCCGTCAGTTATCAGAGTCTTGGGTTTGTGGCCTACGGCTTCTCTAGCCTTCCGGAACAGTCGCACAACAGGACAGCTCTACGGACTTTATGTGAGGACCGTTTGCTGCACGCTACCTTACAATCAGGGCTGGACACTTCGCGTGGTGACTTACCTTGTCTGAAACGCTTCCGAGCAGGAAAGCCTTGACCTGGGAGAGCCCGCGACTCCCCAACACTACGAGATCCACTTTCTCGTCGGCGGCCGCTCGGAGGAGTTCTTCTGCTGGCACTCCTTGTTTCAACCGAGTCTCCACAGGTATCCCTTGAGCTTTCACCATTTCCTCGCCTCTCGCAATGATCGCTTTTCCTTCGTCCTCAAGCTCGCGGACGATGGCGGTGCCGGCTAGGATGCCTGCTTCGGGAGGGTTGATCGCGTATATCTGCCGCATGACAACATGAACCAGAACAAGTTGACTCTGATACTTCTTTGCGAGGTCGATGGCGAACTCTAATGCCTTCAGAGAGTATTCAGATCCGTCTAGAGCTACTAGGATCTTGGAGAACAACATTCTCTAAGATCAACTCTTGCTGGATAATCAAGATAAGAATTTGCCTTGCCACCGTTAAGGGCGATCGCGGCTTATGTGCCGCGGTCAAGGCGATGGACGAGTTCAGGGACGTCTAGCAGGGATCCAACGACGAAATCTGGCTCTTCCTGCATCAGCCGAGTTGCTGGGAAGGGCCCGGTCGGAACGGCTACACACCTTACTGAGGCTGCCTTAGCTGCCTTTATGTCGATGATGGCGTCGCCCACAAGGATGGCTTCATTAGGCTTCGCGCCGGCCAGATCTAATGCCTTGAACAACATTCCTGGGTCCGGCTTCAATTCGTCGACATCGTCCCTCGTAACCACTCCGTCGAAAAAGCCGAGCAGACTCAATCTCTCAAGGGTTCGATTTGTGCCCAGCCTTCCGTTGTTTGTTACGATGACTATCTTCTTCTTCATCTGTCTCAGCTCGTTCAGAGCCTCTTTCGCGCCTGGCATCAACTCAGCCTTCTCAGCCGCGTTGCTCTCGATCGTCTGAACCTTCTTGTAGATACGTTCCTTGATCTCGTCGAGCCTCTCGTCAGCGATCGAGCCGCGTAGCTCACTAAGCATGGCATAGATACTCATTTGGTCGCTGAAGTTAGGACGCCAGAGACCTGCCTCTTCGAGCATCTGCAGCGCGGCTCGACGCATCCACATGTAATCGAGATTGAACTTGGTGATAGTTCCATCCATGTCAGTGAGTATCGCTTTCACCGTCATTCCTGATGCCTGCTCTTGCCTAGTCAGATTCAATCTAGCCAAGCAGACCATGTTCTCGGCTATTAGAACATCGACGGTTTTCAAAGGAATTGACGGTCCGGGCGCCCACAGGCTCCGGCCTTGCCCGCGCGCTGTCCGAGGCTCGGTTTGCGACTTTCTTAGGATTGGGGCATTTACTGGGCTATGTCAATGGCTGCATCACGCCGGATTTTTGTTTGAGTTGGAACAGCGAGGATCGAAAACGTGTCTAGATATCCTTAACTTTCACGCAGAGTGCCTGACCAAGAGGTTGATGATAATGTACTACTATGCACCTGGACCGTTACTGTGGGTTACTCCGCTAACGGCGTTCGCGACCCCGGTTCCGCCGACCGCATCATACTATACCGTCCCACAATACTATCTTCCGCCGGCGGCACCCATCGAACCGACAACCTATTGCCCGTCAATGGTTTATGCTCCACCGGTCGCACCCATCGAACCGGCGACCTGCTGCCCGCCAATGGCTTATGGCGCGCCTGTTGCATACCAGCCATTGTGCTACCCTCCAGTTCCTGCGCCCTCGCCACCGCGTGGCGAGTATCGTTTGGGGCGATGCCTACTCATCTGCTAATAGTTCACTGTTCCAATTCCATTACCATTCAAAGAATCGCGAGCGACCAGTACACTTGCTACTCTGACAGTTTCTGAGCGGCCGTGAGATGGCTTGCGTTTTTTGCTCGCGTTATCTGAGTTCCGCTCTTTCCCTGCATAGCCTCCCTGAGCTTGCTCAGTTCGGCTATGATGGCTCTTTGTCCGCCGCTTTCGACGAACCTCATGACGGCGCCGATCTTAGGTGACATGCTTCCTTCTTTGAAGTGACCTTCTTTCATGTACTGCTGCAGTTGTTCAGGAGTTGCATGCTCGATCAGGGTTTGTTTAGGAGTGCCATAGTTCAGGTATGCGCCGTCAATATCGGTGAGAATCACGAAGACTGAAGCACCTATCAGTGTGGCCAGTCTCTGTCCTGCGAGATCCTTGTCGATTACAGCCTCAACACCCCGAGCCTGAGTGCCTTCTTCTACGATTGGGATGCCTCCGCCGCCGCATGCCACGACGACGAACCCTTTGTCAACCAAGGCTCTTATGGCGAGTCGTTCGGCAATTATCTTCGGATCGGGAGATGGAACCACTCGGCGGTAGCCTCTGCCGGCGTCCTCTTTCACGACAAGATCGGGACGCTGAGAGCGAATACTCTCCGCCTCTTCTTTCGTGTAGAATGGGCCGACGGGCTTTGTTGGGTTCTTGAACGCCTCATCGTCTGGATCGACAATGACTCTCGTAACCAGTGTCACAATGTACCTGTCTAAGCCTCTTTTCTTCAGCTCGTTTCGAAGGGCCTGCTGGATCATGTAACCGATGAAACCCTGCGTCTCGGCGCCACAGACGTCCAAGGGAAACGGCGGGACAATGTTCTTCGCAGCCTCGTGCCTCAAGACTGTTGCTCCGACTTGCGGTCCGTTCCCGTGGGTCACTACTACCCTGTAGCCGCTTTGTACAAGATCTGCGATGCGCCTGACGGTATCGCAGATGTTTCGGTATTGCTCTTCGAAAGTGCCCTTTTCGCCTCGTCTGAGAATCGCGTTGCCGCCGAGCGCGACAACTACCAGGTCATTGCCGGACACCCACAGTCGCACTCCGAGGGAGGCTCAAATTGAGCGAATATAGCTTATCAATCTTGCATCCCTCTGAGGCCGATCAGATATCCGACGCAATTCTTTAGAGCGGGACATCTGGGCGTTCCAGACGGGAATCATTGGGCGGATGAGAGGGCGTTGACCGATCTTTCCGGTCGAGATTTGATAACGACTCAGGACTGGAGCATAGAAGAACTCGAGACGACTCTGCGTCTCGCACGCAGCTTTCGAGAGAAACGCCGGAAGAATCATGCTGTTCCGCTGCTGCGAAACAAGACGCTCTTTGCGCTGTTCTACGCATCCTCTACGCGCACGCGAGCTGCCTTCGAAGCCGGAATGACCTACCTAGGCGGTCACGCTCAGTACATTGACGCCTCAACCACTCGTCTTGGTGCCGGTGAAGCCATCAGAGATGTTGCGAAGATGTATGAACGGTACGGCCACGGGTTGGGCGTGAGAATTCTAGACGATGTGATCGACTACGTCTACGGTCGAGGGATCGCTGTCGTAAGAGAGTACGCTAAGCACGCAAGTATCCCCGTAATCAACATGGCTTGTTGCACATACCACCCGACTCAAGGACTCGCAGACCTGATGACGTTGCGTGACGAATTCGGCACGAAGAAACGAAAGAAGTACGCAATAATGTGGGCTTATTCGAAGACTTTCCGCGGAAGATGCAGTATACAAGAAGACGCCTTGATCACCTCTCGATTCGGCTACGATGTGGTACTAGCGCACCCTGAGGGATTCGAAATCGACGAGAAAATAACTGCGACATGCTCAGAGAACGCGGCGGCATCCGGCGGAACCTTCACCGTGTCACATGATCTGAAGGCTGCACTCGAAGGCGCAGACGCGATCTTCCCAAGGAACTGGGCGAGTAATGAGCTACTCCAAGTTGGAGCCAGCAGTTTCGGAAAGGAACGCGAAGCAGCGTTGCATGAGAAGTACAGACATTGGTCGCTCACAGAAGAAACCTTAGACCTCGCCAATAAACAAGCGATAGTTTTGCATGTTCTCCCAGTGCTTAGGGGAGAAGAGGCAAGCGATGCCGTCATGGATGGACCTCACTCTCGGATCTACCCGCAAGCCGAAAACGGGCTCTACACCAAGATGGCCGTACTCGCAGAGACAATGGGCGAGAAGAAGAAATCAAGATAGACAGCCGAAAGAGGAATCCGGGACCGCTATTCCTTCAACTTCAGGACTCTCTTCAGGGCCTCGATGTCTGGATCGATCAACGGAGCCTCTGCTGACCCGATCACATTCAAGTCTTTCAGACCGCTACCTGTGATCTGCAGTACGACGCAGTCATCGCTTGCGACCTTGCCCTGATTCTTCAGTTTTGTCAGACCTGCAAGGACTGCGACTCCCGAGGGTTCGGCGAATATTCCCTCGGTCTTTGCCAAGGCTCTCTGTGCGTCAAGGATCTGTTCGTTCGTGACTTTCACGGCGGTTCCCAACGAATCGTGCAGTGCTTTGAGCGCGGCATCTCCATCCCACGGGAGAGGATCCATCAGGCCAGTCGCGACCGAGTCGGGATGCTCCCACGGAACTATCTTGTGTGGGTCCATCTTCTCCTCAAATGCTCTGACAACTGGCGCGCATCCAGTGGACTGGACAGCGACCATGTGAGGCAGCTCCTTCACAAGGCCAAGGCGTCTCAGTTCCTCGTAGCCTTTCCAGTTCCCGGCAAGTAGGGCGCCGCTGCCGACTCCTGCGAACACCCAGTCGGGCGTCATCCAGTCGAGTTGCTCAGCAATCTCGTATGACATGGTCTTTGGTCCCTCCGCCTGGTATGGGTTGAAGAGTGCAAAGCTTGGGCAGGGATACCAACCGAATCGTTTGCAGACAAGTCTTAACATTGTGACTGTCGGGTCGACGCCGCTTTCAAGTCCTCTCAGTCTGACAACATGCGCGCCGAACATGTTCAGTTGAGCTATCTTTCCCAAGCTCGCCATCTCGGGGACAAACGTGTAGCATGTGAGCCCTGCTCTAGCGGAGTAGGCTGCTAGCGCTGCGGCTGCGTTCCCGCTGGAGGCGGAGACGGTTGTGTCAAACCCGAGCTCAACAGCCTTTGATACGCCCACTGTCATGGGTCGGTCTTTGAATGAAGCTGTGGGGTTCTTCGTCTCATCCTTGAGGTACAGGTTCCTCATTCCTATGATCTTGCCCAAGTTCTTGCATCGAATGAGCGGGGTCTGAACTTCACCAAGAGTCACGATGTTCTCTTCATTCTCGATTGGTAGAAGCTCGCGATACTTCCATAATCCGCCCCTGCGGCGCCCAAGTGCTTCTCGACTGATCTTGCTCGCCATCGAATCGTAGTCGTACTCGATATCAAGGCGTCCTTCATCTTCCTTGCACGTAAACACGCGATCCTTTGGCGAGTACAGTTTTCCGCATTTCGTGCAACGCAGTCCGGTCACATACGACATCTGTCTCAGCTCTGTCATTTAGTGAGAGATCTGCGATTCCCCGACAAGACTTGAGTGTTCCCCGAGTTGATTGGTATTATGTTTCGACAAGACCGCCTATGGTAGGCGTGGCTACCCGCCCTCTCTATTGTAAGGCACGCCTAGTGCTGAGGGGGGACGTGCACCTCGAGCGATCCCGACGAGTACCACTAGAGTGAGAACATATGGCACCATTAGCAGGAAGTAATAGGGAATGATTGAGCCGACAACTTGGAAGAAAGCACCGAGGAGGTATGCGGCACCGAAGAGAAATGTTCCAAAGAATGCTCTTGCTGGGCGCCATTTGCCGAAGTACACCATTGCGACAGCAATGAAACCTCTCCCGGCGGTGATGTTCTCTGCTTGAAATGCGTGAGACGAGAGTGCCAGATACGCGCCCCCGATACCTGCAAGAGTTGCCCCTACTATCACGGCAACGTACCGGATTTTGGTAACGCTGACACCTAACGTGTCGGCGGCTGATGGGTTCTCGCCAACAGCCCTAAGATTCAACCCGAAAGTTGTACGGCCAACTACAAAGATAACTAGGATGAGCGTGACGAAGGCCATATACTCGATGATGTCTTGAGAGAAAAGCGAATCTCCAATCACTGGAATTTTGGAGAGTATCGGTATGGGCAGCTGCGGCAATCCTGTAATCCTAATTGTGGACCCTACTTGCCCGAACGATGCTTCATAAAGGAAGCCTGACAACCCAAGCCCGAGGAAGTAAATTCCTAGACCAGAAAGAATCTGGTCCTGTTTGAGTGAGATTGAAATGAAGGCCATCACGAGCCCCAACAGTGCACCGCCGGCGGCGCCTAGCAGAACACCGAGCAAGTCGCTGTGATAGAAGAAGCTGACGCAGAACGCAGAAATCGCTCCGACAAGCATCACGCCTTCTGTTCCCAGATTGATAACGCCAGCCCGTTCGCTGATGACTTCACCCAATGCAGCGAAAGCCATTGGAACACTCAGCGATATTACGGCTGCAATGAGGTCGGAGATTGATGCGGCATCAAGAATCATTGCCATCACTCATTCCCTCTTGAATTCATATCTGGCCAAAACTTGGATGATGAGAATCAAAACGATAATGATTCCTTGTGAAAGAAGCGACAGGGTCCTAGGAATTTGCAGAGCTCGCTCAACGGATGACATGCCCGAGATGAGTCCACCGAAGAATATCGAAGAGAAGATCACGCCCAACGGGTGCAGATTTCCAAGCAGCGAGACAACCACTGCAGTATAGCCAATTCCCGACGCCTGTTCCGGGAGCAGCTCGTGGGTCACGCCGAGTATGTAGACTCCTCCTCCCAAACCGGCCAAGGCACCGCTGAGGACCATCGCTGAATTAACCACACGCGTTACCGAGATTCCACTTGTCTTTGCTGCTGAAGGATTGAAACCGACAGCACGTATGCTGTAGCCTAGGGGAGTCTTGAAGAGAACATAATACACTAGGAAACACGAAGCGACTGAGATTATGATCCCTACCGTCACGCTTGTATTAGGAATGATGATTGGGAGAGCTGTTTGAGGCGGAAAGACCGGTGACTGGGGATAACTACCGGGGATGGATTTGTCCTGAAACGGGCCTCTTACAAGCCAATTCAACGCTTGTACAGCAACATATGTCATCATGATTGTGGTTATGACCTCGTTAATCCCAAGCCTTGATTTCATGAGGGCCGGTATCGCCGCGAATAAAGCTCCGCCCAAAAGCGAGAACAGCAAAGCCACTGGAATCATGACATAGGCTGGCAAAGGGTCCTTCAGAAAGAGAAGAACAAACCATGTAACTACTATCGCGCCAAAGACTTGCTGTCCTTCAGCTCCAATATTCCACACCTTGCCCCTGTACGCGATCGCGAGCCCAAGCGCCATGAGCATCAGAGGGGTTCCTTGAACGATGGACTCAGCGAAGCCTGCGGTTGTTCCGATGGTTCCTCTATATAGTGCGTCCAGCGCAACAAGCGGGCTCCTTCCCGCCGCCGCTAGCACAGCAAGTACGACTAGAGGCGAAACAGCGTAGGCCAAAACTGTGATCATCAATATTGATCTACGGCTGACATCGAGTTTCGCTGTGACCTTAAATCGGGCCATAATCTCACGCTCCCGAAGCCAGTTTTTTCGCGCCTGTCATTAGGAGCCCGATCTCGTCTGAGCTGAACTGTTCGGGCCTCAGCACTCCAACAATCTCGCCTTTGTACATGACCGCAATTCTATCGCTCAAGGTAATCAGCTCACCCAAGTCTTCATCAACAAGAAGCACAGCCGCTCCACGATTTCTTTGCTGAATCAGTATGCTTCTGACATATTCAGTTGCAGCAACGTCCAAACCCCGAGTTGGCTGAGAAACTACAATTAGTATGGGGCTTCCAGAGAGTTCTCTTGCAAGGATGAGTCGTTGTAGGTTTCCACCGGACAGCGAGCGGGCTTTCGCGGAGATTCCGGTGGCCCTTATCCCGAACTGACTGATTGCTTTCTCTGCTCTGCTTGTGATTTCTTTAGTGTTGAGAAGCGTGGGGATGCTAGAGGTCAGCATTCCACAGATTGGCGCCCGGTCGAAGTCTTTGAGGATCAGGTTCTCGTCCAAGCGAAAATCTGCGATGCTAGCGTCCTCAGTCCTATTCTCTGGAACGTATGCCACGCCTAGGTCTATGATACTTCGTGGTGTCTTCCCGGTGATGTCCGTGCTGGCAACCGCCATTGAACCTGAGGCTGGCTCTCGCAGTCCCACGAGAGCCTCAACGAGTTCTCTTTGACCGTTGCCAGATACGCCAGCTATTCCTAGGATCTCCCCTTTCCGAATCTCGAGGGAGACTCCCTTGAGCGCTTCTATTCCTCTATCGTCAATTACCCGTAGGTTCGCGACCTGAAGAACTACTTCTCGAGGTGCTGTCTTTGCCTTGTCGGCCACCGGGGGAATGGCCTCGTCAATCATCATGTGAGCGAGTTTCTCTTGGTTTACAGAACTCGTCGGCTGTGTCGCAACCTTGCGGCCCTTCCTCAGAACCGTGACCCGGTCCGTCACATCCATTACTTCATCGAGTTTATGAGTTATCAAGACTATCGAGATGCCGCTTTCTCTCAATCCTCGTAACGATTTGAAGAAGTCCTTGACTTCAGATGGGGCGAGCACTGAAGTCGGTTCATCAAGGATCAGGATCTTGGCGTCCCGATATAGTGCTTTGAGGATTTCTACACGTTGTCGTTGCCCAACGGCGAGTTGCCAAATCTGAGCTTTTGGATCGACTTGAAGTCCGTGCTTCTCAGCCAACGTGGAGATTCGAGTTGCAGCGGAAGCTATGTCTGTTAGGACCCCTCTTCGTGACCTTAGTCCCAGAACTACATTCTCCGTAACAGTCATGTCGCTTACAAGCTTGAAGTGTTGATGGACCATCCCTATTCCTAGTCTAATTGCGTCAGCTGGAGATCGAAAAGCGGCAGATCGGCCGAACACTTGGATTGTGCCCCCGTCTGGCTGATACAGCCCATACAGAATATTCATGAGCGTGGTCTTGCCAGCACCATTTTCTCCTAAGAGTCCATGTATTTCGCCGACTCGCAGCTCAAAGTCCACCACATCATTTGCAGTGACACCGCCCGGGAATTTCTTGGTGATTCCCTGCATTACAATTGCAGGTGTGTTGCGATTCCGCATATCTGTAGGCATTTGGAAAGACCCGCTCGGATGTAAAGACTTCCAAAAAAAAGAGGAGAAGCCCTCGCGAGGAGGGCTCTAGCCGATTATGAAGCTGTTCACTCGCGCAGTTGCGGTAGAACTAGGGCAATGAAGCTTGTCTGAACGCTTGCGAGAGGATTAGCGATCACAAGTGGCCCTAGTGGGTCGGTCTTGACTTCGCCGCTCTTGACTTTGGCCAAGACATTCACCACGTCTTGCTGAACGGCTGATGGGACATTGTCCTTGTTAAGTGCGATATCTAATCCTCCGTTTGCGAGATCTGCCCAGTACTTGTTGTTGCGTTTGCCTGCAGCTACGTCAGTCATCCAAGCCGCCATGACTTTGTCCCATTTCCAGGAACCGCTTCCGAGTACGAGTGTTTCAGCGCCGACCGGTGGATTGTCTGCGATGTTGAT
>Ga0315291_10009406_pt1 | contig 11968 bp, 10 predicted proteins | sample YL17G12_20_MG_FD_203070 | JGI IMG/M metagenome (GOLD analysis project Ga0315291, IMG submission 203070) | Sediment microbial communities from Yellowstone Lake, YNP, Wyoming, USA - YL17G12_20 | ecosystem: Environmental > Aquatic > Freshwater > Lake > Sediment | place: USA: Wyoming | collected...
CCGTGCGTCACTTATGCGGCGCAGGCGCATTCCGGAGCACGGCGCAGCCGTGCCCTCGTGCGCTGCAAGCGCATTCCGGAGCAGGGCGGAGCCCTGCCAGGAATTATCCGCGCGCGACCTTGGCGCCCCGATGTATCGGGGCGCTCCGGAATCCCGATGCATCGGGACCACGGGTCGTCGGTGCAGCGGCCCTCCTGACGACGCGCTGGGGAGTATGAATAATCCAGGATAGTGGCTCAGCAGCAATTCGCCAAGGCCCAAACCACCTCGGTTCTCAGCGACCTCTGCGCCTCTGCGGTTGGATCGTCTGGAGTGTTGCACAATGAAGATCGGTGTGGTGAGCGATACGCACGGCGACACTGCGGGCTGGCAGGCGGCCATTGCGGGGCCATTCGCTGGCGTGGATCTGATCCTTCACGCCGGGGACATTCTCTACCACGGCCCGCGCAACCCCATTCCCGCCGGGTACAATCCCGCCGCGTTGGCCGAACTGATCAACCACGCTCCGGCGCCGGTCATCATCGCCCGCGGCAACTGCGATTCGGACGTTGACCAACTGGTGCTCGATTTTCCGATACAAGCGCCATACGCGCTCGTCATCATCGACGGCTTGCGCATCATGGTGAACCACGGCGACGAGTTCGGGCTGGAGAATCCGGTGCCGGGCATAGCGAAAGTCGCCGAGAAGTACACGCTTGATATATTCGTCTGCGGCCACACCCACGCGCCGCTGCTGAAAACCGCGGGCGGTGCGTTGATCATGAACCCCGGCAGCCCCGCGCTCCCTAAGTCACGCGCCGGCGATCCACAACCGACGGTCGGGCTGATCGAGGATGACGTCGCGCGCATCCTCACGCTCGATGGACGCACCGTGCTTGAGGGGCGTCTCCAGCGCCGACGCAGGGGGCCGGCCTAGATGCGCGCGGTGGTGCAGCGCGTGTCGCGCGCGAAGGTGACGGTCGGAGACGCCGTCACCGGCGAGATCGGGCGCGGGTTGGTGGTGCTGGTCGGCGTGCAGGTTGGCGATACAAGCGAGGACGCCGCATATCTCGCCGATAAGATCAAAGGCCTGCGCGTGTTCGAGGATGCCGACGGCAAGATGAACCTGTCGGCGCAGGACGTGGGCGGGGCGATCCTCGCGGTGAGCAACTTCACCCTGCTGGGCGATTGCCGCAAGGGCCGGCGACCGAGCTTCACCGACGCGGCGCCCCCTGACGATGCAGAGCGTCTGTTCGGCGAATTCGTCGCGCGTGTCCGCGCGGCCGGCCTGGCCGTCGAGACCGGCGTCTTCCGCGAGCACATGCACGTCGAGATCGCCAACGACGGCCCGGTCACGCTTCTCCTCGACAGCCGGCGCGGGACCTGAGTAGGTACCGATTCGTACACCTCTCCTCAATGTCCCACCATAGCGACCATCGCTGTCATGCTGACACGACAGCGACACACATCAATTCCGATTGCGAGCCACAGATGTAGCTATTTCATCACATCAGGGCTGCGCCGTGGCATCGAAAATGCGCACTAGAGTTTATGGTGCCGCGACCATCCGGCAGTGCCAGAGATGGTTCAGAACGCAATCGGCGGCAGCAACCGGAGGTAAGCACTGTGAACCCATGGGGCTCGGAGACAGCCGCGCGGGTGGCAGACGGGCGCGGACGCTGTGATCGGTGGCCTGTGCGCCAGCATCCAAGCGCGTTGCGGGCCGCCGTGGGCGCGGTCCTGGCTGCCGCAGCCATCATCGCAGCTGGCTGCGGCGGCGGATCATCGGGTCCCGCGCTTGACCCGCCTGTCCACGGCGCCACCCAAGCGGAGCTTCAGAAGCTCGAAGGGATTGAGCGCTTGCCCGGGGCGACGTTCCGCTTCGCCGTGACCGGCGATCAGCACCTCGGCTACTCGTATTTTGGGAGGTGCATCGTGCCGCTTGCGAACAGGGCGGGCGCTGACTTCCTGATGCTGATCGGCGACATGACCAACACCGGACTGCAGGAAGAGTACCATGCCCTGTTCGGTGCTCTGACCCCAGTGCAGATTCCGGTGCTGACCATCCCCGGCAATCACGAGTACAAGACGGCGGGCGGTCAGGTCTACCAGGACATCTTCAAGAGCAGCGATTACTACTTCGACCATGGCGGCTGGCGGTTTGTGTGTCTGAACAATGCCCAGGGCGCGCTCGCCGCGAACCAACTCGCGTGGCTGAGCGACACACTCAAGGCGGGGCCGGGCCGCGCGATCGTTTTCGTGCACGTTCCGCCCGCGGGGGTTGACCCAAACTGGGCCGAGGCGCGCTACTACGACGGGCACTACTGGCGCACCGTGTTCGACGAAGGCGCCACCGAGTTCCGCGACATCTGTGCAGCAAACCATGTCGCGGCGGTATACGCTGGCCACATCCACGCCTTTGATGCGGCGCAGGACCGCGGGACGCTCTACATCCTGACCGGCGGCGGAGGCGGCTTTACGTCGCAGTTTGCCGCAGAGGCACCGGGGAACTTCTGCCACATCACGGTGGTGGAAGTGGACGAAGAAGGCATCAGGAGTCAGACCGTACACGTGCCCGGCTTCCAATACAGCAGCAGCGGGGCGATCGTACGGAAGGGCGCCGAGCGCAGCTTCGTTGTGGATGTTGCCACGTGGGAGACGAATGTGGGGCAGTGAGCGTCGGGTCCGGCCACTCGCGACCTCTACTCGGCAACGGGCAGGGGCGTCACGCCGATCTCCGGATGGTCGCCGTCGTCCCGATCAACCTGAGCTTCGAAGCGGCGCTCACGCCACCTCGGTAGTACCCGACACTCCACATCGATCATAGTGACCCTTTCATGGTTGAGGCGCACCCCGGCAGGGGTGCGCTTGCCGCCGTTGAATGCCCCAGTAAGATGCTGACATGCGGACGGCGGCGCTGATTCTGCTGCTGATAACACCGGGGCTGGCGGCGATGGCTGTGTGCGCGCACTATCTTGCCGCGGAGTGGTCGGCGCTCAACGCGACGCATGCGCGCTTCGAGGCTTTGGTTGCGCACAACGCCGATCTGCGGCGGCTGTTCATCGTGGATGCGCAGGAAGACATGCACCGGATCAACGCATTCGCGGAAGGCGTGGGCTTCATGCTGGGAGCGCTCCGTGCCGGGCCCGGCATCCACGGCATATGTGTGATGCCGCGCAAACCGCGCGAAGGTGGGGTGGACGCAACGCAGCGGCGTGACAATATCGAGGCGGCCTCACGTCGGACTCGCTGACCGACCCCTCGGCCGAGGCCCTACAACTGCCAGCGCCTAATCCGAAGGAGGGTCCCACGGTGCCCGAACGCCCGAACATTCTGCTCTTCACCACCGACCAGCACCGCGGTGACCACCTCGGGCTGGCCGGTCATCCCGTGGTGGAGACGCCGAATCTCGACGCGCTCATCCGCCGCGGCGCGTATTTCCCGAACGCCTATTCCGAGATTCCCTCGACCACGGGCGCGTCGGTGCACGCGTCCGGGCGGTAGTCCGCTCGCATTGGGCCCGGTGGGCCCTCTGCCGACAGGAGCGCGCCTGCGTCCATCGAATCTCCTCAGCAAGATCTATCTCCCGGTTCGCAGCGAAAGGAAGGAGGCCTCCGTGAAGAGCGTATTCCTTGGCTTTGTGGTTGTGCTCGTCCTGACCGTCGTCTGCGGGTCGGCGCACGCGTACGGCGTCTACGCGCCCTCCGTAGGCGAACTCGTGGATCAGTGCGCCATCGTTATCGTGGGCCGGATTACCCACCTAGGCCCAGGCGTTGCCGGCGAGCGCACGCGGTTCAGTTCGCACGGCGAAGAGTTCAGCCACCCCGTGCCCATTTGGGTTAAGCTCGCAACGGTGCAGGCGCTGCTCGTCGTCAAAGGCGATCGCGTCAAGCCAGGCACCAAGCTTGTGGTCGAATTCGTCGAGTACCGCTTCACCGGGCGTGGAGGCGGGGTCGGGCTACCGAGCTATGCCGTCGGCGAGAGGCGTCTATTCTTCCTCGGTGAGACAGCTGGGCGACTCGCGCCCGCGGAACCGCTATGGGATCCCAGCCTGGTTGTCCCCGATAACGTTACGCTTCCTGCTCGCCTTGACGGCTCACCGATCGAGAAGACCGAACGCTCGCTTGCTCGCCTGATCGACGGCTCGCATTCCGACCCGCGAGCTCTCCACCGGATCCTACTAGTGCTGCGCACCGGAACGGTCCACATTGCCGAGCCCGTGCGCACGTCGAAGTTCGTCACGTCGGAGTTGCTGCAAGCGGTGGTTCGGTTGCTTGACCTTCACGACGCGCAAGTGAGGCGCGATGCCGCGTCGGTGCTGTGCGATGTTGGCTACGCGCCGGCGCTCGCAAAGCTCGCGGATATTGTCCGCAGCGATGCTCGCGCCGGAGGCAACATCAGCGGTGAGGCGTCTCCGATAGGGCGATTCAGCAATCGCGATGGTCTGCCTGAACTCCATCGCCTCCTGTTCGACCCCGAGGTGCCTACGCTGCGCAGCGCGGCCGCAAGGGCGCTGCGCGAGATCGGCGCCCCGTCAAGCGCGCCGTTTCTCGTCCGTGCCCTGGCAGACGATGCCTCCGATGTCCGCTATCTTGCGGCGACCGGGCTGGCAGGGATCACCGGAGACCACGAGCATTTCCTCTCCATGGATGCTTTCAAGGCCAACGAAGCCGCGGAGATCGAGTTCTGGTCCTCGTGGTGGAACGCCAACGCTTCCCGGTTCGGCGACAAGTGAGGGCGATTGTTCGGCGGCTGGCGCAGGAGTGTGAGGTCGCCGTTGGACGTGCGCCGCCGGCCTCACAGGTAACCACATGCGAACGGCTGCGCTGATTCTGCTGCTGATCGTGCCAGGCCTGGGGGTGCATGGGCTGTGCATCATCTCCAGCAACGGGACTCGCCCGCATGCGGAGGAGAGATGAGAGTCATTGCGGCCTTCATAGTGCTGCTGACGCTGACGTCGTGGGCGGCGGCCGACCGCGGCGGAGTGCTCTTCTACGCCGGATTCGAGGGGACGGCGGACGCGATCGCCGTCGGCAATGGAATCGCGCAAGGAGAGGAAGGCGGCCCGAAGTACGCATCCGGCAAGCGCGGCCAGGCCCTGCTCTCCGGCGAGACCGCCGGCTACGTCAGCTACGCGGTCAAGCACAATCTTTTGCCTGACCGCGGAACCGTCGAGTTCTGGGTCTGCCCCCAGGACTGGTACGGCACGGACGACAAGTTCCACGTCTTCTTCGAGGCCGAAAACCCCGGCTGGCTGCTGATCTACAAGTACTTCGCGCCGGGCATCGGCTTGTTTCTCATCAGCGAGACGCACCAGAGTTGGAGCACGGTTGGTCAGGACCTCAGCCAGTTCAAACCTGGGCAGTGGCACCACCTCGCGGCGATGTGGGGTCCGCGCGAGATTTGTTTCTACCTCGATGGCAAACCGTCAACGCGCCTGCCGCGCCCGCCGATTCCGCAGGGATTGTCGGGGCGGTTCCTGGTCGGCGACCGCCCGTGGCACATCAAGCGCGACGCGCGCTCGCTGGTTGACGAACTCTACATCTACGACCGCCCGCTGTCGGAGCGAGAGGTGGCATGGGCGTATGAGCATGCGGCGGATAGGTCGACCGGCGAGGATGTTCCGGAGGGGCTGAGCCCCGCGCTGGAGATCATGGTTCACCCGGTTCCCTCGCGTCGAGAGATCCGCGTGGATGTTGATGTCAACCAACGCGGCGGGGCGAGATCCTTCAGTGGCACCGCTCGCCTCGAGCCGTCTGTGGGCACAGCGCCGGCGGCGGTGCGCATGGTGTCGAAGCAGACCGGCCATGCGATCATCCCCTTCCGCGAACTGCCGGCGGGCGAGTATCAGGTCAAGGTAACGGTTCGGGATGACCAGGGACGGGAGATCGGCGCGGCCTCTCAGGCCCTGACATCACCTGGCCCATCCGTATGGCGCGGGAACAAGATCGGCATCTCAGATACTCCGCCTCCGCCGTGGACGCCGGTGACGGTGGAGGCGCGTGGAACGGGCTCGACGCGGCGGCCGACGGGCGTATCATGTTGGGGCCGCACCTACGAGCTTAGCGCCATCGGGTTGCCGAGGCAGATAGCGTCAGCCGGCGCGCCGTTGTTGACTGGGCCCGTTCAACTGCAGGCGACCGCCGGGAGCAACCCTGTGTGGTGGCGCGCGCGTGCAACGTCGGTCACGGATCAGAACGCGGTACGCGCGCGCATAGCGGGATCAGCCGAGAGCGCGCTGGGCGTCCTGCAATGGCAATGCACCGCCGAGTTCGACGGGATGCTGCGCTACGACCTGACGCTGCACCCCGCGCCCAGAGCCGTCGCCGATAGCATGGAGCTGCGCGTTCGATTGAAGCCCGAACACGCGACCCTCTACCACGCCGTCATGACACCGTACAACACCGCCCGCGGCGCGGTGCCTGCGGGACAAGGGCCGGTGGTGAAGGCCCCGTGGGCGATGTATTGGTGGCTCGGTGACGAGGAGCGCGGGCTGGCAGGGTTCTGCGAATCGGACGAGGCCTGGGATCGCATAGACCGGCCCGATGGCTTTCGCATCGAGCGCACGCCGGGATCGGTTGATGCCGTTTGGTCGTTCATCGATTCCAAGGCAGAGGCACAGCATCCCGTACCCCTGCGGGAATGGAGGTTCACCTTCGGCGTGCAAGCGACGCCGGTGAAGGATATCACGGGATGGCGGAAGTGGCGGCTTACACCGGGCGTCAACGCCAACGTGCACATCCTGTGGCCGACGCCGGAGGTCATCCGCTACTACGGATACCCGCAGGCGACCGATCCCGCGAAGTACGCGGCGCTGGTGAAGGACTACCGTGCGAAGCGCATCGGCGTTGTGCCCTATTCGATCCTTAACGGCATTTCCGGTCAGGCGCCCGAGTGGTCGTTCTACAACGACGAGTGGGCGAACGGCGCCGCCGACCCCGGCTCCGCCGACGTGGCGGCGTACAAGGCGCCGCTCTACGGCTGCTCGCCCGGGCAGACCTGGATTGACTTCGTGGTCTGGGCCAACGAGCGCTACGTCCGCGAGTACGACCTCGACGGCCTCTACCACGACTGGACGATGATCTTCCCGTCGAGCAATCAGGCGAGCGGGTGCGGCTATCTGCGTGAGGGCAAAGTGCGGCCCATCTACCCCATCTTTGGCACGCGCGAACTGTACAAACGTATCTACACAATGCTCAAGCAGCGGGGCGCGGCGACGGGCAAGGAGATGTTCATGATGGGTCACATGTCGTCGCAGATGGTGATTCCGATCCTGAGCTTCTGCGACTCTTACCTTGACGCGGAGCACTTCCGCGGCTTGGTGAAGGACGACTATCTCGAGGTCATGCCTCTGGATCAGATCCGCGCGGAGTTCATGGGGCACAACTGGGGCGTCATGCCGTTCTTCCTTCCGGAGTTCACCGGCGACTTCGCCGAGAAGCCGGAGCCGACGCAGCACCTGGTCGGCCTGTCGCTGCTGCACGACTTCGCGCTGTGGCCGATCTGGTGCAAGACCGATGAGGTCAACCGCGTCTACAAAGTGCTCGACGAGTTCGGCATCGTTGATGCGGAGTTTTGGCCCTACTGGAAGAATGGCGACATCATCGGCGGCCAGGGCGATGCGGTGAAGTGCAGCGCGTACCGCAAGCCGGGCGGGGGCGCGCTCATCTGCGCGGTGAACCTCACACGGCAACCGCAGACGGCTGCGTTGACTGTCGACTGGGAACGGCTGACGCCATCGGGGTCGGTGTCGGTCTTTGACGCGGTGAGCAAGGAGCCGGTGCCCTTTCAGGGGCAATCGGTAAGCATCGTGATCTCGCCGCTCAACTTCCGGCTGCTGTGGGTGCGATAGGCAATCTGAACCGCTGAGATCGGGTAGCACGCAGCCCAGCCGAGAAGAACGTTTAGCCGTGCTTCCCTCTGCGTTCTCTGCGGCTCTGCGGTGAACGCTATTCGGTGCCCGGCAGGCGATCACCGCTGCCACGGCGTGTCTTTGACGGTCACCGGGAACGGGCAGCCTTCAAGCACCGGCCGGATGATGAGATCTCCCTTGACTCGCGATGGTATTCGCCCGGAATACCTGCAGGTGCCCCCTCACCCATACTCGAAGCTGCCCTGCCACACCACCTGCCCGGAGCCGTCCAGGACCTCAAAACGCGGCGGGGCGGCCCGTCCCTGTCCGCTCATGATGGTGTATGCCCCGCCGGCGCGGCCGCTGATGCCCAGCTGCAGCATGGTCTTTCCGCCTGGGCCTGCACTGACATCCACCCGAGCCGTGAACGGCGGGCCGAGGTTGAGGCGCACCGGCGACGCCGTAGTGACCTCCAGCTCCTGCGACGTAGACGGGAAGTGGCTCGCGGTCCATGCCACGCCGGCCTTGTCCTTCATGGACATGGAGTAAGTCTGTAGTTCGTAGCGGCCGACCGGGGCTTGCGCGACGCCGTCGCGCACCCGCAGTCCCAGCTTCGCGCCGGCGGGCTTGGCCCTCACGATCAGCGAGGACTCGCCCTGATACGGCAACGTGACGGTTCCGGTCTGGCCGTGGTAGGTTGCGGGATCGAAGTCCGCGACGCGCAGCGCGGCACCGAGCTGGCGATATGCGACGTAACCCACTGCCGCAAGCCCGCTCGCACCTAGTGCCCACATCACGCCGATGATGGTCAGCGCGATGCCGCCCGTGCGCCGGCACAGCTTGACGATGCCGATGATGAGGGGAACGAGCCAGCCGATGAGAAGGGCGGTCACCAGGGCGATGACGAGGATGCCGAGCAGGAAATACAGTGCGTACATCGCGGTTTATCCTCCGCGCTCCACGAAACTCACCAGCCCTGGGGCACAGGTCTCGATGGCGTCGTTCCAGAGGCCCTGCCAAGATTCCTCGCCGGCGCGCCAGAGCCGCGTTCCGGAGCGCCGCACAGCTCGGAATGACATCACCCGCGCCGCAGGCAATCCGGTCCGAGCTTCCACGCCCTCATCACGACAGCAAGCGCCGGACGCTGAGGACGTCGCTGAGCCGGTTCAGCGCCTCAATGACGTTCTGAAGCTGCTCGGTCCCCGTCACGTCCACGGTGAGAGCGATCATGGCTTTGCGCGGCTTAGTGGTGCGGACCCGCGCGGAGCTGATGTTGATCTCGTGGCTGGTGATGATGCCGGTGACGTCATTGAGCAAGCCCACGCGGTCGAGCGCCTCGACCTCGAGCTCCGCGGGATAGACCGCATTCTTCGCGAAGGTCCATTCGACGCTGACCAGACGTTCGGCCTCGCGCTCTGCGAATCTGGCGACGTTGGGGCATGACTGGCGGTGGATCGCAAGGCCGCGGCCGCGGGTGGTGTATCCGACGATGTGATCGCCCGGAATCGGGGCGCAGCAGCGCGAGAGGCGGAACAGGACGTTGTCCATACCGGTCGCCGCGATGCCAAGCTGAAGCGTGCCCTGGCGCGCCTTGCGCAACGGCACCGGCGGCTTGCGCTGCTGCTCGAGCTGGGCCTGAACGCGGTTGATGATGGACTCGGCCGTGACCGTGCCGTGGCCGATCGCCGCGACCAGGTCATCGCCGCTGATATAGTTCAGACGCGCGGCGATCTCGGAGAGGCGCTCGGTGCGCTCGGCCTCGGGGAGTTCAAGGCCCTGGCGCTTGATCTCCTCCTGGAGCAACTCGCGGCCGCGACCGAGATCCTCGTCGTGACGCACCTTGCGATACCACGACTTGATGCGCCCTTTGGCCTGGCTCGTCTTAACGAAGGACAACCAATCGAGGCTGGGTCCGGCCGGGGTTTTTGAGGTCAGGATCTCCGCCACATCGCCGTTGTTGAAGACATAGGTGAGCGGCACGATGCGACCGTTGGCGCGCGCGCCGACGCACGAATGGCCGATGTCGGTGTGAATGCGATAGGCGAAGTCGACGGGCGTGGAGCCTGCCGGCAGGTCAATGACATCGCCGCGGGGCGTGAAGACGAACACCTGGTCCTGGAAGAGGTCGATCTTGAGCGAGTCGAGCCATTCGCCGGGGTCAGTGAGGTCGCGCTGGAGGTCGAGCAGTTGGCGCAGCCAGGTCAGCTTCTGCTCGAGGTCCTTGTCCTCCTGATCCCCTTCCTTGTAGCGCCAGTGGGCGGCGACGCCGTACTCGGCGGTGCGATGCATGTCATAGGTGCGGATCTGCACCTCCATCGGCTCGCCGTTGGGGCCGATGACCTTGGTGTGCAGCGCCTGGTAGAAGTTGGCCTTCTGCTTGGCGATGTAATCGGTGAACATGTTGGGCAGCGGCAGCCACAGCGTGTGTACCTCGCCGAGCACCGAGTAGCACTCGGCGACGGTCTGCACCAGCACGCGGATCGCCTGAAGGTCGAGGATCTGGTCGAAGTCCACACCCTGCGCCTGCATCTTCTGGTAGATGCTGAAGAAGTGCTTAGGGCGGCCGTGGATCTCGGCCTTGATGCCGACCTGGTCGAGGCGCTCGCGGAGCTGCGCAATCGCCTGGTTGACGGTGCGCTCGCGGTCCTCGCGCGTCTGGGCGACCTGGCGGACAATGCGGTGATAGGCGCGGGGGTCGATGTGGCGCAGCGCGAGATCCTCAAGCTCCCACTTGATGCGCCACACGCCGAGGCGGTGCGCGATGGGGGCGAAGATCTGGAGCGTCTCCTGGGCGATATCGCGGCGCCGGTCGGGCGGCAGCGACCTCAGCGTGCGCATGTTGTGCAGGCGGTCGGCAAGCTTGATGAGGATGACGCGGAGATCGCGCGCCACCGCGAGCAGCATCTTGCGCAGGTTCTGCGCCTGGCGCTCGCGCTGGGTGCGGAAGTTGATCTGGCTGAGCTTGGTGACCCCGTTCACCAGGCCCGCGATCTCCTCGCCGAACTCCGCGCGCAGATCGGCCACTCCGACCGGGGTGTCTTCAATGACATCGTGCAGCAGCGCCGCCGCCAGCACCTGATCGTCGAGGCCGAGCTCGGCGAGGACGAGCGCTACCTCGACCGGGTGGGAGATGTACGGCTTGCCGTCGGCGCGGGAGACGCCGCGATGGGCGCGGTGAGCGAATTCGTAGGCGCGGCGCAGCAGACCCTCATCGGCGTCCGGGCGGTGCTGCCGGACGGCGGCGATGAGATCATCAACTGACTTGGCTCTTCTCGCTTCGGCGACGGTGGCCATGGGATCTGCTACCTTTGATTATACTACGTTTGAGTGGGGACGAGGAGGTATGGCAGCCGGGGTATGGCAGCCGGGGGGGCGCCCATAGGTTGGAATCCGAGAGGGGCCGGCGAGGTGTGACCTTTACTGGTGGGTACCGCCTCTGTGTTAGCCCGGATTATTCATGCTGAGCTCAGACCCCGCACAGAGTGCAACCGCGAGCGCTGTGCGCCGCAGGCGCATTCCGGAGCACGGCGCAGCCGTGCCGAGAATAATCCGCGCGCGATTTTGGCGCCCCGATGTATCGGGGCGCTCCGGAATCCCGATGCATCGGGATCACGCGTCGTCGATGCGGCGGCCATCCCGCCGACGCGCTCGGCAGTATGAATAATCCAGGTTAGCCGCGTCCCTGCTTCGCGGGCCTTCCGCCTTCGCGGACGACGAAGTTCCGCTACGGCGGACGAAGGCGTCGTAGCCCAGCTTGATGCGGCACCGCCGCATTCCGGAGCGACGCCCGCGTCGCCGCGCAAGGCGAAGTAGGCTCGCGGCGATCTGGATCGCCCGCGGGACCAAGCTCCCACAATGTGGCACTCCGACGTGTCGGGGTGACGGGCCAGGCGAGACGCCTGGCCTACCAAGAGAAACACGCGCAGCCTGGAGACCGTTGATCAGACCAACGTGGCGCGGTCACACGCATCCGCCGCTGCCTGTTTACAGATCGGGCCGCGGGAGGTATCATTTAGCGCGTCTATGGAGTGTTTGGCATTAGCGGAGGGCCGCTGATGCCGCAAGGCGCCAAGGGCGCCTTTCCGGAGCGCGGCGCAGCCGCGCCAATGAATGCGCCAGAGGCGCATCTCCGGAGCG
>Ga0315291_10009407_pt1 | contig 11967 bp, 8 predicted proteins | sample YL17G12_20_MG_FD_203070 | JGI IMG/M metagenome (GOLD analysis project Ga0315291, IMG submission 203070) | Sediment microbial communities from Yellowstone Lake, YNP, Wyoming, USA - YL17G12_20 | ecosystem: Environmental > Aquatic > Freshwater > Lake > Sediment | place: USA: Wyoming | collected...
TATCTACAATATTTACATTTTCTAAATTTTGTAATCTTCTAGCTATCTGTTCATCTGGATTATTATAACCAGCATTTGTTATACGTTCTTTATACTTAGGTGAACTAACATATTCTTTTGTCCAACTAACTACATCTTCACCATTTTGTGCTTGAGGAACATAGTTAACTGGATAAATATTTCCACCCATTTGAAACTGTCCCCCCCATGCAGGAGAATAGTTTCTACCTTTGGTGTTATTACCCATACCAACAAATCCTTCTGGTAATGATACAGAGGAATTGTTTTCATTTTCTTTTGTTCCGTAATTATCTAACCAACCTTTTGCCATTTTACTTGTAAGAGATTTGTGAAGGTGTTAATATAAATTGACTCACTAGATGAGTTGTTGAACTGTTATCTAGTATATGTCTCACTTTTAATTCTTTTGCTCTTAGTGGTGATTTCTTAAAGCTTCTAGAACCATAGTCCATGTTAGCTTGATTCACCACCTTATCAATAGAAAGTGATTGACATGATGTATTAAATAATGGGATATGAGAGCTTTTCTCTGCAGCCCAGAATGTATTGTACTGATAGAAGTTATCACTCTTAGTATAAGTAATAGTTTTACTTTCAGGGTTAAAGATAGGGTATTGCATGTAAGCATGCAAATTATGTAATGGTTTTGCTACAAGCTCTAGTATTCCAGAACTCTGTTGTCCATTGTATAGAACAGCTTTATTAAACCATTTATTATTTGTTTCTATTCTTGAATTATCATTAAACACACCATCAAGTATAGGAAGGTATTCATATGCTTTAGTATAGTCTTTTACATTCTGAAGGATTTCATCTTGATATTGATAAGCAAATGGATACTCAATAATGTATGGTTCTATTTGTCCATAGAACGTATTGTAAAGTTTTATATCAGTTAAATGTCTCCATAGACACCCTGTAATAGATTGTCTATATCTTATACTTTCATACTCAACTATGTTATATGGTTCCAATGAAATTACAATAGATACATCACATTTACCTACAGATGTAAGAATAATTTCAGTAATGTTAACATCCACTACATAACTTACACCTTCTATTAATGTTTTCTTAGGAACATTCTCAGCTATAATGTTTCCATAGATATCACTAATGTTAAATGGTCCAGCATTAGGGCCAGTCTTTACTAATTTTATGGTTATAACTTTTGTCATATTAAATGGTAGTTGTAGTGGTTGTTGTTGGTAATATAGTAGTTGATGTACTAGTTGTTGGTAAAATTTGTATAATTGGACTAACTACACAAGATCCAATTTGAGTTGCAGAATCTATAGGTGATAAACTAAGACTATATCCTAAATCTAATAATGGATAAGGAGCTGATTTAATTATTACATATAAATGTCCAAATGTATCAGTAACATAAATGTTGCAATCACATTCAAATAATGTTGAAGCTTCTACACTTCCAATATTAATATCAAGTTCAAGTGCTCCTGTATAATAATTGTATTGTGATATGTAATAATCAGAAGAAACCATGTCTCTATTGATTATAATTATCTGACCTGTCTGTACATATAATAGATTACCAAAAGCAGCTCTGTCTGTTTGTAATGTAAACTTAATAGTGGCAGATGCACTTAGTGTAGTGATGTCTAATTCTGTAACCTCTTGTGGTGATGCTGTATTATTTACACCAATCAATGTAGTGTTATTTAAAGCAACAATTCCTGATGAAGTTGTGAATCCTCCAGGAAGAGAAATTGTTCTACTAGATGTTGCAGCAAATGGATTTAACACTATGTTCCATTCTTTTATATCAGTATCAATAGACCAGAATCTATTTGTTGTCATAGCTATACCTGGAGAGTCTACATATCCTGGTACAGTTAATTGATTTATAACATTTGATGTTTTATCTAAATAATTAATTGTATCATTTGATGATAATAATATTCCACAGCATTCTGTTAATATAGGTAGAGTGGTGGTAGTGCTTGTTGTTGGACCACAATCACATGTAGTTATTTCTACAATCACTCCTCCTACAATATGATAAACATCTACTAATGGAAGAGGAAAAAGTGAATAGTACCAACCATCAGGGACAAGTGTACAATCAAGAGTGTCACCATAATAAACTATATTACCAAGCTGTAACTCAGTTGTTGTTGTATTAGCAAATCCTGGAAATGTATTTAATACACTACCATCTGTATTAGCAAGACTAGTAATATATCCAAGAGGAGCAAGAGCGTCACATGCATCTGTTAAAGTATCAGTGAATATTACTTCTGGATCTGTTCCTAATGTATATCCCTGTATAAATGTAAATTGAGTTAATAAATTATAAGGTCTTTGGCATATAGTAGTTGTAGTGGTAGGAGGTACAGTGATGATTGCATTTCCTTCTAAATCACAACTTGTTGTTATTCCTACTCCTATAAGTATACAATCTAAAACTGTAGTGGTAGATGTAGTGGTAGGTGAAGGATAAAAAGTTGTAGTGGTGGTAGTAGAAGGAACTCCTTTATTTACAACTCCAGCAACCACTTGAAATCCACCACTGTTAACATCATCACAACATCCATTAAGTCCTGAATAAAAGAAATTGTTTTCTCCTATATAGAAATTAGGAATATAGCTATGAAAAGATATCCATGTTTTAGTGTTTAAATTATATGACATAGTCCAACTCTTATTACAAAAGTAATCTGGGTCATTTAAATAAACCTGTGTTCTTATAGGAACTGGTGTTGTATTTGGGTTAGCCATGTTTATTAATTTTTTATTAAACGGACAGATAGTGCAAATCCTAAGAAACTAGATAAATTAACAGTAGCTGTAGTATCAGTATTTTTAAAGAACACTCTACCAGCAAGATCAGAACCACTGAAAGAATAATCTGAATTCCAAAAATAACTATTATATCCTATATTTGCAGGAGGATTTGTAACTGATCCTTCTGTAACATTATTCCCTCCTGGTAATGCAGTAAATCCACTACTATTATCAGCTGGATTAGGACTAGCCCAAAGACTAGTTCCAGATTGTTTCATATGTCCTCCAGCAATACTATTGCCACCTAAACAATCTATTGTAGTTTGCCACTGAGATTGTGTAGGAACAGAATAACCTGATGGTGCAAATTGTTTTCTTAATGATGGATTTAATCTAGATGCTGTATTCCATACACCTGCAACTGCCCACCAATTATATAACTTACCATAAATAGGACCATTAGCTGAATTAAATCCAGCATATGACCAACAACCTATTTTAGCTGCTCCATAAGCTTGTAACTGAGATTGACTAGTTGCTTGAGGAATAATTGTACCATCTCTATAAGTTGTTATATCTACATTCTTTGATGTCCAGTTCACTCCACATATATTTACGATTGGATACAATGTAGTGGTTGTACTTGTTGTACTACTTGTACTACTTGTGCTTGTGCTTGTTGTACTACTACTACTTGTTGTACTTGTAGTTGTAGGAGGTTGAAGAACTGTTGTTGTGCTTGTTGTTGTAGGAAGTACAATATCTATAAACTTTTCAACATAAAATTCTTTATTTACAGGATCATATTTAACATCTTTATCAATAGGAATATAATCTAGTTTAGTGATTATAACTCTTTCAAATTTACTATCATATACTCCATGTAATCCAATTCCATTAAAATTGTTATCTGTATCAACTCCAGGAATTGTTACTGTCTTACCATTCACAGTTACTTGATTTGTTGGAAAATATCTAGATATTTCAAATGCTAAGTGATCTGTCATAAATCTATTTACACCAGAACCAAATCCTGAAATTTCACCAGCTCCTTCATTTGTAAGTAAAAATACTTGTCCTCTTTTAGCATCAACTGTTACTTGTCCTTGTGGAATCTTTAATAAGAATTTATTCTGACTTCCTACATATCCAAGATCTGTTTCAGCAAAATCAATAGGTGGAGCTCCTGCAAACAATGAAGGGTTACCTAAATAAGCAGCTTGAGGATTACTTGTATTCATTGTCAATAGTTTATTATATAACAATGATTTATTTTCAAATCTAGCAAGTACAGCTTTATTCTGAATACCATCTAATGATATAAGGTTTCCATAATTCTGAGGGAAATCATATAGAGATAGTGGAGAATAGCTTAACCAGTTATTCACTCTTACATCAGCATTATTAACTTGAGGATCTGAATACACCACTCTAAATGGGTAATATGTAAAACATAATTCTTCTTTCCAATCTGCTGGTAGATGTGAAAAGAAGTTTTCTGTATTTTGTTTAGACAATGTTACATTATAATAATATGTATTATCATAAGCAATTGTTGTAAACTCTTCTTGTACCCAATCATCAGGAATACCTGTAGATACATGTGGCCAATAGTTTCCTTCTCTATCATTAAATGCTTGACGAAGATCTACATTATAAGCACTCTCACAATAGAAGTTAGGAACTCCATATGCAAATAAATAAAAGTATCCATCATAAAATGTTCTATATGTACCAATTCCTTCTGCTGTAGTTAATGGAATAGTTGCAGGATCATTATAACAATCAAAGTTATGTGCTTTAATTGATACAATGTTTATCATGTTTCTATACGTATATAGAATAGATCTAGCAGAATGCCAGAATCTTGGATAGGCAACATTACCTATTTCATCATAGAATATATCACTGTCATCTAATCCATTCACTCTATTATCTAAGAAGAATGGAAGTTTTGTTTTGTATGCAAATCTGCTTATGAATATATCTCCACCAAATGCTACATCATCAGAATAAGAACTTACATTAAATAGTCTTTGGAATCCTGTGTCAATTGTTTCATACGAATACATTTGTCCCCATTGGTTTTCGAATATATTTTTTAATGATGCATAATAAGCAATTACATTAATGTCTCTTTCTTTCTCAGGAGTGTTACAATAATTTACTTTTTCTTTGTCTCCTGGTTTAGCAGTACAATAATTTGTTCCTCCAATAATAAATCTTGAACGTTCTGATATTATACTATCATTATTAGAATCTAAAAGACTTGCTGTTTTATTAGGAAATGGAAGAGGATCGTATTTATCTACTGTTTTTGTATATACAGAAGATTCTCTTTGATAGTTATTAATATTTCTACCTGAAGGATCACCAACATTTAGCACTCCTGGGTTTAAATAAGTTTGTATATCTAGTTGTCTTTGTTTAATACCAGTAACACCATTAGATGTAACATTGTTTTCTATATCTGCATAATAATCATAACTAGCAATAGAGTTAAATGACTGAGCATAATTCTTTCTAGTAATACCATTTACATAAATAGTTAGATATGCTTGATATGCTGTAAATACAGCTGTTCCATCAAAAGCTCCTACTACAAGATCAAATGAACTATCTAATGCATCTTGTTGAGCTTGTCTAGAAAGAAGTCTATATTTAGCATTTCCTTTAACTGGAACAAAATGTGCTTTTCCGCCACCAAGCATTACATTTTCTAACTTAAGAATGTTTCCTAAGAAAGGTTGTGAGAATGATGTATCAGGAGAATTAAATACTTGTCTTCTTGCAGATTCTGGTTTGTCAATAGCTGGTAATGGTTTTGATAAACCACAAGTTTCATTTAATGGAGATCTTCTACTATAATTACTACAAACTGGACCAGCAAGACTAGTTTGATAAAATGGGGGAAGTTCACCTTCTGCTAATGGAAAAGGCCATATGTCTGCTACTGTAGATGCACCTTCAGCACTACCAGCATAACCATTTCTATCTTCATAATAAGGAAATGTACCAACAGATAATTTATTGATAGGAATACCAGGACCAGGAATACATGCTACTTGACAATATGTACATGCTGCACAGTTTCCACCACATATTCTACCAAACTTTAATGTTGTTAAAGGTAAACCGTTACATGTCCATTCTGTATCTGCTCTTAAAAGTGCATTAGGACCTCTATCAGGATCTACATAAACAACATCATAATTACCAGGACCTATACAAGCTTTACCAGTTAAAACTTTTGGTCTCGTTAAAGAACAGAATTCATAATTTGTACCAGCAACCATAGGGACACAACTTACTAATTTACCAGTAACTGTATCTGTATATTCATATGTACCTGTAGTTTTAGTTTCTACTATCCAAACTTTAGATTGACCTAAACTATCATAAGCATTAGATGATGCATTTAAGAAAGGATCTTCATTAAGATCATTATATGGATAGTTTGGATAATAAAGAGTTTGATCTTGTCTTGTATATGTTCCTACATTACGAAGCATTCCTTTAGCAACAATAGATCTATTTGTATTTCTATTACCTCTTACAATTTTAAATCCAGCTATGTTTTCTTTTTGTTCTGTTGTTATAGAAGAGTTTTGTATTAATCCTTGTATCTGTCCAATGTTCACCTTTACACCTATTGGATATACAGCATTGTTTTGTTGTACTGGTTGAAAACCAGGAGTAAGTGCATACACAGGATTTTCAAATATAGGACTTACAAGAACATCTGGAAACTTATGATGTCTAATAGGTTGACCAGCAAGATCACCCCATACATCTTCATTACAAGGATACTCTTCTATAGATTCCCAATAAGCAAATTCACCATATTGATATGGTGTAGCATTTCCAATTGGATTACCTGAAGCTTGTCCTAATAGAGTGGCTGTATTATATATCTTCCAATAAGGACTATATCCTATTCCTGTTAATGGATCTATTCTATCAGGCTCACCTATAAAGTCAGCATTAGTATTTGGTATATCTGGTTGCTGTGTTTCATTAAAACTAATTGCTCTTCCAGGAATATGAAATCCATCTGTTTGTTTTCCATTCTTTAATAAGAATACAATCTCAAATGCATACACTTCATCACGCATGTATCCACGTAGATTCGTAGCATTTAATTCATTACCATAGTTTTCTGTAGGAGGAATTCTATATGTTTCCCATAACAAATCTACTTTAGATGCTATACCTTGATAATTAATTCTATCAATAGATGTAAGATTATCCCACATAATAACATCTTGTGCTGTAGTTAAATCTTGAGCAATATCATAATATGGATACTTCTCAAATATATCTGCAAGTGATAATTTAATTTGGGTTTGATTTTGTCCTGTATAAGTAACTGTGTCAACTTGATCTTCAATTGAATATGTACCAACTAATTCTGGAGTGGTAATATTATTCACTGTAGTAATTACAGCTATATTATAATACATATAAAGTCCTGATACATCTAAATTAGTAATAGTTATTTCAATAGACTTACCCACCTTATAATCAAATATGGCAGTTGTTTCTCTTGTATTAGCAATAGGAGTTGGATTGGTAATAGAATAGAATGATGTATAAGGATTACCTGATGCATCAGCATATTGTATAGCAAATTGATAAGTACCAGCAGTAAGATCACCACCATTATAAACTCTTGTAACTTCTAACTCAGGAATATTAAAATTAGGTTGTATCTTTAATTGATTACAATCTAATTGATCTGTAAGTATAGGATCACAAGGAGTAGAATTATATGTTGGAAGATATGGAATATTCTCAATATCTAAATATCTTCTTGAGTTCAAACCATCGGTCCAATATATCTCTGTCTTACAGTTTCCAATCTTATGTACAGTTTTATGTATTGGATTATCAATATTAAAATTAAGACATGGAGCATTAACTAATGTACGATAGATACAATCATTGTTATCCATATATCCTATTTCAGAACCACCTACATTAGGATTGCATAAATAGAATATATGTTTGTTTTTTTCATTAATAAAATAAGTTCCTATTAATGCATATCCTTCAGGAAATTGCAAACAGAATTCATTACCTTGTTCATTTTGATAATTAACAGAACTTGCATCAAAGTTTTCTAGGGCAGCATTTAATGCATACGTTAATCCACCAGGTTTAACCTGATTTAACGTACTATCCATATTTAAACCAGTGACAGCATAACCACCATTTGATTTAATATTACTTTGGTCACCACCAAGTATCTTTTTAATTTGATCTAGTTCGTCTGCCATAAGGATTAGTTATTACGTCTTCTACCATATCTATTAGTACGGTTAGGAAGTTCATACATATTAAATCTATTAAGATCGTTTTTAATTCTTCTTTGTTTCTCCCAAGGAGTTTGTTTCTTCATTTCAATCTCAGCCATAATATAAGCTTCTTCATAAGCTTGTTTATGATAAACCAACTTCTGTTGTAACTGATTGAAAGTTTCATCATTAGTTTGATTGGTAAGAGTTTCAAATATCTTGAACTTAAGAAATGCTTCTACATACTCTCTAATACGATAGTTATCAGGAATCATTTGATTTCCTATTTGATCATACTCTGTAGCATAAAATAATAAATGTACAGTACCATTTCTGAAATTAGTTACAAACTTATTATCTCTAATGTCAAAACTATCATAGCTAGCAGCACCAGGAGTGAATTCATGAATAGGAGGAGCTTCTGCATAGAAGTCCCAATTGTTTGTATACTCCACTCCACAATTCATTCTTGCAGATATGTTTCCAGGCTTAAGTAAATACTCATGAGTAAATCCTCTAGCCACAGTGTTGTTTGTTTTATATACAGCTTGAACTAATACAGGCATACATGTACCATCACATTGTGGAGCTTGACAACCAGGATTATTACAAGGTGTTCCTCCAATAGTTAATGGAGCTACTTGTATAGTTGTTGCACTAGCTGCTTGAGAATAAAATGAGTTAGCTGATTGATATGGATATCCAGAAACTTCTGTACACATCCAAGCCTCTCTTACAGCATAGAAGTTGTCAGGAAGTCTAGCTTGGAAATCCTCTATAAATAAGACTTCTTCACTTATTACAAATGTGGTTCTTCCTAACTTCTTAAGACACTTGTCTAAGTAGGTAGGAAATAAAAGATCATCCACTGCACCAGTATCAAAGTAGCTTTTAAGTTCTTCTTTAACTGTTGAGTAGACAGGCTCTGGGGATACAAAATTATATTTATAGTAGTATGACATAGTTCATTATTTTTTCCATTCTCGGTAAATATTTTGGTACTTGTCGCTGGTTTTTAGATAGTGTGATAAAAGTCTTGAAGTGAGTCTAGAAGGTTTGAAATACCATAGGTCAGAGTTTTTGAAACGTGCAGATGGTTTAAACCACATCCAACCAAAAAAATAACCTTCTGTATGATAATTAAAGTTATATATAACTTTTCCTTTCTCTTTAGTTTTTTGCCAGTCGATTGGTAAGTTAATAAATTCTTTTCCATCAGCTAGCTTTATTTTTCTTCTTTTCTTTTTATTGATAGAGAACTCTCCAAATCCATAAGGCAGTTTTGCTTTCTCACCAGTTTCTAATATATACTCTTTAAAGAATTCATTATATGTGTAAATGATATTTCTCCACTCATCATATGTAAGAGTTATAGAAGGGTTTTTTTTGCAGAACTGATTATAGTTATCTTTGCTAGAGCTTCTCCAATCAATCTTTGTTCTCATTAATTAGTTGGTTTTGAGTTTGGTGATTGACCATCTATTCCTTCTTGACTTACATCTGTTTTAAGATTAAAATATGTAGATAGAAGTTTTTTAGATGTTAACTCTAAGACTTGTTGTTCTAGATATCCAGGAAGAGGAAACTCTTTATCTAATGGATTCATACATAACTGTTCGTTTGTATAATCTGGAGTTCCACATCCACATTCTGGATACATTATTTCATTCTCTACATCTTCTTCAAACAATGCAACAAATCTAATTGCTTTAAGTAAAGGATTGTTTACATATAGATATCCATTAGATATCCAATAGTATTCTTCATTCTTGATTACAGGAAGCTTTAAAAGATTTATATATCTATTGATAGTTATTTCTTTTAACTTCTTTCCTACACCACTCATGGCATTAATAGAATAGACTCCTTGTATTACATATTGGTAATTACCTTCTGATATACGTGGAAGCTTAAACTTAGTTCTAGCTATGCTACATTCATCTACATAATTACAACATTCAGAAATAGATACTTCTACCATTTCCAAACAAGGAATGGTAGTAAATAATGTATCAGTTGCCCATAACTTTCTAAGATTGGTTTCTCTCTTGATTAATAACAAAGAGTTGTTTCTTATTTCAGAAGCAATTGCTCTATCTGTAATAAGACTATCTGTAGAAAGTATCTTGTGGACACTTCTAACATCTGATACTAATTTTCTTAATGTTGCCATAATTATATTCGAGTTTCAAATTCAGCTACCTTCCCATGCTCATCATCATATACTAATGCTAAAGCAGCTCTTACTGAATGTACGTAATTATTATCTAAGTGCCATCTATCAGTTCCTGACAGACTAGGCATTTGTTGTATTCTTACTCCCTTTAACTCTTTAGCCATATAGTGATGTTTATCACCTGTATGTATCTCTCTATATTTAGCATTTCCAAATGATTGGCTATACTGAGGATGTGTTGCAAATAATAATGGAAGATCTTCTATCTTACAGTTACCATGGTGCCATCCAATAAATGTATTACCTAATGTGATTCCTTTAATAACACTATGTTCTCTGATGAAATCTACATCAATATCTTCTTTAAAATAAACATCTAATGCGTGTGCTAAGTAAAAAGATTTAGTTCTATCATGATTACCCTGTACTAATACAACCACTACATGATTTGCATTCTGTCTTAACATGTTAATTGTATCTACAAGAATAGTAAATCCTAATTCATATTCAGAACTATAATCCATTATAGTGTCCTGTGGTGTACCCTGTGTAGTTTGGTTTTGATAGTTATCAGTATGAAAGAAATCATTTGATATAGGTAACACTACAGTGTTTACATCGTAATTAGCTCTCACTTTATTAATCAAAGACTGAGCCACATTGAAATATCTTAAAGCTCTTGCTTCTGGACTATTATCACCATCTACAGTTCTTTTAGCTAAATGAAAATCAGATAGAGATATTTCAACATTTACATAATCTTTCTCTATAGAATAGTTTTCTTTAGTGATTGATATGTTATTTGGTTTGTAGTTTTGTAGGAATTTAGCAAAGTCTTCAGGTGAGTAATCTTTTGCTTCTTTCTTCTTTGAGAAGACTGAGGAAGTAAACTTCCCACTTGGTAACATCTTAGACCAGTAATTGGTAATTACATACTTGTCTAAGTTTATCTTATGTAATTTAGCTAGTTCAATATCATCTTTAGGTTCATAGTCAGTAACTATTGTACTTTCCATTGTTCCTCTTTCCAGATTAACTTTACGTTCTCCTGTGTAGTTTGTAGGTTCAGTATCTTTTTCTTTTAGCTCTTTCATGAGCTCATTCACTTCATATTCACTTATTCCTAATCTTTCAGCATAGAACTTTTTACTTTTCTTATGCGTTAACAACTCTTCTAATCGGTATAACAAACTTTGATTTTCAGACATATGTATTCATATTAGTTAAAAAATATTGTAAAGATAAACAATTGTTTTTATATATTCCAAATAATTTTAATTAAAAACGTTATTATTTATAATCAAATTAGTTATAAAACAAAAACTCCCCAAGAAAAATCTTGAGGAGAAACCTTGTAAAACCAACAAAACAAGGATTTTTTATTAAGGTGCACTAGTAGTGGTGGTTGTTGTTGTCACTTCATCTAGCACTATATCTATATAATTAGTGCATGCCCCAGTTGATAGCACCTTTATAATTGTTGTAAAATCAGGTACTAGTGAAGAAGAATATCCTGCAAGTAAAGATGCTTTAGGTACTCCTGATTCAAATGCTGTTACATATCCATCTATATTTGAATACAGGTTGAAGGGGCCTGAATCAGCCCCAGCAACTGTTAGTGTTATTAATACTGTCATATATTATTGATTTTAAATTAAATTAAGCTGGACAAGGACCAGATGAATTTACAATTATATCTCCTGATATTGCACCAGCGCTAGTTGC
>Ga0315291_10009410_pt1 | contig 11965 bp, 7 predicted proteins | sample YL17G12_20_MG_FD_203070 | JGI IMG/M metagenome (GOLD analysis project Ga0315291, IMG submission 203070) | Sediment microbial communities from Yellowstone Lake, YNP, Wyoming, USA - YL17G12_20 | ecosystem: Environmental > Aquatic > Freshwater > Lake > Sediment | place: USA: Wyoming | collected...
TGATGTCAGTCGATATAGCAATGGACCGCCGCGGCATGGCGAAGTTCTGCATAGAAGCAGACGGTTTCTTGAAATATATGGTAAGAAACATAGTCGGCACACTTGTTGATGTCGGGAGAGGGAAACTGTCCAGAGCTGAATTTATACGCATCGTGGAAGCGAAAGATAGAAAGCGGGCGGGTCAGACAGCGCCTGCCCATGGACTCTTCTTGAAGAAAGTGAAATACTGATTTAGAGGGTATCACTGATGAAGGTTCTGATACTGGGCCATAAGGGCATGCTTGGCAGTGATCTTTTTCTGAGGCTTTTTGTCTTTCATGACGTGACGGGCCTGGACATAGAAGATTTCGATATTGCCTCTTCAGAGGACTGCGAAAAAGTCATTTCAGAAACCGAACCTGATGTTGTTGTCAACGCGGCTGCCTACACGGATGTAGACGGCTGCGAATCGAATAGAGAAAAGTGTTTTTCTGTCAATGCGGAAGGAGTGAAGAATATTGCGTTATCATGCGGAGAGCGGGGTATAAGAATCGTTCACTTCAGTACGGATTATGTCTTTGACGGGAAGAAGCAAACACCCTATCTGGAAGACGATACATGCAATCCCATCAATGTCTATGGCCAGTCAAAGCTTGCAGGGGAGCAGTATTTGAAGCAATTTTCCGACAACTTTCTCCTCATACGGTCAGCGTGGCTTTACGGGAAGAACGGGAAAAATTTTGTTAGGACAATTGTGGAAAAGGCAAGAACAGAAAAGTATCTGGAAGTAGTGGATGACCAGGTGGGGGCCCCCACATTCACGGGGGATCTGGCAGGCGCCGTCCAACTGTTGATTGATGGTCAGTATACCGGGACATTTCATATCACCAATAGAGGGAATTGCAGCTGGTACGAATTCGCCCTGAAGATATTAAAATTTGCGGGCATGACCGGCGTAACCGTAAAGCCCATAAAATCCGATAAACTGGCAAGGCCGGCCAAACGTCCGCACTACAGCGTTCTCAACTGTCGAAAATTTTCTCAGTCCACGGGAAAAGCCATGAGATATTGGCAAGTTGCCGTTGATGACTATATCAGCAAAGTAATATAATAAATTGTTAGTGCCTGGATTATGCCGTCATCAAGCATTGTAATGATTTCTTTAGTAATGTTCCTGAAATAATCTTGACACCCTATAGCTATTTCAGTATATTCTTGAGCGCTTCCTTCCAGCAGTATAGATGCATGTTTTTCGAGAGCCGCAGATCTTCGTAAACCTGAGATATTGCAGCAAGAGACATGCTATATCCATCTTCACTATATCTTAAAAAATAATGAACGGACGTCTTACTATGAGAAGATTGTTAATTTTCATCTATGCAGTGGGCTTGATTCTTACTTTGTCTTTCCCAGTAGTACATGCACAGGATAAGGTCCGGGCAGTTGGCATGGCTACGATTTATGATAATGCCATTGATATTGCCAGAGATAAGGCAATTGATAACGCCCAGCGCAATGCGGTGGAAGAAAAGGTGGGTGTCATGATCACCAGCGTCACAGAGGTCGAAAATTTCCAGGTAAAAATGGATCAGATACTTTCTGAATCCAAAGGATTTATAAATTCGTATGAAATAATTTCTGAAGGGAAGGCGGGCAATAACTACAAAGTGCAAATTGAGGCCGATGTCGGTACCGGCAGATTGAGAGACCGCATGACTGCCGTAGACCTTATCATGGCCAGGAAGTCTAAACCCCGCTTGATAATGATATTCAGCGAGAAAGCCCAGAAGGATGCTATGGCGGAAGCGGCTATGTCCAGGTATTTTCTGTCTTACGGCTTTAAACTTGTAGACGCCGACTCTGTCAAGAAGGGCAAGGCGCGTGGAGGAATACAGACCTTGGGCAGTGACCCTAAAGAAGTTACCAGAATCGCCCAAAGCTACGGCGCCGAGGTCGTAATTCTCTGCAAAGTGGAAGTGGTAACCAAGTCATACAAGATGAGTGATGTTAAGATGGGTAATATAGAAGTAACCTCCAATGATGTTACAGTCTCAGGAAAGGTTATAAATGGTGATACTGGAGAAGTTATCGCGACAGACAGCAAAACAAGGAAAGGCGACATTAAAGTTGCTGTGGAGGATGCAGCAAAGGATCTGGCCCGGGGAATGAAGGAGGAGATCCTGGAGCGGTGGTCTTCGGAATTGACAAATGTGGCAACAGTGAAATTGGAGGTATCGGGTCTAAACTCGTATCGTGATCTTTTGCGCTTTAAGGAACTTTTGGCTCTCAAAGTAAAGGGATTCAGGCAGCTCCACCAGCGGTCCTACGCTAATGGCGAGGTTGAGGTGGATGTTGAGATTAAAGGGAATACGCAGAGCTTGGCTGATGATATGGCTGCAATTGTGCTCGGCAGCAGAAAAATAAAGATACTCAAAATAACGCAAAACAAAATAGAGGCAAAATTGCTGCCGTAATTATGTGTATATGTCCAGGAATATTAATGTCAGGGAGGCCGTAATGAAGATAAAAAAATATCGGATGTGTCTTATTGGTTTGCTTGTTTTCATTTTTCTTTCGGGTTGTGTCGTGAGTGAGAGTTACAAGACCGGCCAGGATCTCAGCAGGCAGAATCGATGGGACGAAGCGATTGGCTATTTCGAGACCGCACTGAAGGAGAGTCCTGACAATCAGGAATACAAGGCTGCTCTTGTTAAAGCCAAGCAAGAGGCGGCTAGAATCCACTATGAAAAAGCGAAATCGTCATTGGCTCAGTCTCAGGATAGCATACCCGCACTCGAGCAGATTTCAAAAGAAAGCGCCCTTGCATACAATATGGACCCTAATAATAAGGACATCAAGAGTTTTCATGATAATCTGCGAGAAAAGATCAACTCCTTAAATGGGACAGTGAAGTCACTATACAGCCAGTCGGAAACGGACATGCAGAAAGAAGACTGGATGGCGGCGCTGGCCAAACTAAAGCAGGTCAATAAGCTTTTCCCCGGCTACGAGGATACGGGTGCGAGACTGGCCAAGATAGAGCAGGAAGGCGCCAAGCTCTTCTATCAGCAGGGTGTCACATTGAGTAAGCAGGAGGATTGGAAGATGGCGGCCCAGGCATTTAAGGCTGTCATTGATATAAATCCCAATTATTATGATGCGGAAAAACTTTATAAAGATGCGATGTCGAAAGATAACGCCGACTATTACATTGCCGCCGCTGAAAAGGCTGCGCGGGCGCAGAGCTGGGGAAAAGCCATTTCCATGTATGAAAAGGCAGTGGCATATAAACCGGAAGACCAGTCGCTTGTAAGCACGCTTAATACCATGAAGCAGAAGGTCGGGCGCATCTACTTCGATGAAGCCGTAAAGCTTGCCGATCAGGGAAAGCTATATGCCGCCCTACGAAAGGCCGAACTTATTAAGTCTTACACCCCTTCCTTCTTGGGGGATACTGCGTACAAAAGTTTCGTCAGTAAGATCTCTGTAAAGCTCATGGAAAGGGCTGAAAAATACAATGAACGGGAGTTGTGGGGCAATGCACTGGTATGGTTCCAGAAAGTAGAGGTGATAAATCCAAATTACCAGGACCTGTTTCAGAAGATACTCGAAACTAGGGATTATATAAATAAGCGGATCAAGAAATCTATCGCCGTTTTTGATTTTGGCAGCCCCAGCAATAACAAGGATGCAGGGAAGATCGCGGCTAATAAACTGATAACCTATCTTCACAGGAATGCAAGCGGTGACCTTCGCATCATCGAAAGGGAAAACCTGCAGTCCATCCTGAGGGAGATGCAGTTGGGGCAGACGGGCATCGTTGACGTTAAATCAGTACAGACAGCCAAGATGAGAGGTATTGACACATTCATCATGGGGGATGTCCTCAACTTCTCATCTAAAACCACAGACAGCCCGAGCGCCAGTCAGGTTAAAGTGCTTGTGGATGAAGAAGATGTACGTAATCCGGAATTCTCGGACTGGCTGATTATGCATCAGAGGCCTACGGAGGAGGATTTAAAAACGGCCCCGCCGAGGACGATCAAGAAGAAGAATTATCAATTCGTCTCTTATAGGCAGGGTGTTACCCGGATCAGCGCCATGATCGAGGTTTCCTATAAGCTCGTGGATACGGCGACAGGAGAGAACGTTTTCACAAATACAGTGTCCGGAAAAATGCTCAAGGAAGATAAGTATCAGGATGCCGTTCCGGCGGCAAATATTCCACAAAAAACCTTAGAACTCCCAACCGAGCCGGAAGTCCTTGATGATTTGACAAACGAAAAAATTTCCGAAATGGGGAAGAGTGTTCTCAAACATTATCAGAGCCTCGAAGTTGAATATTTCAACCAGGGCGAGCAGCAAAGACTGAAACGGCGAAACAACGATCTTGCTATCGAGAGATACACAGATGCCATTTTTGATGAGAAATCAAAAGGTATCTCCACCCCCATATCCCAGAAATCAGCGGAACTGATTGATGCATTGATTCAAAGCAGATAAGTTTCAGCGAAAGAATACTGAATGAAGTCTGAAACTGCATTTGGAGGGAAGATATGGCGAATAGATTGATCCACGTTTTATGTATATTCCTTCTAATATCGATAACTGTATGCCCGTCCATATCATTTTCTGCATCAACCCCCCAAATCAGGATTGCCGTCTTTAATTACGGTACACTTAATCTCGAAGCCTCAGGTTACAATACTATGGTCACCAATCTGCTAATGAATAATTTAGTCAGTGACCCATCTCTGGCTTTGCTTGATCGCAAGGAACTTGAGGCTTTTCTAAGCCTGAATGACCTTCAGCAAAATGATGATGTGGAAAGCGTAGCCAATATCGGTTCGAGATTAGGCCTCAATATGATCGTTGTTGGCAGCGTGGGGAAAAAAGACACAATCATCGTTGTTAGCTCTAAAGTAATCCATATTGAGCAAAGGCGGGTCATTTTCGAGAACCAGATAAGGGCCATCGGCGATGCAGGCCTCATGAGCGAAGTCAAGAATCTGGGTGCATCGATTATCGCTGCCATATCAAATTATGCATCGAAACAGAAGGATTTGGAAAAGACAGCCGCACAGGGACCAGTCAATGTGCAAAAGCGATCGGGCAATAAATGGGTTCGTCTTAACTGGGAAGATGCGCCGGGAATGACTGCGTCCGGATATGAGGTATTTCGCGGCACCGCCGAAACCGGACCTTTCAGCAAGATTGCACAGGTGGAAACACCTGAGTATCTCGACCAGGACGTGGAAAGAGGCGCGTCCTATTATTATAAAATACGCTCCTTCGGTGTGAAGGGCATTAAAAGTGATTTTTCAACCATAATTTCTGCTGGAACAGCCTTGACGCCGAATCCGCCTGTTATTCTGAGAGCGGATGCTCGTGTAAAAAGCATAGAACTGACATGGTCTCCCAGTCCTGTAGCCAGCGAAGACCCGTTAAAATTGAAGGGATATAAACTATACAGGTCCAAGGTGCAGCAGGGACCTTATAAAGAAGTGGCCAATCTCTCGGGCAAGGATTTGGGCATCGGCGCGGATTCCGCGACAGCCCCCGATAAACTGCTCAAAGCAACATACTTGGATAAAGGACTCGGAGATGGAGAGGAATGTTACTATAAATTGACAGCCTACAACGAGAAAAACATGGAGAGTGATTTTTCCTCCTGTGTTAAAGGCGCCACAATACCGGCTGTCAGTGCCGTCTCCGCCCAGGGAGATATGATAAGGGAGATAAGATTGTCGTGGAGTCCCATAGATTCACCCGTCATAAAGGGATATTACATCTACAGAAGTTCATCGGAAAATAGGGATTTTACGAAAATAAAAAAAGTTGATGTCTCAGAAAGGGCGGGTGGAAAGATTATCGATTATGCAGACAAAGACAGGCTGGGAGATAAGACCCGTTATTTTTACCGGATAACCGCCATAGACAGCCAGGATACAGAAACGTCGCCATCTATGACGGTTTCGGCGGTTACGAAAGGCCAGCCGCCGACTCCACAGGGACTCAAGGCGCAGAACGGGCTTGTCAAGAAAATCGAACTGACATGGACTGCGAGCCCCTATGATGAAGTTGAGGGCTATAATCTTTACTGGTCTAAGGAAAAGGTGGGCAAGTACTTGCTGCTGAAGCGCATCGAGGGCCGGACAATAAGCAGTTATACGCATGGCGGAGGAGGCTTCGACAAACTCGCGGATAATGGCACATATTATTACGCCATGGCGGCCTTCAACAGGGTTGATGTGGAAAGCGATCTTTCAGAGACCGTTTTTGCCACTACCAAACCGCGGCCATCGAAGCCTACAGGCTTGAAGGGGGAGGCTTTGAAGGTTAAAGCAGTGCCCCTTACGTGGCTTCCAAACCCGGAGAAGGATATTGCCGAGTATCAGATCTACCGCGGCACAGGTTCCGAAGATCAATTTTCCCGGATTGCAAAAGTTCAGGGCAAGACCAAATACGAGGACAAGGAACTGAAGGACGGGCATATATACAAATATAAGATACGTGCGGAAGACAAAGACGAGTTGCTTAGTGATTTTTCCGAGGCAATCAGTGTAGAGACAAAGCCCAAGCCTAAGAGACCCGAGGGACTCGCGGGCGATATCGTTCAAGGGAAGGTCGAACTTACCTGGCAACGGGGGAGTGAGCCCGATATTTCCTATTACTCCGTCTATGAGAAGCGTTTCTATGGTCTTGACAGGATTAATACGGTAAAGGCAAACAGCTTTACCGAGGCTGGATTGGCGAAAGGTAAGAGCAAAACATATGTTGTGACTGCCGTCGATAACGACGATCTTGAGAGCGAACCAAGCCAGGAGATGACGATTACCGGGAGATAAAGAGCGCGCACTGTCACTGTATCATCACAAGAACACATATCTAAATGTCAAAGACACTTGTCTTTTTTTAAAGTTATGAGGAGGTATATACTATGGCGTTACGGCAGTTAGCCCGCTTACGGCAAGAAACAGGATTACATAGTTGTACTGTCAGGCAGAAATTGGTGATTCTTTTCACCGCCATCTTCATCTTCGTCTCTGCATTATCCTTTGCAGGCGAAACAATGAAATATCAGGTTGTAGCCGGCAGTGATGACATGGCATATCTTGTCGATACGACAACTGGCTATGTATGGGTGCTGACCTATCGTACGCTCGCCACCGGAAGGGAACCTATTGCCATACCCTATAAATTTATTAAGGTGTCGCCGAAAGGTCATCCCGAATTCCTGATTGAGAATATTCAGGGAGCTTCCATGCCGCCCGGTGAGAAGCCGTAGCTATTTATATTTGAATGTATGGTGTATAATTCGAGACCTTTCAATTTCTGCACCTTATTGTGTTTCCATGGAAATGACAAAACAGTAATGTTTCAGGGTTCGCGCCGGTTTTTGGGGTAGACGTCTGATATTATGAAAAGCCATTCAGGGAGGCTTCAAATGAAAATAGGATTGCGAAGATCCGTATTGATCGTTCTTGTTCTGCCTTTGATGGTTATGTTTCAGAGCTGTGTGGTTGCCACAAAAGGAACTGCCATCACGCCTCAGATCAGAGATCTCTTTAAGGGGACGTACAAGGTAGACCCTTATATGGAAAAGCACAAACCCCAAACTGTTGCGGTTCTTCCCTTTATCAATCTGGCGAAGAGCCAGAAGGGGTCTGAGGAGGTCCGCAAGGCATTTTACAATCACATGAGCTCATTGCCGTATAAAGGCATGAAACCCTATAGCGTCGATAATGTTTTGAGGAAGGCAGGGCTCAGCGATGTCGAGGCCATCGACAAGATGTCTCCCAAGGAGTTGGGCAAGATCCTCGGTGTGGATGCTGTGATCTATGGCAATATCTCGGATTTTGACAAATTGTTTGCCGTTGTTTATTCCTCCGTCTCTGTGGGAGCGGAGATTAAGATGTATGATACCAAGACGGGGAATTTTCTCTGGAGCGGCCAGCATGTCGCCCGCATTCAGGAGGGCGGTATTTCTACTACTCCCATCGGTATAATCGCGACGGTCATCGCGACAGCCATGAATATAAGGGACATCCAATTGCTCCGCGCCTGTGATGACCTCTTCAGAGACATGGTGAAGACAATCCCCGTACCGACCATTGCCGAGGCTCTCCGGCCGCCGGTCATCACTCTCCTCACACAGGATACGAAGAATCTGCCGAAAAAGGCGGGCGATGAAATCAAGGTGGTCATTCAGGGTGCGCCCAAAATGCAGGCCTATTTCGATATCGGTGAGTTCAAAAGAAATATAGATATGCAGGAAGTTGAACCGGGGGGATACCTGGGTGTCTATAAAGTCATTCCAGGGGATAACGTGACAAAGGCCGTGATTACCGGGTATCTCAGGGATGAAGGAGGCAATACCGCTCAATGGGTTGATGCAGTAGGAACGGTCACGCTCGACACCATACCTCCTGACAAAATCAAGAACGTTAAGGCTGTTGGTAGGAATAAGGTGGTTCTTCTGGGCTGGGAAAAGTCGCAAGCCCCGGACCTGGCGGGATACCTGGTCTATCGCAGCAACACCCCTCTTTCCGGTTTTCAGCAGATTGCGAAGATGGAATTGAACGAATATCGCGATGAGAATCTTGTCAATGCGCAGAAATATTACTATCAGGTCACTGCCTTAGACTGGGCGGGTAACGAAAGTGACAAGTCCGATACCATAACCGGTATGCCTGTGGAGCCGGGACCGACGCCTGTTTCAGGCGTCATTGAATCTGATACCACCTGGTACGCAGGCGCCAGTCCCTATATAATCAAGAATGCAGTGATCGTCAAAGATAAGGCCCTTCTGACAATTGAGCCGGGCACAGAGATACGCTCGCAGGGCGGCGCCCTTGTGATCGAAGGCAGACTCATTGCGCAGGGGGATGAGGAGCACATTATTATATTTGATGCGGCAGAAGGCGCCAAATCATGGGACGGTATAACTTTCAGCAATGTCAAGGAAAAGGAAAACTTGGTCAAGTTCTGCCGCATCAGGAATGCGGCAACGGGGATCACATGCCAGGCATCTTCACCGCAAATAGAAGCCTCTGAGCTTATGGAAAACGGAATTGCCATAAAAATTTCGGGCGCGTTTTCAAAACCGCAGATCATAAAAAATACAATCCATAAGAACAGGGAAGCCGGGGCCTTGATTACAGACGGAGCCCAGCCTAAACTGATGGAAAACAATATCCAGGATAACTTAAAGGAAGGTATCTTGATTCAGTCGTCCGCCCCCTTAATTACTCACAACAGGATTACGCGAAATGAAGGGCATGGAATCATCGTAAAGAACTCTCATTCCGTAATTGCGGAAAATAATATAAATGACAACAAGCAATTTGATATGGCGGGCGATATGACGGGAGAGGCCGTCAATGCCCTGAACAACTGGTGGGGTTCTGCCAAAGGTCTCGAAATCCTGACGAGGATTCATGGGAAGATCAACATCAAGTCTGTTCTGAATGCAGCTTATCCTGAGGGAAAGCCGCAGGAACTGCCCATACTTAATCAGGTCCTTGGCGGGCCTATCAAGGCGGATGCTTTCCTTATCCTTTCCAACAGTCCTTACAGGGTGTCAAAGGATGTCGTAATCGATGGCGGGGCAACCCTGTATGTCGAACCCGGTGTGACGATCGAATACGATCAGAATACATCAATCATTACTGCTGATGGCGGTGTTGTGGCAAAGGGTACGAAACGTGATCCAATCGTATTTACAGCTTCCGGGAGTTCTCCGTCCCCCGGCTTTTATAATAATGCCGTAAGACTGATGAAACCCACAAAGGTTAACAGCGCTTTCGCATACTGTGTCGTAAAATATGCCAACACCGCTTTTGACATTTATTATGGGGCACCGGAAATTTCGTCGTGCAGCATTGCACAAAATGCGCAGGGGGGCATATACACCCGTAATGATGCGTCCCCCAGAGTATTTTATAATACTTTCGCCGGTAACCTCGGAGAGGGCGCTATCAAGTGCGTAGGGATGTCGAATCCAGTCATACATAATAATAATTTTATCGATAACACAGTGGCCATCCAGACGTTTTCCTCCATTTACATCGATGCGAGAAACAACTGGTGGGGCAGCAGCAGGCCCGATCAGAACGTAATCTGGGGAGATCTGGAGAAAAATATCAATATTAAGCCATGGTTAGAAGCTCCTGAAAGTAAAGCATTTACAGAAAAGAAGTAATGTGATTTCTTCATTGAAACCTTTGTCGCATTCTGTTATTTTACACTGGTGTTCTTGAGGGAAAGATACGTACATCAATTCTGCACAGGGTTGATTATGTAGTTTTGTGGGTGAGTTTCCTAAACCAACAGTAAGGAGGATTTTATGAGATCGAAACTAATCGTTACAGTGGGTGTTATCGTAAGCATGTTGTTCCTCTATACAGGGATCGGTTTTTCTCAGGAAAAAGTCAGCGGGTCCGAATGGACTCAGATTGTCGAACAGATGGGCGATAAAGGAAAGATTAACTGGTCGGAAGGCTATATCGAGGCAGTGGGGATCGGCGCCCCTCCCGAACGGTACATAGGAAAACCCCAGGCGCGTCCCATGGCTTTGAGGGCAGCCAAGGTAGATGCCTACCGTAATTTGCTCGAGACGACAAAGGGTGTGCGCGTTGATTCTACGACAGTCGTCAAGGATTTTACGGTGGAGAGCGATGTCATCAACGCACAGGTAGAAGGCCTTGTAAAAGGGGCTAAGGTGGTGAATCAGGACTACCTGTCCGATGGAACTGTGGAAGTGACTTTGAGAATGCCGATGGCGGGCGGTTTTGCGCAGGTCATTATACCCAAGGCCCTTGAGAAAAAACCGGAGGTAGCTCCTCCAGCACCCCCGGCAGGACCGGCGCCGTCAGGCGATGTTTTCACTGGTATGGTGGTTGATGCCAGAGGGCTCCAGGCCAGGCCAGCTATGGCTCCCAAGGTTCTCGACGAAAACGGCAAGGAAGTCTATGGTTCCATGAATGTTGACAAAGAATTTGCCGTTCAGCAGGGTATGAGCGGGTATGCAAGGGATCTTACGGCAGCCCAGAGTAATCCGAGGGTGACGAATAATCCCGTCAGTGTTAAAGGAGTTAAGACCGAAGGGCCGGGCAAGTCCGATATCGTCATCAGCAATGCCGATGCCGACAAAATCAGAGGCGCCGCAGACAATATGACATTCTTGAAAAAGTGCAGGGTCATGATAGTTCTGGACTGATCTCGGCGGTGTATCAGGCTATATTCGACCGCAGTTACTTCGTAAGGGTGACTGCGGTCTTTTATTATTAAGCTGTGAAGAGGTGTTTCTGTCGATGTCATTCGGAAGAAGACAGATGCTATCCGTGTCAAGCATGGAATGACGTGTAAGAGTCCATTTTTTTTATAGCAGGTGATTAATCTTGGCTGCGAAAATTGTCGTTCTGCCGGAAAGTCTGTCGAGCAAGATTGCCGCGGGAGAGGTTGTCGAAAGGCCCGCATCCATTCTGAAAGAACTCGTGGAAAATGCCCTCGACGCCGGTGCTACGGACATAACCGTTGAACTTGAAAAAGGTGGGCGGGGATCGATCAAGGTCATCGACAATGGTGAGGGCATTGAGAGTGCGGAGGTTCCTCTTGCCTTTGAGCGCTTTGCGACCAGCAAGATATACCAGTTCGATGACATTTACAGGGTAAGGTCATATGGATTTCGAGGAGAGGCCCTGCCGAGTATTGGCGCCATTTCCCGTGTTGAGATGGTCACGAGGAAGGAGTCTTCTTTATCGGGCACAAGGGTGATTGTAGAGGAAGGACAGCTTAAGAGCGTAACTGATACGGGATGTCCCGTAGGCACTTCTGTTTGGGTGAATCATATCTTTGATCCCGTTCCCGTACGCAAAAAGTTCCTGAAGACGGAGGCGACGGAACAGGGATATTGCATGGATGTGATTACGAGGACGGCCCTTTCCCATCCGGAGGTCAGAATAAGAGTCGTGGTTCACGGCAG
>Ga0315291_10009416_pt1 | contig 11962 bp, 12 predicted proteins | sample YL17G12_20_MG_FD_203070 | JGI IMG/M metagenome (GOLD analysis project Ga0315291, IMG submission 203070) | Sediment microbial communities from Yellowstone Lake, YNP, Wyoming, USA - YL17G12_20 | ecosystem: Environmental > Aquatic > Freshwater > Lake > Sediment | place: USA: Wyoming | collected...
CTGATTTGGCGAACCGTCGTCCGTTATAATTTATTATTGATAAATGAAGCATATTAACAACAAGTTGTTGCCCATTTCCGTAGCGAAGCGGTCTCTAACGGGATTCATTTGATCTCATTATAACATCGCCGAAGCATAGCGAAATGGAAACAAAAAACCGCGCGGTGAACCGCGCGGCACAAGGTGGAAGGTTGCGACCCCGAGAAATCCGTCATGGGGGTCAGATTGTGAGCGCCCTCGCCGGTGGTCAAGTGGAAAAGGTGGACCCTTTCGACTCTAGTGATGCGTACCTTGGCAACGCCATCCTGGATGGCCTCGACAACTCCGCCAGCACACAGTTCTTTTGCCAGAACAGGAAACCTTTCCGCCAACTCACGTTTGAGATAAACGACCTCCCCACTTTCGGTTCTGCGCTCTGTATTTGCCGACCCATGGTTCCGCCTCCTTGAGTGGACTGGAGACAATGTACCACCGAACTAGAAAACCGTCAAGTCCCCGTAGCGCGCCAACCTAAAACAATTTCGTCTGTTTCGGTTCTTCCGGCTCCGGCTGTTGTGTCCGCGCCTGCGGCAATTCTTCTACTACGAACGAGCCGCCGTTCAGGGCGACTTTCGGCAGCTTGTGAAAATCCTCGCGGAGTTGTTTCGACATTTCCGTGGAGCGCAAAGCCGCGGCTGGGTGGAAGACCGGAACGACAATCCTGCCGCCAACCCGGAAAACCTTGCCGCGGTCGCGCGTGATTTTCGCGTCCGGCAGAAAATAATTCATGGCGAAGCGCCCGAGCGGAACAATGGCTCTCGGATTGATGATTTCTATCTGGCGCGTAAGGTACGGTTTGTAGGATTCAATTTCCTCCGGCAGGGGGTCGCGGTTTTCCGGCGGCCGGCGCTTGACGATGTTCGTTATGTAAACGTCCTCGCGCCGCCAGCCGATTTCTTTTATAAGCTCGTCAAGCAACTGTCCTCCGCGGCCGACGAACGGCCGCTTCAGGCGATCTTCGTTAAACCCCGGCGCCTCGCCGATAAACATTATCTCGCAATCAGGATTCCCTTCGCCGAAAACCAAATTTGACTCCTGGAACTGGAGCGACTTATCCGCGGCGATTTCCTCTTCAAGCCGCTTCAACTCTTCAATTTTGTCCATAACACAATTATAAAACATCCAAAAATTAAGAAAAAAGAGGGGTCCCGAGCGAAATGGATTTCGCAGGTGGTTGTGGCCGACACCCCAGCCGTCAAAAATGATTAAGATAACGGATTTTTTGCCATTACTTAATTGTATAGCGCGGCCGATTTTTCTGCGAAGATTTTCAGATCAAGCCCGTCCCTCGTTTTAAGAATTTTGACACCGCCGCGGCAAGCCCTGATGTTTAGCATCGGGGGCTCAGAGCGTCACGGCGCAGAGCGCCGCGCTGGAAAACCTTGAATTGAGGCCGCGCGCGAACTAGTGCGGTGGTCGATTCAAACCCCGATGCTTGGTGTCGTGGTCGGGCCACCGCGCAACGCGTGGCTCGACTGGTATCTATGTCTTAGTATCGCGAGGTATGATAAATTTATTATTTCCTGCTAAAATTAAGCAATATATGGGAATCCTCCTACGAAAGATAAAGATCGTGTGGTCGTCTAATTTCGCTTACGCGATCGGCTTAATTGCCTCAGATGGAAATTTAAATAAAGACGGGAGACACATCGAATTCGCTTCTAAGGATATTGAGTTGATCGAGAATTTTAAAAAAGCCTTATTGATTGATAATAAAATTACCAAGCATGCGCGCGGCGGAGAGATCGATAAAAGATATTTCACGGTTAAATTTGGAGACAAGGTGTTTTATAAATACCTGAACCAAATTGGCCTGACAGCAGCCAAATCCAGAACGATCAAATCGGTAGAAGTGCCGGTGGCATTTTTTGGCGACTTTTTGCGCGGCCTGTTCGATGGTGATGGAACTTTTTACGTTTTCAAGGATAAGCGGTGGCCAAATAGTTTTGGATATAAAACTTCATTTGCTTCGGCAAGCCCCGATTTTATATGCTGGCTTAAAAACAAAACAACGGATGTCTACGGAGTGAAAGGATACCTCCATAAAGGAAAAGGAGTAACGAACTTGGATTATACGAAGGGTGATAGCAGAAAATTATTTGAAGCAATGTATGGCCGTCCCAACCAGTTGTTTTTTTCAAAAAAATACCATAAAATAAAAGCCGCACTGGACCAAGACGAAACAAGAGGATTGATCTATTTACAGAAACAAAGAAAAGCCGCGGTAGCTCAGTGGTAGAGCTCTGGTCTGAAGAACCAGGAGTCGTCAGTTCGATTCTGACCCGCGGCACATTAGAAAATCCCAATGACCCGCCACGCGGAGGGTTTAGATTTTCTTATGCCCCGCCGCAGGCGGGGCTGGGTCATTATATATCCCGCGCCATCGGGTAGTATAATTTTGTGGATAGGTATAATTAATATATGAGAACGGAAAAATCCGAGGACAACGTTAGTAACTTAGAATTGATAAAATCTGCAGGAGAAGAAAGAGCCGCGCGCAGAGAATAGGCATATTCTGAAGTGGAAAGAAAAATAGGAGAGATGATCGCTTCTGGTTCTAGGATCGATTGTATTCAAAAAATTAAAACGGAGATCGCGCCATTTTTGACGGATGAAAATCGAGAACTTCCCCAACTATTGGATGAGGCGATGGCAATACAAGACGACAAAGAATTTATAGGTAAGGTTTCTGAATTATTGCGGCCCGTTGCCGTAACGAAGATCGACAACCCGAAATTATACGAAGCTATTCAACAACGAAAGATTCTCGAGCAGAAAGGTTATGTGAAAATCAATGATTTGTTTGCGTATGGTCTGGGCGAAAGCGGCGACTATCTCCATTTGCACATCTTCCCAGTAAAAGAGCGGGAAGGTAAACTGGGCTTAATCAAGGAGGGTATGCGAGAACTCGCTCGAATCGTAGAAGCGAATAAGAATATAAAAGTTGCTACCGCAACTTCATGGATCGTGGCCAAAAATCCGCGTATGATGCAAACGCTCGGATTTGAAATAGAGGGGCCGATCGACGAAGGAATAAGGAAAAAACATTTTTCCGACGACAGCAGGCCCATTTCAAAAGCCTACATAACTAGGCAGGAATTGCTTAAGAGATATTTGTAACCCAGGCGGGTAAATCTTGTCTTGCTTCATTAAAAATCCCCCGCGCGGGGGATTTTTTGTTTGAACTTTACCTCTTCACCTTCAGAATTATCCTCTTCTCCTCGGGCTTCACGGAGTCAATCACGAACTTGTGCGGTTTGTCCGGCGTGAGCGCGGCTTTCATTTCTTCCTGGCCGCCGAATTCGGAGATATGAATTAGCCCCTGGAGGCCGCCGCCGTCTTCCAAGCTGATGACGGCCCCGACCGGATTTAATTTATAAACCGTTCCCGAGACATCTTGCCCAGCCTTGTATTTTTCCTCAATCTTTTCCCACGGATCGGACTTCAGGGCCTTGAGCGACAAGAACACTTTGCCGTCGCGGATTTCAATGACTTTCACTTTGATTTGGTCGTTTATCTTGACGATTTCTTTCGGGCTGTCAACCAAGCGGTGTTCAAGTTCTGAGATGTGTATCATCCCCTCTATTTCCGGGTTGTCCGCGAAACGCACGAAGACCCCGAAGTCGGCGATGCCGGAGACAAGGCCATCAACAACCTGTCCAACCTCGTATTTTGAAAGCAATTCTTTGACGTTCGCGGAAAGCACTTCGCGCTCCGAAACGATGATTTTGTTGCTTCTGGGATTGACGTCAATTATTTTCACGTTCAATTCTTCGCCGATGAATTTTTTCAATTCTTCGGCGATTTTCTGCCTGTCGTCGCCGACGCGCGGATAGTGGTCGAGAGAAAGTTGCGAAACTGGCAGAAAGGCCTTGAGTTCGGAGCTCGCAAGTTGCACCATCAGGCCGCCGGCATTGGCGCCGACAATCTTCACTTTCACCACCTCGCCGCTTTCCGCCAGATCTTTTATTACTTGCCATGCTTTTTGTTTTCCGGCCTCCGAGAGCGAGAGTTCAATGTTGCCGCCTTCTCCGTCAATCGCGACGATTTTGGCCGGCACCTTGTCGCCGACGTTAAGATTTTTCAGCGCCTCCCGCGCGTTCGCCATCTCGGCGCCGAAAACGATGCCCGTGCCGAAGCGGCCGAGGTCAAAATAGGCGGCGCGCGGCGCCTTTTTGATGAGTGTCACCTCCGCCACATTCCCTTCCTTCGGCAGATCGTTTATTTGCAGCTCGTTTTTGATCGCGTCCACGAACCCGTTTGTTGTTTTGTTGTCGGGCATTGAGGATGATTATATACGGATTTCCCCGACATGCGCAAGTTCTGGGTTGCCACAAAGATTTTTGGCGATAAGATTTGGGGCTGGAAATTGCGCCATATTTCTGATAAGATTTATGGGATGGTAGTGAATTATTTCGGCGGGGGAGCGTTCAAACTGCAGAGCGGGGAAACCTCGCTTCTCGTTAATCCGGAGAGTAATCGCTTTAAAGCTGACGTGGTTTTGAGGACCTTGGCGCCGGCGAATTTTTCGGCGGAGGACGCCGTAGCGCCGAATGAAATTTCTTTCCCCGGTGAATACGAAATCAAAGGAATAGAGGTCTTGGGTGTCGCGGTTCCCGAAGAATCCGGCGAAAAATTCGTCAAAACCGTTTATCTCGTTAGGTGGGAAGAAATGAACTTCGCATTTCTGGGCCATCTTTCCAGGATGCCGTCGCCAGCGATAATTGAGAAACTCAACGAACCCAGTGTCGTGTTTTTGCCCGTTGACGGCGGGCATTTTCTGGCACCGGAGCACGCGGCAAAGCTCGCGAAACAGCTGGAACCGGCCATAATTATCCCGGCCTTTCATAAATCCCCGGCGGATTTCTTGAAAGCGATGGGGCAGAAAGTTGGCGCCGAAGAGAAGTTCGTTTTTAGGAAAAAGGACTTGGCCGAAAAGAAAAACGAAGTGGTTGTGCTTCAAGTTAAAAGTTAAAAGCTTAACCGGCAAAATGGATTTAAAGCATTTTTTAGAAAAACTGCAAAATTCAGACGAGGGCACAAAGCGGCGCTGGATGATCGCAAGTACGGTGATTATCATGGCCGTTGTCATTTATATCTGGCTGGCTTATTTCAATAATTTGATTGCGAGCTTCAGCCAGCCGCAGCCGGTGGCGTCCGCAGACGGAGCCGGTTTCGGTTTCTGGTCCAGCTTGAAAAGCGGCGCGGCTTTGCTTTACAGCGGTTCAGCGGACAAACTGCGTGCTTTCGGCGAGATTTTGAAAGCGCCGAGAGAATACATTGTCCAGCCCCGTTAGAAGCCGCGATCGCTTTGTCAAATAACAATAATTTTACTCAATGCATAATTGTCGCCATAAAATAATTTTGCAGGCCTGCGTTGACCCCGTTAGGGGCCGCGAGGGTTCGCAGCGTGCCTCTGCCTCTAACGGGGTTGATCGCGATCTACTTCTAACGGGGTCAGCCGCCTAAATAGTAGAATCTAGGATTTTAGAAATGCAAAATATCGAAAAGCGCGAAATAACAAAAGAACTCAAGGAGTCATACCTCGACTACGCGATGTCCGTGATTGTTTCGCGCGCCCTGCCGGACGTGCGCGACGGCCTAAAGCCGGTGCATCGGCGCGTGCTTTGGGCGATGTGGGATAGCGGGCTCACGCACCTCGCCAAATACAGAAAATCGGCGAACGTTGTTGGCGAGACGATGGGCAAATATCACCCGCATGGAGATATAGCGATTTACGATACTTTGGTTCGTATGGCGCAGGATTTCTCCATGCGTTATCCGCTTGTTGACGGACAGGGAAATTTCGGTTCGGTGGACGGTGATTCCGCTGCAGCCATGCGTTATACCGAATCCAGACTGTCAAAAATTTCCGAGGAATTATTGACGGACGTAGAAAAAGAAACTGTTACGTGGCGGTCGAACTATGACGCCACAAGACAAGAGCCAGAAGTTTTACCGGCCAAGTTGCCGAATCTTCTATTAAATGGAAGCTTGGGTATAGCCGTCGGCATGACGACGAACATCCCGCCCCACAATTTGCGGGAAGTAGCCGACGCCATTTTATTTTTAGCGGACCACCCCGACGCTGTAAACGACGACCTTACGGAATTTATCAGGGGCCCGGACTTTCCCACGGGCGGCATCATCTTTGACGAGAGGGCCATTAAGAGCGCTTATGCCACGGGACGCGGGCCGGTAACGACGCGCGCCAAGGCCGAAATAGAAGAAAGGAAAAACCGCCAACCCGCCCGCACCGAAGGCGGATCGCGTTCTGGCGGGTTTGACATTGTCGTCACTGAAATTCCCTACCAAGTTAATAAGGCCGAGCTTATCAAAAAAATCGCCGAACTTGCCCAGGAGAAGAAAATAGAAGGCATCCGCGATCTGCGCGACGAATCCGACAGGGAAGGAATGCGCATTGTGATTGAGCTTAAAAACGATGTTCCGCCGCAGAAAATCCTGAATCAGCTCTATCAGCACACCGACCTCCAAAAGGATTTCCATTTTAACGTCATCGCCCTCGTTGATAACGGCATCCAGCCGCGGCTTTTGTCCCTAAAGGATATTTTGTCCGCGTATCTGGCGTACCGCAAAGAAGTTGTGCGGCGGCGCGCTCAATTTGATTTGAGAAAAGCCGAAGAGCGCGCGCACATTCTCGCGGGGCTTGCGAAAGCGCTTCAGATGATTGACAAAGTGATTGCCGCTATCAAAAAATCCAAAGACCGCGAAGACGCCCGAGCCAACTTGATCAAAGTTTTCAAATTCACGGAAATTCAGGCCGGCGCTATTTTGGAGATGAAACTGCAGACGCTCGCGTCCCTTGAACGCGAGAAAATAGAAACGGAGCTCAAAGAAAAACTGGCCCTGATAAAAGATCTAACTTTAATCTTAAAAAGTCCGGCGCGGATTTTGAAAATCATCAAAGATGAAGTCGCGGAACTTAAAGAAAAATACGGCGATGATCGCCGCACCACGGTCGTGCCGACGCCGCTCAGGGCCTTCCGTGAGGAGGATTTGATTCCCAACGAAGACGCCATCATCACTTTTTCCGCTGGCGGGTACATCAAGCGTCTGCCGCCAAACACTTTCCGCGCCCAGAGGCGCGGCGGCAAGGGCCTCATCGGTTCGGAAGTGGCCGAAGAAGATTTCCTTTTGCACTTTTTCAGCGCCAAAACCCACGACAACATCCTGTTCTTTACGGACCGCGGCCGAGTTTTTCAAACAAAGGTCTACGAAATTCCCGCCGCGAGCCGCGTTTCCAAAGGCAAAGCCATTCATAACTTTCTGGAATTGCCGACCGACGAGAACGTGAGCGCGCTCATCACGTACGCATCCGATGTCAAGGCGCGGTTCGACCGTCCCGTCTTCGACCCTGAGGCTCAGACCCGAAGGGAGCTGCTCACTGTCGAAGGACAAAAACGGGCATCGTCCGGCGATTCGCGATCTGCGATTGGCGCTTTGCGGTATCTCGTGATGGCGACAAAAAACGGTTTGATTAAAAAAACGCCGCTCAAAGATTTTGAAAACATCCGCCGTAGCGGCATTATCGCCATCGTTCTAAAGAGAGGGAATTTGCTCAAATGGGTGCGGATGTCGAGCGGGCAGGACGAAGTGACCTTAGTCACCAAACTCGGGCAATCAATCAGGTTTAAGGAGTCGCAGGTGCGATCAACGGGGCGGAATACCGCCGGCGTGCGGGCCATAAGATTGAAAAAGAACGACGAAGTGGCCAGCTTTGATATAATTAAGAAAGGAGAAGGCGTGAAGCTTTTGGTCGTGATGATGAACGGGTTTGCCAAGCAGACGCCGATTAAGGAGTACAAAGTTCAGCGGCGCGGCGGCTCCGGAATTATCACGGCTAAAATTACTCAGAAAACCGGACAAATCGTTTCCGCGCATATCGTCGCTGACGAGAAAGAAATTTTCGCTCTTTCTGCCAAGGGACAAATGATTAGGACGAATTTGGAGAGCGTGCGCGTGACCGGCCGTTCGGCGCAAGGAGTGAAAATCATAAACCTGAAGCAAGGGGACAGATTGGCGGGAACGGTGATCATATAGCACGAAACATGAAACACGAAACATGGAACATGAAACATGGAATACATAGAATAATATTCGGCCATCTCGCGGGAATCGCAGGAAATGTTTCGGGTTTTATGTTTTAAGTTTCATGAAGTTATCCCAAAAACAGGTCATCATCGCTATCGGCTCGGCCGTGCTTATCATCGGCATTCTGGTTTTGATTTTTACAAATCTCCGCAAGCCGCCGGAGGGCCAGCAGGAATTTTCCCTGAAGGTCTGGGGGGTTGACGACAAGCAGATTTTCACGGAATTAATAAGAAACTATAAGGGCTTACGCACAGGGGCAAAAGTGGAATATACGCAATTTGATTCCAAAGACCTTGATGGCGCTCTTTTGAATGCCTTGGCTTCCGGTGAAGGCCCGGATGTTTTCTACGTGAGCAATCGCGGCCTGCCCAAGACGCTCGGCAAGCTTTATCCGGCGAGCCCCCAGCAGTTTAATTTGGTCCAGCTGCGCGCGCTTTTCCCGACGGTTGTTGAACAGGATTTCGTTTACTCCACGAGCAGCCAGATTTTCGCCCTGCCGCTTTATCTTGATACCTTGGCCCTGATTTATAACCAAGATTTTTTTGACCAGGCAGGGATTATCGCTCCGCCCAAGACCTGGGATGAATTCCAAAACGTTGTCGCCAAATTGCGTGACGTGAGTCCGTCCGGCCAGATCGCGCGGGCGGCCGCCGCCATCGGCGGGTCGGAGAAAACCGTTGATTCTGGAGCGGACCTCTTGGAACTTTTGATGATGCAGAACGGCGCCAGGATGACCTCCGACGATCTGACTTCCGCGACCTTCGCGCAGCAGCAAGGATCGGCGAACCCCGGAGCGTCCGCTTTCGATTTCTACATGCAATTCGCCAACTCCGGTTCGCCTTACTACACCTGGAACGACAGCCAGCCGGATTCTTTGGAAAGTTTTATCGGAGGGAAAACGGCGATGATTTTAAACTATCAGTCCGTTACCAGCGAAATTAAAAACAAAAGCCCATTTTTGCGTTTCGCGGTGGCTCCGATGCCGCAGCCCTCGGGCGCGCAGATTTTTGTAAATTTCCCGAAGTATTACGGCCTTGCCGTTTCCAGACAGAGCAAGCTTCCAAGCTGGGCCTGGGACTTCGTCGTTTATTTGACTACCAATCCCCAGATTGAGAAAATTTATCTGGACGCGACCGGCCGGCCGCCGGCTTTGCGGCAGGCGATCGGAGAGAAACTTGACGATCCCGTGCTCGGAGTTTTCGCGAAGCAGGCCCTGACCGCCCGCTCCTGGCACGAAGCCGACGACGCGGCCGTCAATAAAATCATGGACAACGCCATCGCGGCGGTTTTAAGCGGACAGACCGATTCTTTGAAAGCCCTGCGCCAGGCACAGGACCAGGTGAGCCAGCTGATGAGTAAAACGATACAGTAATTTATGGTAATTCGTTATGAAGAATGATTTTTAAAATGTTTAATCACAAAAAATTCTATTTTCTATTTTCTATTTTCTATTTTCTATTTCTTTTGTTGCCGTTTTTGAGTTTCGCCGCCGCGTCTCCGCCGGCACTTTTCCCGACCGGCTATTGGGGGCCGCTCGTGTCGTGTTCTGGCGCAGTAGTCATTCCAAATCCAAATTACGATCCCAGCCGTCCCATATTGGCTATTAATCCGCAATATATTCCAAATCCGGCGCGCGTTTGCACAGATCTCTGCGACCTCGTAGAAACCTTCCTGCGCGTGATTTACTTCGGTATGAGCATCGCGGTTTTCATTTTGACGCCGATATTTTTCGCCTGGGGAGGGATTATGATTCTCGTCGCCGGCGGCGATCCGGGAAAACTCGGAGAAGGCAAGAAAATTCTGACCGGCACGCTCGTGGGCATACTCATAGTTTTGGGAGCGTTCCTTATCGTTTCCACTTTTATTAAATTCCTGGGCGTATCGGGATTCGTCAAGGGTTTTGATTCCTCAACCGGTTCTTTTACCTGCCAGGTCCAATAAGAGATAAATAACCGCACCGCAGAGCGGTGCGGCCCGCTCCGCCGGAGCTTTAGCGAGGCGAGTATCGCACCAATTCTGCGGTCCTGCGGTTATTTACCCCGCACCTTTTGCAGCAATATCTATGCAAACACAACGCACAAAGATGAAGTCGCCTAACGGCTCTGATTTTGCGCGTAGGCAATCTTTGCCACAAAAGGTGCGGGGTTATTGTGTTCGTAACCGCCATTTATCCTCTCCGCGGAGCGGCGAGGTATTCTGGCGGACGAAACAATAAAACAATATGTCCCAAAAGACCGTTATCGCGCTTTTGGCAGTCGCTCTTGCCGCCGTGCCGGCATTCTTGCTTGCCCAGGTTAAAATTTCCACGAATATCCCTGGTTTGGCGCCCTCAACCGACGTTTGCGGCTTCGTTTCAAATTTCTACACTTTTTCGCTGATGATCGGCGGCATCCTCGCCTTCGGCGCGATCGTCTATGGAGGAGTCAAATACACTTTTGCCGCCGGGAATCCCTCTGGCCAGAGCGAGGGCAAGGAATGGATCAAGGGCGCCCTACTGGGGCTTCTTCTTCTCGTCGGAGCTTATATAATTTTGAACACGATTAATCCCGATATACTTAAAAAAGGAAGTTCGTGTCTGCCGTCGCTGCCCGCGGTTTTCGTGCCGCCCGCTGGAGGAGGGGGCGGCGGCGGAGGCGGCGGCGGCGGCGGCGCTTGCTCTCTCGCGCCGCTTACGGCCATTACCGATCCCGCGGCTCTCGCAATGGAAAACGGGGCAACGGTTGTCTGGACGTCATCAGACCCCAACGTCCAAAAAAACCTGACAAAACTTCAGCAGGAATTCAATAAACTGCGAAGTATTATGACGAGCAAGGTCGGCGGTTCGGCGACGGCGAACTCGGTTTACCGGCCGCTCGCTTACCAGATGCATCTTTTTGATATCTTCCAGGCATCGCAGGTGTATAATGGCAATAAAAGTTTTTACGACGGCAACTCCACCTGCTCCTCCGTGATTTCCGCCCTTAAAGCCGAACAGCAAAAGCACGGCATTTGTTATGACGGCAAGCCGTGTCTCGTGTCCTCGCCCAACAAGTGCGCTCCGCACGTGAAGGGGACGGGGGTTGATATTTCAATATCCCCGGCGGCCTTTCTTAACACCATCAACACTTTTCTACAGAGCAATAATATTGATTTAAGGTGGCAGGCCTTGGCCAGCGACCCGGTCCACTTCAATCTCGTTAATCCGCCATTCGCCGGTTGCGCAAGCTGAAACTTCTGCGCTTAAACCATTGTTAAAATGACCAGAATAATCATAATCGTTATGCTCGTAATAGTTGTCGTCGGTGTTGTTGCGGTGTTTGGTTTGAAGCGAGGGAACTTGCCGTCGCCGGGCGCGGCGGCTCCGTCAACTGCCGGCGGCGCCGAAGCGGTGATTTCTTACGGCGAGATTCCGCAAGGCGAGAGGATTTCCATGCAGACAGCGCAAGGGGTCGTATCCGTGAAAAACTTTTACAAAAATGTCCAACAAGTAGATGCCAGCGCGAGCGCGATTATTTTGGCCAGCGACCCCAAATATGTTCTCTGGTACAATCGTTCGGACAGCAGTTTTGAGATAGCGCTCAATCAGGATTTCAACGCGGCAGATGGGAAAAACGCGAAAGACAACCTGCTCAAAATCCTTGGCATTACTGGCCAAGACCTCTGCAAGTTGAAAATTTCCGTTACCGTGCCCTACGACAACGGCCAAGAGCGGAGCAGCCGGCCTCCAAATTTTTGCCCGCCGGCTTTATAATAATGGGATGAGTCCCGTTAGAGACCGCTTTGCTACGGAAACGGGTAATAGCTTATTAGCATGCTTCATTTATCATTAATA
>Ga0315291_10009417_pt1 | contig 11962 bp, 7 predicted proteins | sample YL17G12_20_MG_FD_203070 | JGI IMG/M metagenome (GOLD analysis project Ga0315291, IMG submission 203070) | Sediment microbial communities from Yellowstone Lake, YNP, Wyoming, USA - YL17G12_20 | ecosystem: Environmental > Aquatic > Freshwater > Lake > Sediment | place: USA: Wyoming | collected...
GACCTCGCCCAGCATGAAATGCTCCGGGTGGCGCCCAACGACGATACCAGGACGGAGTTCATATGACTTCGAGCCAGCCGGCCGCTCCTCCCACAGGTCGGGAAGCTCAGCCGCTTTCGTTGTGCGCGGCGCGCCGGTGAGATCCAGCCCCAGGAACGTCACCCCCTCCACGATCTCGATCTCGACCGGATTGCTGATGACGCTGAACGCCTCTCCTTCACGCTCGCGTGTGGCTTCAAAAGCGACGCGGATAGAGTGGCTGCCAGGCGCAAGCCGAAGCTGCTTGCGATCTTCCACCGCCTGCAGCGCCTCACCGAGTCGGAACGGGTAGTCATTAGACTGTTCGCCAGGCTTAAGAATGACGGTCGCATAGAATATCTTGCTGCCCCCTATAACGCACCATTGTCCATTGAACTCAATGTTGCCAGATTGTCCATACGGCCGAGGAAGCAGATAGAGTTCGTGCGTTCCTCGGTTCCGCATGTCGACCATGAACGTCGGCACCTCGCCCGCCTGCCAGACAGTCTTATGCGTTCGCAGCCTGACCTGTACGCCTTCCACCGCCTCGCCCCAGGCCGGCTCAACTGCTTTCGCCTCTGGCTGCGCTGCCTGCTGCACCATCTTGTATCGGATCTTGACGCCGGGCGGGTCTTCAGTGAAGCCCACGATCTGGAGGATGCCTATTCCCCCCTCGCGGGTCTTGAAGGCAAAGCTGGCGGGAAGCTCGTCTTCGGCGTGAATCCAGACGGGAAAGCCAGGCCTGGCAAACGTCCACAGTTCTTGCCCGCTCAGCTCCTGCGCGTCCATCGTGTCCCACACCCCCACGGGGAGGGGGTGGACAATGATGTCTATTCCCATGAAGCCTGACACAGGTGGGTCAACGTCACACACGGCGTCGATGCCGTTTCCCCTGAACCAGTCGAGGTTCTTGTCCAAGCCAACCACATTCTCCGGTCGGGTAAACAGCCTTCCACTGTCGAGATCGATGTAGACATCCTTCTGGACTCCGTCGTCATTCACCACCCGCTCGATCACCGGGCCGAAGGAGGGCTTCTCGTCAGCCTTGGCCGCAGCAGGAGCGGGCGGCGCGGCTGATTCCTTGGGCTTCCCGGAGCCCGGCGCGCCTCCGGGTGGCTGCGCATCAGCATTCCGAAGCAACCTGGTACGGACCAATAGCACGATGGCAGGCCCTTCCTGCCCAGAATTCTTAACCTCCTCAGCTTTGCCGAGCCAAGCGGACGCCACAGCGGCGGCCTGCGCCGTTTCGTCCACAAGGATCATCAGGCCCCGGTCAGGCACAGTGCGAGTCAACGTATAAGGTTTCGACATGCGGTCGCTGCTGGTCACAACAAAGCGCAGTTGCACGCCTTTATCGTCATCAGCGAGGCTGGCTTCAAGGGTTGTCCCCTTCATTTCTTTCCAAAGACTGACGGTCTCGTCAGGGAGCAGCAACAGCACCGAGTTTGGGTTACCCCACTGAGCCGACTTCTCGATGGAAAGCGCATTAGGGGCAGTACGGGGCGCATCGGACTTCGTCGCCACCAGACGCCCGCCATAGGCTTCCACTTCCATGTCCTCATCATTGACGCCCAGAAGCCCGAGGCAGGCCTCTCGGAACTTCTTCTCCTCAAGCGGAACGACGCCTCGCGGAACAACGAACGCACGAAGCTCTAACATGATTTGAATGCCCGGGTTCACGATGGCGTCTTTGGGAAAGGTGATGGTGAACAACGATTCGGGGATGTCCTCGCGCCGCACTGTCACGCTGTCAACGTCAACCGAGAGCCGAGAGGTCCTAGGTCCCCTCACGAAGTGCAGCGTCCTAGTACCTTCCGCCAGAATCCAGCCGCCATTGGACAGTTGATGAACCTTGAGCACCTCAACCGTCTGCAGCAACCTCGGTTGGCCTTCAGGTTCGCCTTGGCCATAGTCCTCAACCCTCAACGCGATCCCCCGCTCCTTGTCCAGCCAGATTCTCGAATAATACTTCTCCAGCGTGGGGTGTCGGGCCTCAACTATGATGCACTCCCTGTCGGCTATCTTTTCTGTCTTGTCAAGCAGCGATGCGTGCTCCGGCACCAAAATCTGGCTGAGCAGGTACCTTCCTCCGAAGAATCGCATTCCCAACAGGACAGGTCCAACAGCCTGCCAGTCGAAGTCGCTCATATTGCCGATCCACCCGTGTAGGCGCTCCGGCCCCCTTGCCTGCCTAAGTACTTTGCCGTCCACAACCGTGATCTGGTTCGAGGCCGGCTCGCCGGATACATAGAAGAAATCCTGGCTCAAATGCTGCTTGATGCCATCCTGTGCCCATTCCCCAACGATCTTGGAGAAGAGCTTTGACCCCACTCCCAAGGAGGTGGCACGGTCCGCTTGGTCGGCAAAAGCTTTGATGTCTTCATCCTTCCATCCGAGGTCCACGGTGTACTGCATTCTGATCAAGGCCGTCATCGCTTCGTTCTTTAGTGCCAGTTCTCGGAGACGCTGGAGCGTTTCCGCAGCTCCGCCCTGCCGCTTTTCTCCCGCCGGGCCGAAGGTGAGCTTCTCTTGGCTGCCGCCGGGTAGTGTGGCGGCTTCTTCAAGCCGCGCAATCTCCTCCGAAACCATCTTGACCTTGGCAGCGGCGGCTGCAGCGCGCGCGGAGGCCTGTTCCAACTCCAAACGCACTGCGCCCCGCTGAGCTAAGGTGGCAGCGTCGGGCTGGACAAGCTCCTCCAGGCTCTCGGCCTCCGCCGTCTTTGCCTTGACCATTGCCTGAGCGATCTGCTGTTCCGCCTCTGCCTCTGCCAGCCGAAGTCGGAGATCCAAGAGCTTGCCCGCAGCGTCAACTTCGGCAGCAGTTTCGCCGGCGGCGCCGCCCTCCACCGCCTTGGCCCGCGATGCGCGCAGTGCCTTGAGGAGTTTCTCGATCTTCTGATGGACCTCCTCGGTCTGGTAGATCACCAGCACATTCGGGTTCCCGGCGAGGAGCATGATCCTTCCTTGCGGCCCGGGACCTGCAGTTCCCTGCCCCAGCAACGTCGTTTCCGGTCCGGCGATAATAGCGCCCTGCGCAGCCCACGTGTCGGGAGCGATGGTAGTCGTGATAAGCCTGGCCAGAGCGGTTGCCCGTGCCAGGAGGCTCTCGCTGGGTATCACCGATGGCTGTGCCGGCCCCGTGGCTCCTCCGTAGCCCCCGCCATAGCCGGTGCCGTAGCCCGTCCCATACCCGGTACCATACCCTGCGCCTTCACCCGCAGTGAGGGCGCCCCCAGCGTCCTTGTCCTGGGTGTCGACCAGAAGGTCGTTTATGGAATAGACACGCCTGTAGTGCCTCTTCAACCTCTCCGCATGGCCGATCGTAGTAGTGTCGCGCTGCGCAGATTGCCCTTCTACAACCACCTCCACGTCTGTGTTATGCCCCGGCTCCAGCGAGACGTTCCTGAACTCGACCCACTGGAAGGGAACGGCCTGGAGCAGGAATTCCCTGACATCGGAAGGCACTAGGCCATCGAACGTCGCAGTCACCTGCTCGATATCCGCACGTCGGGCAAGGTTCACATGGTCCTGGCCCAGCACAGAAACGTGGACCTGGCCGGACATGTCAACTGCCACGAGACGGACCGCATGACCCCGACCCCCGAAGTCATGGGAGACGGTGATCACAGTGTCTCCGCCAACCCCAAGTGCCGGCGAGAAAGCGACACGTCCTCCTCCGGCGCCGCTCGCCCCCTTTGTCCCTCCGGATCTGGCAACGGTCGACCATTGGCCTGCCGCATAGCCTACGCGCACACCGCACGTCTGCGCCCCGGGACCAAGCGTGGCCACATTGGCCTGATGCGCGGGGACTTGCTGGTCCTCGCCGGTCAGCGGAATCGCGGTGTCGACAGCCGCTGCGCCAGTGATATCCATGCGAGAGGAAAGGTGATACCCAGGGCCCAGGGTCTTGGGGGCCTGCCAGCGAGTCAGAAACCCATGGCTGTATTTGGCATCAGGGGTTCCAACCACCTTCAGGCTAGCGCAAGGCGCTTCATCCATTACGGCCCCATCCGGCCGCCACCACGGCTGGCCTTCCGACGGGTAGTAGGACACCCCCACCAGCTCGACCGTCACGCCGCTGGGCAGAGTGGCTTTCCATTCGGGGGCTGCGGTTGCGGGTTCTTCAGCTTTCGGCTCTTCGGCCTTCGCGCCTTCGGCCGGTTCCGCCGCTCTGGCCACAGGACGCAGGGCGCCCAGGGGAAGGATGATGCAAGAGAGCACCAGGAGCGCAACTGCGAGCGTGAGGCCCGTCAGCGTTCGACGCGACCGCTTCGCGTCCAGGATTGCCAGCAGCCGGCCCTCCAGTTGGGAACGATGGGCCATGGGGACGACCCCAATCGCTCCGCAGCGCAGGCCGCGCATCGAGCGGGCTATCTCGAGCAGATGGCCGGCATAGTCCGACGGCCTGAGGCCCGACCCGAGGACACGGTCGTCACAGGCGCGCTCGCGCTCGATACGCATGCAATGTGCAGCGAGCCATGCCAGAGGGTTGAACCAGTGGAGCGCGCAGGCCAACTGGACCAGCGTCTGCGTCCAGCAATCCCGCCGCTCCAGGTGCGCCAGCTCGTGCATCACCACCGCCCGCCGACGCTCCGCCGACCAGTCCGCCGCCCCGGCCGGGACAAGCACAACAGGCCTGAAGAGGCCCAACATCATGGGCACTGCCACCCGGTCGCTCTCGCGCAACCGCAAGGCGCTGCCACGCTCACCCGTGCCGTGCAGTGCGCCGGCCCACGGAGACCCTTCGCCGACAGGGCGCGCGCGCCGGGCGATCCGCCAGACGCATACCGTCCCAACCCCCAGCGGGCTGAGCACGACAAGCGCCCCCGCAAGCCACAGAGCGAGGACCCATACCGACCAGTGCACCGGGTGTCCCTGAGACTCGATGGGCGGGGAAAGCTCGGGCATTGTCGCGGCGGCCGGAGGCTGAACAGCACTCGGCGCCGGAGCGATGGTGACCGCTGACGGCGCCTCTACGGGCGCCCACTCAGGGTACGACTCCACCGGCGCAAGCCGCCCCGGGAGGATGGGCAATTGCCAGGTTGGCAGGGCCAGCGAAAGGAGCGGGAGTACAATAAGGCTGGCGAGCCCGAGGAACCAGACAACATGCCGGACTGCCGCGGAAGCGCGCTTCAAGCACGCCGTCAGGACACCGGCAGCGGCAAGCACCAGCGCCCCCTTCACCGCAGCGTCCACAAGCGCCCACACCAGTCCGCCAGCATCCGAGGACAACCAGGACCTGACGAGCGAAGCTTCCATCTCAGCGCCCCTCCTTCCTTGCACCCCTGATCAGCAGCGCCAGGCGGTCCAGCTCCTCATCCGAAAGCTCGGACTCGGATGCGCTCAACAGGGCCGCAACCGCCCGCTCGACTGAACCATCGAAAAACGTGTTGAGCAGTTGCCTGGCCGCAGAGCTGCTGGCCTTGCGACGGGACACGGTCGGCGAATACACGTAGCGAGGCCCCTCCTTCTCGTGCTTGAGGTGGCCTTTGTTCTCCAGGATGCCCATGGTGGCGCGCGCCGAAGAGTAGCTGGGGGGATCGGGCATCTCCTCCAGCACCTCCGAGACCGAAGCGCGCCCGCGCCGGTAGATGATCTCCATTATCTGACGCTCACGACGGCTCAGGGTTCTCTGCCAGTGGTCGGCCATGCGGTCTTGCTCCTCTGTTGGAAGTGTCTCCCCTTTTCTCGATGAACTGCTAATAAAATAGCACAGGCCGCACACTGTGTCAAGAGGGAAAATGCTAATTTTTCTGCAATTTCATCCGGCCGCGCTGAGGATGGCCGGAGCAGGAGGAAGCGTCACGAGGCGACGGCGACACGGCCGGAGAGGCCCCCTGGTCAGACGAATTTCCGCAGCCCGAGGACGGTCATCTTCAAGAGCAGCCACCCGTGCAGGAAACGGGCGATGTTCGTCTCACCGTAGGTCCTGCTGCGGTAGCGAATCGGGATCTCCACGATATCGAGGTTGAGTTTCGCCGCCCCATAGAGCAGGTCGAAGTCGCCGAACGGATCGAAATCGCCGAACAGCTCCCGGTTGCTCACGATCTTCTCATAGTTCGCGCGCGAGATCGCCTTCGTGCCGCACAGGGTGTCCTTCAACGATTGGCCGAGCACCCACGAAAGCGCCACCGAGAAGAACTTGTTGCCCAGTATGTTCAGGAACCGCATCGCCTGCTTCTCCATCGGATAGACCAGGCGGGATCCGTTGATGAACTCCCCCTTGCCCGTGACGACGGCGTTGTAGAACTTCGGGAGGTCTTCCGGCGGGACGCTGAGGTCGGCGTCGAGTATCATCAGGATATCGTTGGTCGCTTCAGCGAACCCCAGCCTCACCGCGTCGCCCTTCCCTTTGTCCTGCTGATGAATGAGCTTGATGCGCCGATCGGGGAATTCCTTCATGATCCCTTCGATCTCCTCCACCGTTCCGTCAGTCGAGTGGCCGTCAACGAAGATGATCTCCTGATCGGTGCCGAACCGTGGCATGCGCTCGATCGCCGCGCGCACGCTGCCCTTCTCGTTCCTGCACGGGATCACGATGGAAACGGAACGGTCCTTGACGCGGCCCTTCTCCACCGCGCGGGCCACCACTATGTTGGTGAGGCACAAGCCGTTGATGAGCGGCAGCCGAGCGACGAACCCGTTGAGGAACCTGCTGAGAAGTGGAATCCGCACCGGCGCCAGCAACCTGACCTGGTGCTTGACGATCGCGTAGTCGCTCAGTTTCAGGAAGTTTTCGATATCCGACCGCGAGATCCAGTTGTGGTGGTTGCTGGGCATCTTGAACCCCAGCCTGGCCGCGCGTCGCAAGAGCGGTTCCCACAGTATGCTGTGGTAGTTTATGACGAGCCGGGTCTCCTCGTGGCACGCCGAGCGGAGGTTCTCAAGGGCCTGTTGAATGTCAAGCAGATTGCCCAGCAGGTCGGACAGGACAATGTAGTCGAACTTCTCCGTGAAGGTCACGGACTCAACGTCGGCCTCAAGAAATCGGACGTTCCCCTGCTGGTCTTGTGGGGTGCTCGTCCTGGCGAGCTGGACCATCCTGGGGCTGAAATCTATCCCCAGGCCAAACGAGGGCTTGAGCTTTCTCAGGACGTATCCGTCCGCACAACCTGCCTCGAGCACCCGCTTCCCCTCGGGGATGATGAACCTGAGCAGCCTCAAGAGCTCTGCGTAGTAGTATCGGTTCCTCGCCCGGAACCATGCTCGCTTGCCGGCAGCGGACTGGAATATGTCAATCAGCTTCCGCTTGGCTTCAAGATCGATCGTCTCTTTGCGGCTCTGGCACGATTGTATCACTTGCTTCTCCGGCGAATGGACTCAGGCACAGGCCGTCGCGGAGCCCCCTGCTTCACTTGAGTGCGCGGGATTTCGCCAGGAGGAAGAACCCGTTCGACCTCACCGGCTCCATTCGCTCCCTCGCCACCTTTTCCAACCTGTCGATCTCCTCGGCGCGCTCAGCCCTTGCTTCTACGTTACGGACGTACGGGAGGGCGGATCGCAACCTGGCGAAGTCGGTCACGAAAAGAGATGCTGAGTCCTTTTCGATCAACTCCACGCATTCCTCAATGGAATGGGGGCTCCATTGAAGCCGTTTGTGCGGCGGCAACCAGTTGAACATGCCGATGGCGGAGATGCCTCGGGGCGTCCCGATGATCTCCACCGACTGCAACCCGTTCTCCTCCATCACCGCATTGATTCCCAGGAGGATAGACATGTAGTTCCCACTGATCGAAAGCATGGAGGTCTTGCGGAGATTGAGGCTGCCCTTCACGCAAGGGATGAAGAAGAGCAGAAAACAGGCAGCCATAAAAGTCCACGACGCCATTGGCGTCAGCACGCGTATGCGCGGCAGCTTCTTCAGCAGCCTCTCGCCCAGACGACGCCGAGGTCCGAACCTGGCGACAAGCGGGCCTATGCGGTGTTTTGGGACGTGCCACAGCGTCCAGGCGACCGAGACCACCGACGTCACCAGGAATGTCTGCACAAAGCGGGTCTGCGGCGGCATTGCTACAAAGCCCTCGGACAACGGTGCGAACACCGAGAAGGTGTACATCGCCAGGTCAAACAGGCCGCACGCAGCAAGGATGCGAACGGGCGCGTCTCGCGAGAAGACGAGCAGGTATACATGACAAAGGATCGCAACGTAGAAGTAGAACCCCAACATGTCGCCAAACCTGGCGGCGACACGAGGGTAGCGCAGAACGAAACGAGACAGACTGTCGGTGTGATACAGATAGGGCTTGTAGTTCTCTATGTCCAGGGCCATGTTGTGGGCTCGGTAGCCAAACTCCCCGCCTCGCGACATGTAGAGAAGCTGCTCCCCCATGACGAGCACGAACAGCACGACCAGGCTGACGAGGACTGCCCGCCGATAGCGCCTGAGCAGGAGGCCTGCGACGAAGAAGGGAAGCAGGCCAGCAGGGGCGCTCTCCCGCAGCAGGTAGCTCCAGCCCAGAAGGAGCCCCATGATACAGCCGATGAGGACATCCCTCCGCCAGCCCCTGCGCTCTTCAGGAATCGCGTACAGCAGCAGCACGAGACAGACAGTCAGTGCGGCAACCGGCAGGTTTGTCAAGAGGACAGAGGACCGCTCGACCTCCAGCGGGTTGAACACCTGAACCAGGCAGGCCAGGAACGCAACTGTGTTCCCGACCAGCCTGTGCAGAACCAGGAACACGAGCGCAATGGCGAGGATCGAGAAGGCAAACGGCCAGACGTAGTAGGCCACAAAACCATCGCCGAAAACGCGAATTGCCAATGCCACGGGCAAGACCAGTCCCAATCTCAGGACGTGATGATTCTGGCGCCCCCCCTGCGTCGTGGGAGTGAGCCTCCGCTGAAGCGGGTGCGTGCCCCGCACAAAGGCCCTCGCAGCCGTCATGGTGCTGTTGTCGTCGGAGTTCAGGGGCTCTCGCAGCATGGCGAATCGCGCAGGCACGGCGATCGCCAGCAGCAAGAGAAACACCAGCGTCGTGACGGTGCCCTGCTGCTTCCTCAGGGCAGCGCCGCCAGATGCCCCTTCTCCTGGTGCCGCGTCCGACGACGTGATCTCGGCCATGGGCCTCTCCCCGTCTACCCGATCAGTGCCGGCCTGACCGGCAGTGGGCTAACAGTGTAACAGGTTGGCCGCCATGGGCAAGCAAAGGATGCCTGACTCGGCGCCAGACGTGAACCCAAAGGAAGGTCACACTGAAGAACGTGCGTCATTACCCGACCGGACGCCGGGCATGAACATATAGCGAACCCGCGAACTCCCGCACCAATGGCAGTCTCTCCAAAAGGCAGCCCACCGCTCCGACGGGACCGATCATTGACGCTGGCGTTGCCGGGTGGAGCCAGTCAAAAGGCGTTACCTCTATGTCTTCGAATCCCGCTCCTGCAAGGTCGCCCTTAAGCTTGCATCGCACGAAGGCCGTTTCGTCGGGAGATACATAGGGGAACCACCTCCTGAACGTGCGCTCCACGAAGACCTGAGGGTTCAGGAGATTTGGTTCGGCAAAGCTCATAAGCCCGGCTGGCTTCAGCAGGGCGTAGATCGTGGAGAGCGCAGAGGCGAGTTCCAGATGATGCAGGACAGAGGATCCTATCACGGCGTCAAACGGTCCCTCGACATCGCAATGCTCAAAGCATCCCTGTATGAACTGGACCCGAGTCGTCGGCAACCCCCGTGTTCTCGCCTTCTCAAGCAGGTCCGGCGAGATGTCCACTGCGACCAATTGCGCGCCGGTCTGCGCGAACATCTCGGTGAACATCCCCGTTCCGCACCCGACCTCCAGGGCATACACGCCGGGCCCGAGATGAGCACCCTCTGCGATGAGACGTGCCCGCCTTTGCGCCCTTTCCCTGCCGGCAGGCGTCCCCCATCCCCAGGCCCGCTCGACGTCTTCTGCGGCGGCCAGGAGCTTACCGTGCTCCACTTCGTGTTTGGAACGCAGGCCCATGTCGCAATCCTCCTGCGGCATGCCGAAGCCGCGCGGGCAATATCCCATTGAAACCGTCCCCTGACCCGCCTATTCTACCACACAGGCCGCTCGCCGCACGGGCAGGCCTGAACACTCGAAAGCAGAAGCCGGGAGCAAGGGGTTGGCACAGCTCGATCCGCGAAGCGACGAGGCCCTGGTGGAGGCCGCCAACCGCGGCGACGAAGGGGCCTTCGAGGCGCTCTACAGGCGCCACCGAGACTGGGTCGTGCGCCTCGCCTTCCGGTTCACGGGCAGCGAGGCAGACGCGCTCGACGTGCTCCAGGACACCTTCGCATACCTGCTCAGGAAGTTCCCGGGCCTCCGCCTCACCTCCAGGTTGACCACCTTCCTATACCCCGTCGTAAAGCACCTGGCGATACGGGCCGCGCGCAAGCGCAGACAGCACGCCTCCGGCGACCAAGCCCTCTCGGAAGCCCAGGCTCCCGATGCGCCCTCCCAGCCCCGTGAGGAGCTTGCCGCCGTCCTGCGCGTGCTCCCCGAGGCGCAGCGCGAGGTCCTGCTCATGCGGTTCGTGGACGACATGGGCCTGCGGCAGATAGCCGAGGCGCTGGACGTGCCGCTGGGGACGGTCAAGTCGCGCCTGCACAATGCTCTCAAGGCCCTCCGCAAGGACGAGCGGACGAGGGCGTACTTCCTCGAATGAAGGGATTTTTGATTTGCGATTTTTGATTTTCGATTGCTGCCAGATGAACGTTTTTCAGCCTTCACGGGCTTAACTGTTAGGAAATTCACAAATGGGCAATACAGCAAACCATCCCGACGGGACAGGTCCTGAGGCGCCGAAAGCGCTCTCGGATGACCTGTGGTCGCTATACCGAAGCAGGGTTCACGTGCCGCCCGAGGTGGACCGGGCAGTGCTCGAGATGGCGCGGAGCCGGTTCGCCGGGCGCAGGCGGTCTGTCCTGGTCCTGCGGTGGGCCACCGTGGGCGCGGCGGCCGCCGCGCTGCTGCTCGCCCTGTCGCTCATGGTCCAGCAGGAGCGCCCACTCGCGCCGCGCATCCCCAGCACCAGACCCGAGGCGGCGGTGCGCCAGGACGTTGACGGGAACGGACGGGTGGACATCCTCGACGCGTTCGCTCTCGCCCGGCACATCGAGGCCCGGGACAAGCGGAGGCACGAGTGGGACGTGAACGGCGACGGGGACGTGAATCAGGCGGACGTGGACACAGTTGCCATGGCTGCCGTGAGCCTGGAGAAGGGGACGCTGCAATGAGGAAGATGTTGGCGGCACTGTTGCTTTGTGCGTTGTGCGTGGCCGTCCTGCGCGCGCAGGAGCCGGAAGGGCGCCCGGCCGTGCGGTTCGAGGCGGTGGACGTCTACGTGGACTCGGGGAAGTCGCCGCTGGCCGCCTATCAGTTCGAGCTGGCAGCCGAGGTGGGCGACATGAAGATCGTCGGCATCGAGGGCGGGGAGCACGCCGCCTTCAAGGAGCCCCCCTACTACGATCCGGCGGCCCTCATGAAGCACAGGGTCATCATCGCCGCCTTCAACACCGGCGCCGACCTGCCCAGCGGCAAGACCCGCGTGGCCAGGGTGCACGTCCAGGTGACAGGCGACGCCGAGCCCGATTACGTCGTCAAACTCAACGTCGCGGCATCGGCGGACGGCAAGGAGATCAAAGCAACTGCAACACTGGCGGGAGGAACCGGGAAGTGAAAAAGATACTGGTGATTGGCGTGGTGGTTTCCGCTTTGGCGCTGATTGTCGTGTGTCTCCTCACCTCCTTAGGCGGCAAGATTGAAAGCACCATGAGCACGCCTGCACACGGGCTTCCGGGAGGAAGTCCGGTGGCTGATGGGGCGTCTCGACACGGCGAGGCACCGCCCGGTTCCATGCCCTCTCTTGGCGAGGAGCTATGGGTCATCGAGCGACCGGAGAGGGAGGCGCAGCCTGCGCCGGAAGAGGAGACCCCCGGCAGCGGCGCGCTGATGGCGAAGCTGCCCGGCGAAGAGAAGGA
>Ga0315291_10009418_pt1 | contig 11960 bp, 9 predicted proteins | sample YL17G12_20_MG_FD_203070 | JGI IMG/M metagenome (GOLD analysis project Ga0315291, IMG submission 203070) | Sediment microbial communities from Yellowstone Lake, YNP, Wyoming, USA - YL17G12_20 | ecosystem: Environmental > Aquatic > Freshwater > Lake > Sediment | place: USA: Wyoming | collected...
GCGGACGCGGAGGACGGCCAATCGCCGTCGCCGCTCCAGCTCGGCTGGCGTTCCATCGGTTCTCATGAAATACTATACGCATGTGCATAGCCAAGGGTTCACGGCATTATTTTTCTGAGGGTCAATAAACGGTGTTACCCGGCTCAACTCTCAACCCTCAACCCTCAACTTTCAACCCTCATCTCTCGAAAACCAGTGTGCCAAACTTCTCGAATTCGTGGAAGCTCTTCCCTACGCGGGCCCAATCCCAGCTTGTGCTCTTGCCCTCATCGTAGTCCATGCGATAGAAGTTGGCCCGCCAGCGGGCCCCGGGCCGCGGCGGGACGTTTTGCAGGGGCTTGAGTAAGTCGTACGGGACAAACACCTCGGCCGTCCAACCCGTCACGTGGGCCCCCGATTGTTTCGGGCCGCCGGTGACCGTGGTGGCCTTCTGCGTCTTCCGTTTCCCCTCGTAGTGCCAGGGCCGCCAGCCGAGGAACTCGCCGCCAAAATTGGGAATCAGGATCGGCAGCTCAAAGCCCAGCGGCGAGATCTCGTACTCGAAATAGACCGGGTAGCGCTCGTCCGGCCACAAGAAGAACTCGAACACGTCTTCCTTCCAGAGGTCAAGCAAATCCTCCTTCATCGTGGCGGTGACGATGCGATCCTCGGCCTCCATCAGCACGTACAATCCGGTCGAGGAGTAGAGCATTTTGACGCGGGTCTGATACCGCTGGCCGTCGGCGGTGCGGAGGTGCAGTGGCTCCCAGGGGACCTTCTTCCAGGCAGGGGCGTTGCCCCGGCCGGTGACCGCGAAATCCTCCGTCCGCCGGATGCGAAGGACCTTGCCGGCCGGCTGCGGTGCGGCCTCCTGCTCGGCGAACGCCCATGAACCCAGACTGGCGACCGCGGCCAGCAGCCGCCCCGCCCAGACGCCGACTCTCATGGTGATTGCTCCTATTCGTGTGATTGCCACCATAGCGAGAACAAGACTATTCGTGACTGTTTATTGACTCTCAGAAAACCAATGTCGTATCGCAATAGCCGGCGGCTAACAGCCGCCGAGCGGAAACGCGGGAAATCCCGGCGGCTGTTAGCCGCCGGCTAGCGACGTTACTTTTCTGACACTCAATAGCAGAATGGACTGGGGTGTAACGAAGGGAAGAGGGAAAAGAGGGAAAAAGGGGAAACGGGCAGATTGTTATTGATCCATTAACAGGAACATCTTACAGCGTTGAGGGTGGCCACGCAACCGCCAGCCCATACCGGCGGCCGCGCCGCGGGCCGATCGCCAGGGGGAAGGTTTCGAGGATCCCCCGGCAGGAAGGCCGCTCATTGACACGCACAGTGCGGCCCCGTACACTGATCCCGCAAGGGGCACGAGAATGCACGGTGGACCAACGGAACCAGTGGCAATCCGCTGCGGACTACAGACATCTGGAGGAGAAGTAACATGGACTGCAAAGGCACGGCGACACGTTGGGGGGTGGTCTTGGGGTGGTTCTTGGCCGTACTGCTTGCGCTGGTTCTGACCCGCTCGGTAATGGCGGCCGATAGTGCGGGTAACCCCTATGCAGCCTGGCAAAACGGCCCGAACAGGAGCGCAGATTCTTTCCCGATCGCCGTCTGGCTCCAGGCCCCGCAGAATGCTGCAAAGTACAAGGCCATCGGCATCAACCTCTACGTCGGGCTGTGGAGCGGCCCCACGGAAGCGCAGCTCGCCGAGCTGAAGAAGCACCAGATGCCGGTCGTCTGCGAACTGAACCGATATGCCACACAGCGCTTGGACGAGAAGATCATCGTGGGCTGGATGCACGGCGACGAGCCGGACAACGCCCAGTCGCTCGGCCAGGGCAAGGGCTACGGCCCGCCGATTCCGCCCGAGCGGATCATCGAGGATTACCAGAAGATCAAGGCCAAGGACCCCACCCGGCCCGTGATGCTCAATCTCGGCCAGGGAGTGGCCTGGGACGGCTGGTACGGGCGAGGCGTGCGGACCAACCACGTGGAAGACTATCCCCAATACGTCCAAGGCGGCGACATCGTCTCGTTCGACATCTATCCGGCGGTGCACGACCGGCCCGCTGTGGCCGGCAAGCTCTGGTACGTGCCCCAGGGGGTCGCGCGGCTGCGGCAATGGGCCGGGGGCAAGCGGGTCACGTGGAACTGCATCGAATGCACCCGGATCAGCAACGTGAAGACCAAGCCCACGCCGGGGCAGGTGAAGGCCGAAGTCTGGATGTCGCTGATCCACGGGTCGAGGGGACTGATCTACTTCAGCCACCAATTTCAGCCCAAATTCATCGAGGCGGGTCTGCTGGCCGACGAGGAAATGGCCAAGGCCGTAGGTGAGATCAATCGCCAGATCCAGCAGTTGGCGGCCGTGCTCAACAGCCCCATGATCGAGCAAGGTGCCGCGATCACCACAGAGCCGGCCGAAGTCGCACCCGACCCCGGGCGGTCCCTGCGGACGGGCCCGGTGGCAATCATGGTCAAGAGACACCAGGGCGCGACCTATCTGTTCGCCGTGCGGATGGAAGACCAACCGGCGAAGGCCACGTTTCAGTTAAACGGACTTTCCGGCGCGGCCGCCGTGGAGGTCCTGGGCGAGCAGCGCTCGCTGCCGGCAAACGACGGCCGGTTCGAGGACGCCTTCGCCCCCTATGAGGTCCACCTGTACAAGATCCCGTGAGCGTTCGTGGGGGGTTGAGAGTTGAGAGTTGAGGTTGAGAGTTGGGGGAATCGAGTTTAGCGGGCGGGCTTGCCCGCCGTTTGGGAACAGTCCCACGCCGCGTTTTGAGTTGAGAGTTCAAGACTGAGGGCTGACGCTACCATGGTCAATCATCGATCATCAATCATCCAGTAAGGAGCGAAGCATGCGCTGTCGTCGATTGCCATTCTCAACCCTCAACTCTCAACTCTCAACTCTCAACCCTCAACTCTCTGTGAAGTGTCTTGGGTTGGCGTTGGCAGTGTTCGTGTCGGCCTGCTGCGAGGCGAGGCCTGCCCGTGGGGAGGCCCCCACCGCGGAGCTCCGCTGGGAGCCGGTCGGCCTCTCCGGCGGAGGCGCCATGTTTTCGCCCGCCATCTCGCCGGCGGACCCGAACCTGATGATGCTCAATTGCGACATGAGCGCCGCATACCTTTCCGAGGACGGCGGCCGGAACTGGCGGATGATCGACCACGCCCAGCTCCGCAGCGACACCCGGTGCCGGCCGGGTTTCCACCCCACCAATCCCGACGTCATTTACGCTTCATCGGGCGGACGGCTGCGGCTGAGCCGCGACCGCGGCCGGACCTTCGCGCCCGTCGGCAATCTCCCGCAGGCGCTTGACGGAGAAATCGCGCTCGATCCGTCCCAGCCCGACGTCATGCTCGTGGGCACGCGCAACGGCCGCTGCTGGCTGTCGCGTGACGCGGGCACTACCTGGGCCGTCTGCCGCGGACCAGAGGGCCGGGTGATCAAGTTCTATTTCGATCGCACCGGCAACGGCCGTGTGGTGTTCGCTGCCACCGATCAGGGCATCTGGCGCTCCGACGACGGGGGCCGGGCACCATCCGCAGGATGGTCGTGGGCGGCAAAGACCGCCGGGCTGCCCTGGAAGGAAATCCAGGGATTCGCCGCCGGCTCCCGTGCCGCAGAACAGCTCATCGTGCTCTACTGCAGCGTGACCAGCAAGGACGTGGGCGGCGCGTTCCAGGGCGGCATCTACCGCTCCCGCGACCGCGGCGAGACCTGGCAGTGGGCCATGGGCCGGGGCATCAACCTCGAAACGCAGAAGGCCGATCAGTGGGCCTACGGGCCCGTCGCGCAGTATCAGCAGCTCCTGGCCACCGACGCCAAGCCGCTTTGCGTCTACGCCACCAACACCAGCACCGGATTCCATCCACCTCACCACGACACCGTCTACCGCAGCGACGACGGCGGCCAGACCTGGCGCGACACGTACTTCCAGGACCCCCGCTTTCAGCGATACAACGTCGCCCCCGACTACGTCACTGCCTCCACCGGACAGTGTTTCAAGGGCGGCGAGACACCCTTCGGCGTGGCCATCTGCAATACCGACGCGGAGCGGCTGATCCTGGTCCGCGGCGAGTGCCATGTGACCCACGACGGCGGCCGTACCTGGCTGGCCGGCCATACCTACCCGGCCCCCGGCCAGAAGCCCCAGCCGGGCTCCGCCTGGGTGTGCAACGGCCTGGTGGTCACCACCACCTGGCACTACTACGTCGACCCCTTTGAGCCCAAACGCCACTACATCGCCTACACGGACATCGGTTTTGCACGATCGCTCGACGCCGGCCGGACGTGGATCTGGTGGGACACGAAGTCCTGGGCACCGTGGCGAAACACCTGCTACGAGATGGCCTTCGATCCGGACACGCCGGGCAAGATGTGGGGCGCGTTCTCCAACGTGCACGACATCCCCAACGACAACATCATCTCCGAACGCCACGGCCACGACGCCCCCGGCGGGGTGTGCCTCTCGCGCGACTTCGGCGCCTCCTGGAAACCCCAGTCACAGGGCATCCCGCCCAAAGCGGTCACCTCCGTCGTGCTCGACCCAAGGAGCCCCAAGGGCAGGCGCACGCTCTACGCCGGGGTGTTCATGCAGGGCGTGTACAAGTCGACCGACGACGGCCAGACGTGGACGCTCAAGAGCAGCGGCCTGGGCCATCCGCAGAACATGCGGGTCTCCCGCGTGCTGCTGCACGCCGACGGCACGCTTTTTGCCATGATCTGCGCCATGCGCCCGGCGGCCGGCAAGCCGCTGACGGGCGAGGGGGTTGGGTTGTACCGGTCCACCGACGGAGCGGAGACCTGGCAGAAGGTCAACGCCTCGCAGACCTTCTTGTACCCCAAGGATTTCAGCGTCCGCCCGGACAGGAGCGATGACATCCTCGTCGGCGCCTGCGATTCGAGCGGGGGCGACAACTCGGGCGGCCTGTACCGCTGCGAGGACGGCGGCAAGACCTGGCGGCGGATCGGCCGCCAGGGACGCCAGACCTTCGGCGGCTACTTCCATCCGCAGCGGGCCGGCTGGATCTACATGACGCTCACCGAGGGCGCCCCCGGCGCGGGCCTGTGGCTTACGCGCGACAACGGCCAAAGCTGGGAGCCGTTTGCCGATCTGCCGTTCTCAAACATCCAGCGGGTGGAGTTCAGCCCGTCCAGCGACGCACTGATCTACGTCACCACCTTCGGCGGCAGCGTCTGGCGAGGGCCGGCCGTGCCGCATGCAGAGTGAATGCCCCGTGAGGAGAAAGGAGACCAATTCACACCTGAGGCATGACAGGAGGGAAGAAAGGGGCATTCTGGAAAGGTAGAGAGTTCTCTTTCCCCCCGGTCTCATTGCGGGCCAACGTCGTGGCTGCGGGGACCGATGCCGAGCGTGCCGCTTACGTCAAACCCAGCCACGTGCGGATCGATCGCCCTAAACTCGTCGAGTCTTCGGCAGACAAGCGGCCGACCGATTTAATGATCAGGCTGAAGTGGACCGTGTAGATTCCGCGTTTCGCTGCCGAGGCAACGTGCAGACCGGCGGCGGCCCAATCTGCCAAGACAAACTCGCCGGGAAGCAGTGGGGCGGTTCGGCTGGTCAGTGGCACAACGAGACAGTCTTCCGAGACGTGCGGTGCGTTGACGACGACCGCCGGGCGGATTTTCGTTGCCGTCAGGTCGGAGAACGGGTAGCGAACCAGGACGACGTCATCTTTCGAGAAGCTGGGCATACACGTCATCCTCCGCGTTGTCCCACACGGCCGACAGCGATTTCTCGCCCGCCGCCAGCCAGAACTGGTTCTCGTCGTCCGGCAGGACCGTCACCAGCAGCTTGGTGCCTTCCGGGAGGTCTACCTCCTCCGACAGCTCCACCTTGCCGTTATGAATCATTGCCCAGAGGGTATGCAACATCTCGAGGGCCTCCAGATCCTCAGATTGACGAGCCGACCCTTCCAAGTCTACCTGTACGGGTACGGATTCGTCAAGTACCGACCCTACGGCTTCAGCCGCCCACTTGTGGGTCCGGTTGACGCCGATTAAGATTGGGACAAGGTTGGATGACTCGGACGAGGCTGCATGGTCGAGGAGGACGAATCTATGCGCATGCCCTGTGGACGAACTCTGCCGCCGCGCTGGAGCGCTGGGACTCTCGTGGGCTTGGGAGCCGTGATCTGGGCCTTGGGCGTGGGCGGCCACTGCCCGGCATTGGCCGGAACTCCCGCGGGCGAATCGCTGCGGGATCTCGGGGGCGTGAAGATCCCGGCCGATTGTCCCCTGGCCCGAAACGAACACCCCCGATTGCTGTTCACCAAGGCCCAGTTGCCGGCGATCAAGGCCCGCTTGTCGCGCAGCCCGTTGAGGGAGGATCTGCAACTCTTGAGGCGGACGCTCGATGAGGGCCTGCGGCAGGGTTCGTCGCGGGCGGAAAACGCGGTGGTCGCCCTGGGGCTGGTGTATCACCTGACCGGCGAGCTGAAATACGGCGAGGCGTGCAAGAAGGCGGTCCTGGAGCGGGGAGACTTCGGCACCTACGCCGCCCTGGGACTCTATGGCTACGACCTGGTCTACGACTTGATGACCCCCGACGAGCGCCGGCAATGCGAACAGAAGTCGATCGACTTCCTCCGCGCCAACCAATGGCGCCAGACGGCCAGGCTGATGCACGCGGTGGGCGCTTACGGCTCGGGCGTGGACGACCGATTCGTAGCGGGTCAGATCGCCGAGCTCTATCCGTGGCTGGTCCAGCACATGCAGGAACTCAGCGGCTGGGCCCGGGATCGAGGCGGCGACGGGAATTCACACGGCTACATCGGCCAGCACGAATACGTGGGCACGATGGGCGCGATCCAGGCCTGGCGGACGGCCACCGGCGAGGACCTCATGAGGGATTTCCACTGGGCCCGGCTCATGCCGCCCTACTACATCTACCACTACCCGCCCGGCCGCAACGACACCGTACACGTCGGCATCAACTGTTGGGGGGAGAACGGCTATCCGGCCGAGACCGGGGCCGACAACTTCGTCAGCCTGGCCCAGGGCTACTGGCGGGACGGCCTGGCGTGGTGGTGGATCCAGAATCGCATCGTCGGCCGCCGGCACGACTACGATATCTACGGGACCCTCTGGGGACCGCTGCTGTGGGCCGACGCAACTGTGCCGCAGATCGCCCCAGAGGTCCTGCCCCCGACGATGCTCTTCCGCGAGCGCGGTTACGTCTGCATGCGGAGCGATTGGTCGGACACGGCCGTGTACGGCCACTTCCACTGCGGGCGGTTCGAGTCCGATTGGCGAAACAACGCCGACAACAACTCCTTCATCGTCTACCGGGGCGGTTACCTGGCCTGCGACACCGGCACCCGCGGACTGAACAACCCGGAACAGACGGAGCTAAGCGATGGGCGGCATCACAACCGCTACTTCGTCCAGACCATCGCCCATAACTCGATTACGGTGGGCACCGACGACGTTCAGGGCAACGGCTGGACGGCGGTCTGCGGCGGCCAGGTCTCGCGGCCCGCCCGGGAGTGGCTCGGGCGCCGCGGCGAAAAGGCCACCGCCGACAGCCTGTACACGTCCCAAGCCGGCCGCATGTTGGCTTATCAAACCCACCCCAGGTTCGACTACGCCGCGGGCGACGCCACCCACTCGTACAGCCCCGACTACCTGAGCAACTTCACCCGCCAGTTCGTCTACGTCCGGCCCGACCTGTTCGTGGTTTTCGATCGCGTCGCCTCCGTGCGGGCTGCCGATCCGAAGCGCTGGTACCTGCACACTATGGAAGAGCCCCAGTTGCTCGACGGCAGCCAAGAGCTAGATGCGTCGGTACATCCGCAAGGCCATTTCCTCTGGAAGGGCACGACGGGCAGGGCAACCCACAAAGGCGGCACGCTCTTGTGGAAAACGCTCTTACCCAAGCAGGCCGTGATCCGCAAGATCGGCGGCAAGGGACACCAGTTCGAGGTCAACGGCGAAAACTACGACATGTACGACGCCTGGTATCAGCGGGTGGGGCAGGACTTCTTCGACCGGATCGGGCTGGGCCTGTGGAGAATCGAGGTCGAGCCGCTCGAGAAGCGGCACGACGACCTGTTTCTGCACGTGCTCCAGGCCACCGACGATTCGGTCGCCAAGATGGCGCCCGCCGAACTGATCGAGAGCCAAGGCACGGTCGGCACGCGGATCCGCACGCCCGGCGGCGAGGTAACCGTGACCTTCGCCGCCACCGGGCCGTTACGGGGCCACGTTACGATCCGCGGCGGGGCCGAGGCGGTCGACGTCGAGCTGGCCCGCGACGTGGTCGACGACTACAAAGCCTGGCGAGATGATCCGCGCTACCCGCGCTGGATAAACGACCCATATCTAAACCTTTCTGGTCAGGTTGAAAGGAGATTTCCATGAGTGGAGGAAGGACAAATCGTCGCGAGTTCCTGGGAACGGTCAGCGCCGCGGGCGCCGCGTCGCTCTTGGTGGGATCCGGGGGGATCCTGGGCGGCCCCGCCGCCGGAGGCGATACAAAGCTCGCTTTGGACGGCGGACCACCGGTCCGCAAGACCCGTCTCGGCGCCCGGGCTTACGGGCCTCGGTATTACGACGACGTCGAGAAGCGGGAGCTCCTCGACGTGCTCGAGTCGCGGAGCCCGTTCCGCTGGTGGGGTTTTGCGGGCGGGCGCCCACCCAAGGTACTCGAGTTCGAGAAGCAGTACGCAGCCCATCTCGGCGTGAAGTACGCCCTGGGGGTGACCTCGGGCACAACCGCGCTGTTTACCGCCATGGCGGCCCTCGAGGTCGGGCCCGGCGACGAGGTCATTCTTCCGGCCTGGACTTGGTACGCCTGCTACGACGCGATCGTCCTGGCCGGAGCCTTGCCCGTCTTCGCCGAAATCGACGAGTCCTTTAACGTCGATCCTCACGATATCGAGCACAGGATCACCCCGCGGACAAAGGTGATTATGCCCGTCCACCTCCAGGGATGTCCCTGCGACATGGACCCGATCCTCGAGATCGCGCGGAAGCACAAGCTGCGGGTGCTGGAGGACTGCGCCCAATGCGTCGGGGGGCGCTACAAGGGGAAATACGTGGGCTCGATCGGCGACATGGGCATCTACAGCTTCCAGTTCAACAAGACCATCACCTCCGGCGAGGGCGGGGCCGTGGTCAGCAGCGATCCCAAGCTCTTCGAGCGGGCATTCCGCTTCCACGACGTCGGCGTGCTCCGCTCGCCCTACTCCGAGGCCCTTGGCGGGGGGCTGCTGGGGGGCTTCGCCGCCTGCAACTTCCGCATGAGCGAGTTCACCGGCGCGGTCCTCCGCGGCCAGCTCCAGAAGCTCGAGACCATCTGCCAGGGCCTCCGCCGCAACGCCCAAAAGGTCCGCCAGGCCATCTCCGACCTGCCGGGACTGAAGCTCCGCAAGTCGCCCGACGTGGCCGGGGACCTGGGCGTGGCGGTCTTCCTGGACCTGGGAACCGGCCAGCGGCGGGAGAGGTTCCTGCGGGCGATGGATGCCGAGGGGGTCCCGGCTTCGCCGCCGGGCGGATCGGCGATCCTCCCTATCGATGCCAGGATCGAAAACAAGGCCACCGTCCACCCCGCCTGGCCCTCCTTTCAGAGTCCCCAGGGCCGCGCGATCCGCTACGGCCGCGAGTGCTGCCCGCGGACGATCGAGATCTTGGGTCGCGCTGCCGGCGTGACCATGGATCCCACCTTCAGCGATGAGGATCTCAGCGACATCGCCCGGGCTATCCGGAAGGTGTACCTGGCCATGGGGCCTGCGTAGGCGCCCACAGCCTGAGCTTACCGACGATCGCTTGGCCGGCAGCTCGCCGCAAGAACCGAGATGGCCTTCGAGAAATCAAGAAAGGCGTCCCCCAGCAGAGAAGCTCTCTACTTCTGGCCGCCCGTAGGTGCCACCCGCCGGGAGGAGTTCGAGCGGGCTGGCCAGTCGCGGGCCTATGGTACGAGGTATCGGTTGGAGTACAATTACCAGCGGCCAGACGATGCGTTGGGGAGGAAAAAGGGGACAGGTCCAATTTGTGCGAAGCCGGGGCACCCACGCTTCGTGGGTCCCGACCGAAGGTTGGTCGCGGGCCGTTCCGGCAAATTGGACCTGTCCCCTTTTTCCGGGGACACGATTCAGTGACTGGGAAGCCCCCTGGCGGGAGGTAATCGGCGTATGTTCTCTCTACAGCGTCTCTTAAGTCGAAGCGACAGGTTCTATGACCTCTTGGAGGCCAGCGCGGGGGAGGCACGACAAGCGGTCACCGCCCTGATCGAGCTGCTGAACGCTCCCCAGGACGGCCGTAACCTGCGAGAGTTCGTCCTGCGAAGGCGCGAGAACAAGCGGATCACCGCCGAGATCACCGCGCTGGTCTGCAGCACCTTTGTCACGCCCCTGGAACGCGAGGATATCGAGGCCCTTTCGACGGCCTTGTACAAGATCCCTAAGACGATCGAGAAGTTCGGCGAGCGGCTGTTGCTGTCGCCCGCGCATTTCCGCACGGAGTCGTTCTCGCAGCAGGCGACACTGCTGGAACAGGCGACCGACACGGTCTGCCAGATGGTGCGGCAGCTCCGGGATCGGCCGCACTTGGACAAGATCAAGGAGGAAAACGATCGCCTGCACCATTACGAAGGGGAGGCCGACAAGCTGATACTCAGTCTGTTGCGCGATCTGTACAGCGGCAAGTACGACGCCTTGCAGGTGATCGTGCTGCGGGATCTCTACGAGCTGTTGGAGCAGGTCATCGACCGCTGCCGCGACGCGGGCAACGTGATCTTCCAGGTCATGCTGAAGAACGCCTAGACTGCCGGCGGGGCGAGCACGATGCCGGTCCGCTGCCGTTCAGGGAGGTGTCCGCAACAAGAGTCGATTACCAGGAGGCCCTGGCCAAGGCCGATACGGCAAGGTACGTCAGCGCCCCTACGCAGCCCGAAACCGGAATCGTCAAGATCCACGCCCAGACCATGCTCCGCGCCACGCCCCAGCGAACGGCACTGAGCCGCTGCATCGCCCCGAAGCCGACGATGGACCCTGCGATGGTGTGCGTGGTGCTGACGGGGATCCCCGCCGCCGCGGTGGCAAAAAGGGTGACCGCCGCCCCCGATTCTGCGCAGAAGCCCCCGAAGGGTTTCAACCTCACGATCTTCGATCCCATCGTCTTCACGACCCGCCACCCGCCGACCAAGGTTCCCAAACCCATGGCGGTGTGACAGATCAGCACGATCCAGAAGTGGTTTTTTGTCAGATCGGCCTCGGTGAAACTTCGTTCTCTCCAAATAGTCGAATAGAGCAACAGCGCAATGATGCCCATGGTCTTCTGGGCGTCATTCGTCCCGTGTCCCAGGCTGTACAGCGCGGCAGAGCAGAGTTGCCCCTTTCTGAACAGGGAATCGACGCGTGTGGGCCGCGCGTTGCGGCAGAGCAAGGTCATTCCCAGTCCGATCGCAAAGCCGAGCACCAGCCCGATCAGCGGCGACAAGACAATGAACACGGCAATTTTGAGAATCCCCGCCGCGATGACTGCCCCAGTACCGGACTTTGCTATCGCAGCTCCTGCCAGCCCGCCAATCAGCGCGTGAGAACAGCTTATTGGGAAGCCCAAGTGCGTGGTGACGACGTTCCAGAGAATGGCCCCCAGCAACCCGCTAAGGATGACCAGCGTGTCGACTACCTCGGGGTGAACGACGCCCTTTCCGACCGTCATCGCCACGTGGATACCGAAGACGTATGCGGCCACGAAGTTGAAGAATGCGGCCCAGACCACGGCCTGTTGCGGGGTCAAGACCCGCGTCGAAACGACGGTCGCAATCGAGTTGGCGGCGTCATTGGCCCCGTTGGTGAAGTCAAAGGCCAACGCAAGGACCACAACAATCGTGACCAGCAGGGGACATTCCCGTGCCAACATGCCGACGTGGTAGCAAGTGTAGCAGGTTCCCCAGACGACGAACACAACGGCCAAGCCCGCGCGAGTGGGTCCGGGG
>Ga0315291_10009419_pt1 | contig 11959 bp, 9 predicted proteins | sample YL17G12_20_MG_FD_203070 | JGI IMG/M metagenome (GOLD analysis project Ga0315291, IMG submission 203070) | Sediment microbial communities from Yellowstone Lake, YNP, Wyoming, USA - YL17G12_20 | ecosystem: Environmental > Aquatic > Freshwater > Lake > Sediment | place: USA: Wyoming | collected...
TCCGGCAGCTCTGGCACGACAAGCGGGCCCTCGTGATCACGCTCCTCGTCCCGTCGCTCGCGATGATCCTGTTCGGGTTCTCCTTCTCGGGCGAGATCCGCGGGATCCGCATCGTCGTCCTGGACGAGGACCAGACCGACCTCACGACGTCGATCACCGGAAACCTCGAGGCGGACCCCGTCTTTCGCGTGGCCGTGATCCACGATGCCGGCGCCGACCTCGAGGCCTGGCTCCTCGAGAAGGGCTACCGGGCAGCGATCCGCTTCCCGGCGAAGTTCACAAGCCTGTACTACGCGCACTTTGCCATGGGCGTCGCGACCTCGGCCCAGGGGCGGATCGACCTCCTCCTCGACGAGTCCGATCCGCAGATCGCGGCCGCAGTGCAGAAGGGCCTCGCCGATGCGCTCCTGAACGTGGGCGAGGGCGGGCCGGTCGAGATCGAGAAGAAAGACCTCTACGGGGTTCCGGTCCGGTTCATCGACAGCTTCGCCCCGGCCATCATGGGCCTCGTCGTCGCGTTCGCCTGCACGATGCTCACCCTGATGTCGGTCGTGCGGGAGAAGGTCGACGGCACCTTCGCGCGCGTCTGGGTCTCACCGGTCCGCAGAGCGGAGTTCATCCTCGGCTATGTCGCCGCGTTCAGCCTCCTCGCCCTCGTGCAGTCGTTCCTCGTCTTCGCCATTGGCAAGGCGGTGTTCAACATCGTCGTCAACGGCTCCCTCTTCTGGGCCTTCCTCTCGGTGATCCTGTTCGCCGTCGGAAGCGTCGGCCTGGGGACCCTCCTCTCGGCCCTCGCGAGGACGGAGTCGCAGGCGATCGTCTTCTTCCCCATGATCATGCTCCCCTCGGTCCTCCTCTCGGGCATGATGTGGCCCGTCCAGGCGATCCCCGGGCTCCTGCGGCCGATCTCGTACGTCGTTCCGCTCACCTACTCGAACCGACTTCTGCGGGCGGTCATGGTGAAGGGGCTTGCCCCGTGGCAGGAGCCGGTCGGGCTCGCGGGTGTGCTCGTCTTCGTCTTCCTGACGATCGTCCTGGCGAGCCTCGTCCTGCGGCAGTCGGGGCAGGAGTGAAGGGCCCAAGCGGGTGGCCGTCCTCGCGGGGAGGCAAGCGTTGGGCATAGCGGAGTTCGTCGCGCACCTAGGGACGCAGATCATCGGAGGCATCGGCTACGCCGGCGTCCTCCTGTTGATGGTCGCCGAGAGCATGGTCCTGCCGGTCCCGAGCGAGGCGGTGATGCCGTTCGCCGGCTTCCTGGTAGCGGAGGGGAGACTCTCCCTTACCGGGGCGGTGGCCTTCGCTACCCTGGGGAGCCTGATCGGATCGCTCCTCTCCTACGCCCTCGGCCGGTTCGGGGGAAGGCCCTTCGTCGAACGCTACGGGAGGTACCTCCTCTTGGACGCGGAGGACCTCGCGTGGACCGATCGCTTCTTCCGGCGGCGCGGCGGCCTCACGGTCTTCGTCAGCCGGTTCATCCCGGTCATTCGGCATTTGATCTCCCTTCCGGCAGGCATGGCCGGCATGAGGCTCGTCCCGTTCTCTGTGTTCACGGTCGTCGGCGCGGGGCTCTGGAACGCCTTCCTCGCCTGGTGCGGATTCGCCCTCCGGGCGAACTGGTCGACCGTGATGAGGTACAGCGAGGTCGTGGATGTCGCCATCCTCGTGGGCCTCTTGGGGACCGTCGTTCTCCTCGTCCTCCGTCACCTCCGTCGAAGACGGCGGGCGAGCTGAACCCGCCGCGGAGGCGCTCCGCGTCCGCCCGGCGTAGGCCGCCCGAGGAGCTGGGGAAGGTCTCCTGATGAGAAGCTCGGAAGGGCGGCGCTCCCTCCCTTCCCAGGAACCTCGACTAGGCCGCTTCGCAAGGGGGCGGCGCGGACAGAGGCGCGCCGCGGCGGACGAGCCGGATCGCGCCCGTCGGGCAGGCCGGAACGCACACCCCGCAGCCGTAGCACGCGCTCTCGTCGACGCGCAACCGTCCCCCGTCCATGCTCCGGGCGTCGAAGGCGCAGCGGCGGACGCACGCGCCGCACCCGACGCAGGCCGCTTCGTCGGTCTTCGCGACGAAGTCGGACCGCGCGACGAGGTCCACCCGGCCGTAGCGCTTGAGGAGCTGGATCTCGTGGCAGCAGCACGGGCAGCAGTTGCAGATGGCGCTCACCTTCTCCTGCGGCACGTAGAGGGTCATGTGAACGAGGCCGCTCCGGTCGGCCAGGGCAATCTTCTCCTCCGCCTCGGCGAGCGACAGGCGGCGGGCGGTCCCGGCGTCCACTCCCCGCTCGGCGTCCTCGTCCAGGGCAAGGCAGACCTCGAGCGGCCGGTCGCAGCGACGGTAGTGCGCGCGGCAGACGCAGTCCTGGACGGCGATCGACCAGGCGGATCGTAATATCGAGCGGACCTGCTCTCCGGGGACGATCCACGGCTCAGCCTTCAGGGCCTCGCCCACGGGGACGATCCTCGAAGAGAACCGGATCGCCCCTCTTTCGAGCCACCGGTCGTACTTCTCGCGGTAGTCGTCGAGGAAGGCGTCCCTGCCGGGTTCGCGCTTGCTCGGGTCCATCCCGCCTCCTCAGTTGCCGTCGAACCGGGGCGATTGTAACGACTGTGCGCCAAGTCGACACCCCGCCTCAGAGCCAAGACGAGGGAGACGCTCTCCTGCCATTGAAGCGCACGAGACCCACCGCTAACATGCCCCAAACACGGGAGGCTCCTTCGGGCGGTTCAGACGACCCGCCCAACCCCCACCCATGGTCCGAACCCTTCTCTTTGACATCGGCGAGGTCCTCATCACGGGCCTGTACGGGATCAGGATCCCGCTCCCGGCGCGCCTAGAGCTGAGTGAGGAGGCCGTGCTGGAAGCCTTGTGGAGCCCGGTCCTGCACGACCTCCTGTGCGGGAGGGCCACCGAGGAAGAGTACCTCGACGACCTCCTTCTTCGGACCTCTTGGCCCATCTCCCGCGAGGATCTACGGCACCTCATCCGCCAAACCTTCGATCAACCGGTGGCTGGGATGGAGCCGCTGGTCGAGCGGCTTCTCTCGAGGGACTACGAGCTCGCGCTCGTCTCCGACCACGCCGTCGAATGGATCGAGTACATCTTCCAGGTCCATCCCTTCCTCGGCCGATTCGAGAGGAGGTTCTACTCCTTCCAGTCCGGCCGGACGAAGGAGGACCCGGTGACCTTCGAGCGCGTGCTCTCCTCACTCGGGCGAGCCCCTGCCGATTGCGTCTTCATTGACGATCTGGAGCGAAACGTCGCGAGCGCCCAGTCCGTAGGGATTCCGAGTATCCGGTTCCTCTCGGCTGACGCCCTGCGGGGGGAACTCGCGCAGCGCGGTGTACGAACCGAGGATGTAGCGAAACCGCTGCGCCCCCGCGGGATCCTGCGATAGCAGCTCACTCCGCGACGGGAGTGAAACGCCCGCGGCCCTTCACGGGGACATCGTTGATATCGTCATGCTGAGGCATGCGGCGGACCCGCGACAGGGCACCGGATCTTTGCCGTCACGCCCATGCAGGCAGACCCGTGTCCGTCGTTTGGGGGACATCCCAATGCGTCATCGAAAGACCTGACCCTCTCGCTCCGCCATGTCGGCGTGGTAGTCCAACCCTCTGGACCGGTCTGCGACACCGTGGCTAGGTTGCCCGGGTTCGGTATGCTGAACCAGCACATCCCACACTCGAGCACCAGGAAGCTCTCGTTCGTGACTGTGTAGGTGTACGTGTCCGTCTTCCCGTCAGGGCTGCGGGTGACGCATGCCTCGACTCGCACTTCTCCGTGGTCCATTCTTGTCGTCGTGTCATCAGACTCAATGCAGTTCCCGTCGGGCACGCCAGGTCACTTCGAGGGGCTGGGGCCAGTTGTCTCGACGCCATACGAGTGATCGCCACAGGGCGTGACATCTGCGCCTACCCATTGGTCCACGGTCGGCCCATTGACAGAGACCGAGAAATCCAGGTACCCACCAGGCGCGATCCCGTACAACACGGTATTGGCCGTCCACTTGAACAGAGACGACGTATGGGCGCAGGTCCACCCAATGGGGCACGCGTAGGGAAGCAGCGGGGCGGCCTGCGTCAGGTTCATGACTTCGAACTCGCAGAGGGGCTGCGAGAAGAGATTCCTCACTCTGTATGAGTAAATGTCAACCACTGAACCGGACGATGCATCCCGTTTTACGCACTCCTCAGTCACCACATACGGGTTCGCCGGAGGGTAGGGCACCACGTGGTGGGCAACGTACGGCTTCTCGCAGAGCTTGCACTTGCCAGCCGAACCGGCGTTGACGATGTCTAGTATCTCCTGCTGCGTGAGGACGCGGTTGAAGATCTCCAACTCGTCAATCGCCCCCTTGAAATAGGGCTTGGAGATGCCGATCGGATAGCCAGTCCCGATCAGCAGAGACGCATTGTTGTTCGCATTGCCCGTTCGAGCCTCTCCGGTGAGGACTAGACCGCCATCCACGTAGAGCCTGACTTCAGGAGTAGGCGTCCACGTCCTTTGAACCGTTACGGCAACGTGATGCCATAGTGGCCCAGTAACATCTACGGTCGACACGTAGTTTGTGCAGGAGGAGGGAAACGGTGGACCGCCGCCACATGTTAGACCACTTGCCAGGTCGTCAGCCAACTGGAAGGCCAATCGACCATCGAACAGGAAGAATGCGTACCCGAAAGCGTTGTTGCCTTGCCGCACTCGCTTGTCAACGATGGGCAGAACACCCAATTTGTCTTGAGAATTGACTTGGATCCAGGCATCTACTGAGAAATTGTCCGTTGGGTTGCCGAAACTCAGGGTACCAGGACCGTCCGGGACTTCCACGAAGGTCGAGCTGCCATCGAACTTGAACGCATTGCCAACCACCCCAGCGACGGAAAGCGGGCCCGGGCCGCCAATCTGTCCAGGTAGAGCGGTGCCATCGCGTCCCCCGACGATGTCCAGGGTGGTTATGCCCGAAGTCTCCTCGAAAGGCCACCAGGTCACCATGCCCGAAGGAGGTCGCACGCAGAGCGTTGCCGCCGGGGTCACAGAGACGTCGTCGAGGTAGTAGTACGCCCATCGGTAGGCCCCACCCTGCCCCGTCTGAGGTGTGGTCGAGGGGTTGTCGGAGAAGTTGCCGATTACCACGTGGTCCTCACCTCCGGCGGCGACGTACTGGCCCGAAATGGCCGTCCAACCCGCCTTGTCGGTGATGAAGCTGCCAACCGGATTGCTCACCTGCGGGGTAAGCGCGAGGGTGTAGAGGGTGTTGACCGGGCCGACCGGGCCAACGGAGAGGTAAGCATCGATCTTGTCGACCGCCCACTGGCACTCGTCAGCGAGCGACACGTAGAAGGAGACTTGATAGGTTTGGCCGGCCACGAGGGGCGACGAAAGCGGCGTTTCCACGTACTCGCGGTACAGGTCGACCGTCCGCGCATGGAAGCCGGCGTATGCCTGTCCGGTGAGCGGCTGCTGGTTGCCGAAGACGTTCCCCGGCACGCTCACGAAGCTCGAGCCCGTGGCGAGGGAGTGGAAGTAGTCGGGAGAGGCGTTGGTGGGCGTACTCCAGAAGCTCGCGAGGTTGACCTCGTCAAAGAGCGCCAAGCCCGTCGGAATGCTGGAGTAGGCCTCGAAGCTCGGGTTCGGCACCAGGTTTTGCGCCGAGACCCTTCCGACTGTCACGGTCACGAGCGCCAGGACCACGCCCAGCACTCCCCACCTCCGCACCGCCCGTAGTACGGCACAGGCTGCGCCTATGGCCGCCACGAACTTCCTGTTCACCGTGTACCTCCTTGGCTCGCCCACACCACGGGGACGAACGCCCTGCACCCCCAGCTGTCTGGGTGCGACGGTCTCGCACTCACCAGCGGCGCGAGGTCGCCCATTCCATGCAGTATAGGCAGATGTGACTGCAAGTCCAATAGGACATCCTGACGCCGTGTCCCATTGCATGACAGGTCCTAATTCAAAGCAGGTGTCGCACAACGGGAGAGTGTTCCATGCACATCCCGCCGTTCTCTCCTCTACCAGCCTCTTGCCTTGTGCAATCTCTAACTGGAAGGAGGCAAGGCGGCACGGGCTCAACTGGCGCTGACTGCAAACACCGCTCCGAAAGAAGGCGCACCAGTACTTGCCTGCATAAGTACGCGCCATGGCGGACTCTGGCTGGAACCGGCAACAGATCTCAAACAGCGTTGCGCGGACTCGAGCTGCCAGGTACTAGAGTCAGCCGGCTGAATCGTGTCACCTTCTTGCCGCGATCCCGCAATCCCGGATCAGAGGGCCAGGAGCTCCAGGATCTCGCGGTCCAGGTAGTCGAGAGTTCGAAGGTCGTCCACTACGGGGAGCGCTCCACGCGTACAATCCATTCCACACGGAGTGAGCGGCGGGAGGCACAGCCGCTCGCGCTTCAGGGAGGAACCATGGACATGATCGCTCGACCGAAGAAGCCGTGGCCGCTCAAGCCATGGCAGACCGTCCTCTTGTTCGGCCTCTTCGTCTGTGTGCTCTATGGCTTCGGGTCCTTCACCTTCGACCTTTTCGCTGGGGCTGACACCCCGCCGCCGGGGAGCCTGGCCGAGGTGCGGGGCGTGGGGCTGTACTTTGTCTACGTCGAGGGGTTCTTCCTCGCCCTGGTCGTCATCCTCCCGATGCGGCTCCTCAAGCGCTTCGGCGTGGGGGCGATGGTCTACCTGCCGTACGCGGTTCTCGGCCTGGGGGTCGAGTCGTACATGGAGACGGTGTTCACCCCGGCTCTCGTGGCCCCCCTCGCGGTCGTCGGGTGGTGTGCCATCGGCCCCCTGATCGGCCTCAGCGCGGACCTCGCCCACCGCTTCCTTCCCGCCCGTCTTTCGAGCGAGCTGCGCGGAGCCGTCACGGGCCTTGTCCTGGGCAGCGCCACGTTCCTCTTCGTCCTCGTCGCCCTCTCGTTCTTCTACATCGCTCCGCAGACGGGCCCCGGCTCTTTCCTCGGCCAGGCCTGGTACGGCCTCCCTTGGCTCCTCGTGAACAGCGCCTTCGGAGGCTACACCGCCTCGCTCATCGCCGAGAGGTTCGCACCAGGGCCCTGACGCGCGGGGGCGGGTAGAATCGAACCTGGATCGGAGTCAGCGGCCGCTTCTCACGTAGGTCTCCTTGAAGGAGTCCCTTGACGATCAAGGTCCGTCCGTATCGGCACGACGAGGACGACGGACGCGTCGGGCAGTCCTTGGTGCGCGTGGCGGGCATCGACGCGCCGCACCGGAACTGGCCGCAGTCTCGCTGGGAGTGCGCGTACTGCCACACCCTGTGGGGCAAGGTCCCTGCGCCCGCCCCCGCCGCGGGTGAGGCCAAGTAGCGGGGAGAAAGGAGTCCGAGCGATGGCCCTTCTAGCCGTGCGCGATCTTGGGATGACGTACGCGTCGCACACTCTCTTCGACGGCCTCTCGCTCGCTTTCCACGCCGAAGAGCGCGTGGGGCTGATCGGCCCGAACGGCGCGGGCAAGTCCACCCTCCTGCGGATCCTGGCTGGACTCGAGGCTCCCGACGCCGGAACGGTCGAATGCTCGAAGGGCGCGCGCATTGCCTACCTTCCTCAGGTCGACGTCTTCCCGGCCGACGCCACCGTCGAGGGCTCGCTCCTCGCGGCGCTCGCCGACCTCCCGATGGAGGAGTACGAGCGGCCGGTGCGGGCGCGGAAGATGCTCCGCCGCCTCGGGTTCACCGACGGCGCGACGCGGGTCGCCCTCCTCTCTGGCGGGTGGAAGAAGCGCCTGGCTATCGGGTGTCAGCTCGTGCAGGAGCCGCACCTCCTCCTGATGGACGAGCCGACGAACCACCTCGACCTCGAGGGGATCGACTGGCTGGAGCGTTTCCTCGAGCGGGCGAACATCGCCTTCGTCGTCACCACCCACGACCGCTACTTCCTCGAGCGGACGACCGACCGCATCGTGGAGCTCAACTCCCGCTACAAGGGCGGCTTCTTCTCGAGCGTGGGCCACTACAGCGACTTCCTGGAGAAGAGGGAGGCGTTCCTCGAGGCCGAGGACGCCGAGCGCCGCGCCCTTGCCACCCAGGTCCGCCGCGAGATCGAGTGGCTCCGACGGGGCCCGAAGGCCCGCCACACCAAGGCCTCGTCCCGGATTGACGAGGCCGAAGAGAAGATCGAGCGCCTCTCCGAGGCCAAGCGTCGCCACCGCAGCGCCCGCGACCTCGAGATCGACTTCGCCGCGAGCGGGCGACGGACGCACGAGCTCGTCGTGGCCGAGGGGATCGAGAAGACGCTCGGGGGGAGCCTCCTCTTCCGGGGTCTCGACGTTCACCTCCGTCGCGGCGGGCGCCTCGGGATCGTCGGAAACAACGCGAGCGGTAAGACAACGCTCCTGCGCACGCTGGCCTGCGCGGTCCCGCCGGACGCCGGACGCGTGAAGCACGCGGCGGACTTGCGGATCGCTCTCTTCGACCAGGCGCGGGAACAGCTCGACAAGACAGAGAGACTGCGCCGTGCCCTCTCTCCAAGCGGCGACACCGTCTCCTACCTCGGCCGCGAGAGCCACATCTACGCCTGGGCGAGCCGGTTCGGGTTCCGCGCAGACCAGCTCGAAACCCGGGTCGGTGACCTTTCCGGCGGGGAGCAGGCGCGCGTCCTGATGGCGCTCATGATCCGGGAGCCGGCCGACGTCCTCATGCTCGACGAGCCGACGAACGACCTCGACATCTCGTCGATCGAGGTCCTCGAGGGCGCGCTCGAGGAGTTCCCGGGAGCCGTCGTCCTGATCACGCACGACCGCCACATGCTCGACCGGCTGTGCACCGATCTCATCGGCCTGCACGGAGACGGCCACTGGGCGAACTACGGGAGCGTCGTCCAATGGCAGGAGGCCGACGCCCGCCGCGCCGAGGAGAGGGAGGGAGCGGCTTCCGCCGGGGCGGAAACCAAGAGCAGACCCGAAGCTCGCCCGAGGCGCCCGAGCCTTACCCTCCCCGAGAAGCAGGAATGGGAGAGGATGGAGGCGCGCATCTCCGCCGCCGAGGTTGAGCTCTTGCGGCTCCAGACGGAGCTCGACGATCCAGCGGTCGCGACCAACCACGAGAAGCTCCAGGCGGCCTATGAGGCACACCGCGCCGCGCGAGAGAAGGTCGACGCGCTCTACGCTCGCTGGGAGGAGCTGGAGCGAAAGACAGGCAAAGCGTAGCGAGCGGCGGCTCCTAGTCCCGCGCTCGCCACAACGAATCCACCGGAAGGGCCTGCAGCCTGTCCCCCAGCGGGAGGTCCTCCGTCCCTGTGTACAGGACCACTCCGCGGCGGAAGTGGCGGCCTACGAGCGCCTTGAGATGCTCGAGACCTCTCACGTCTGCCTCGCGGAGGCTCGACGCCGCCTTCACCTCGATGCCGACCAGGTCGCCGGATGGGCTCTCGAGCACGGCGTCGACCTCGATCCCGTTGTGGGTCCGGAAATGGAGGAGTCTTGGCCTCGTCCTGCTCCACGCGCTCTGCTTCAGGAGTTCCATGACGACGAAGTTCTCGAGGAGGGGGCCGAGGCGACTCGGGTCGTCCTCGATCTGGTAAGGGTCTGTCCCCGTAAGATGCGCCACGAGGCCCGTGTCGTTCAGATAGGACTTCGGCCGCTTGATGAGCCGCCTGCCGACGTTCGACGCCCAGGCAGGGACGGGGCAAGAGAGGTAGAGCATCTCAAGTAGTGACAGGTAGCGTTTCACGGTCGTCTGCGGAAGCGCGATGGCGCTTGAAAGCTCGGCGTAGTTCATCTGTCCGCCCGCTCGGGAAGCCAGCAGGCGCAGAAGCCGCGGGATCTCGGTCAGGTGATCGATGTTCGCGAGATCGCGAAGCTCGCGGTGGACGATGGTGCTCACGTACGAGTCAAACCACGCGGAGCGACGGGCTTCGGTCGTTCGGTGGAGGCTCTCTGGGTAGCCACCCTGCAGGATTCGATGGATGAGCGCCCTGCGGTCGAGATCTCCGGAGGGTCGCGCCGGAGGAGCATCTGGTTCGAAGAGCGCATCCACAAACCCCTCGCGTTGGCCCTCGAGCTCCCCCTGCGAGAACGGCCAGAGCGTGAGGACTTCCATCCGCCCCGCCAGCGCCTCGGACAGCTTCGGAAGGAGGAGCACGTTCGCGGATCCGGTCAGGAGAAACTGACCGGGGCTCCGCTTGCGATCGACGGCGGACTTGATCGCCACAAGGAGGGCCGGAGCCCGCTGTACCTCGTCAAGGATCACCGGCCGGCCGAACCCGGCCAGGAACCCCTCCGGGTCGCGGCGCGCGGCCTCGAGCGCGGTGGCGTTGTCCAGGGTCACGTAGCGCGCGGGATAGGCAGTGCGGGAGATCTCCTGCACAAGGGTGCTTTTCCCCGTCTGCCTCGCGCCATGGATTAGGACGACCGGGGTGTCCGACAGCGCCTCGAGGACACGATCGGTCAGATTGCGGCGTAGGAGTTCCATCGGGCAAGCCTACTCGTTGTGTGGTTGTTTGTCAACCACTCAATGGCGGAATTTCAACCATCCTGCGGCGCCACGACCGGCAGCTGCAGCAAGGCGGCGCGTCCAGAATGCCGGTCAGCGAGCTCTGCGCGCGCTGGGAGGAGCTGGAGAGGAAGAGGGCGGAGTAGCGGCAAACAGTCCCCGGTCTTCGCAGACGCGTCTTTGCCCTCCTTCTGGGAGGGCAAGGGCTTCTGGGAGCTCGCGGAAGGTGTCGACGACCGGGCAGCCCAGGGCGCGCAGTCTCTCGACGCTCTGGTGCCCCTGAGCGACGAGGACGGCCGAGATGCCAAGAGCGGTCGCGACCTCGGCGTCGTGGTCCGTGTCGCCGACGAGGAGCGTCTCCGCGCCCCGGAGATGGAAGTGCTGGAGGAGTTCCTTCCCTCGCAGGACCTTCGAGTCGGCGAGGCGATTCCCGAGGCCGTAGACACCGGTGAAGTGGCGATCGATCCCCAGGCGCTCAATGGCAGCGCGCAGGGCGCCCTCCTCCATCGCCGAGAGGACGAACTGCGAGATGCCTGCCTTACGTATCAGCTCGAGGAGCTCGACCACCCCCTCGTGAAGGGGGCACTCCGGGAGACCAGGGAGGTACGCCTCGTGGAACTCATCGGCCAGTCCTTTCAGCGTCTCGACCTCGAGATCGAAGCCGAGCCTCCGGTAGTACTCGGTCATGGGGAAACCGAAGACGGCGCGATAGGAGTCGACGGTCAAGACAGGAAGGCCTCGGCGAGAGAGCTGCGTGTTGATCGAACGCACGGCAAGCACCGTGTCGTCGACCAAGGTCCCGTTGAAGTCCCAGATGACGGCGCGGAGGCCCTCGAGGATCATCTTCTCCTTCCCCACGTCCGTGGCTGAGAACATCATCTCCTAACGGATGGCGCGCCGCACGTTGCGGCACGGCCATTGCCCACTCCGCCAGGGTGGGGTAGACTGATCCCGGCGCTCGACCCGGAAAGGGGGATCGAGAGGAGGGATGCGTGGAGAGGAGATTCACTCTCGAGTACTGGTCTGACGAAGGCTGGTACGTCGGCCGGCTGAAGGAAGTGCCCGGCGTATTCAGCCAAGGGCGGTCCCTTGTCGAGCTCGAAACGAATGTCCGCGATGCGTATCGTCTCCTCATGGGAGCGGAGGAACGCTCCGTCGGCGTCCCGCCCGTTCACGAAGTCGAGATCACCGTCACACCTTGAAGCGGGGTGACCTCCTGCGCGAGCTGCGTAACGCGGCTTGCAGACTCCTTCGCCGCGGAGGGCGCCACGACTTGTACGTCAACCCCACAACAGGGCGGAAGGCTCCTGTGCTACGGCACGCGGAGATCAGAGAGACTCTCTGTGCGCTGACACGGAAGCAGCTTGGCCTTCCGTCGCCACGCGGCCACCATTCCTAGCAGCCCGTTGATCTACGCCACTTCGCCGGCGTTGGCGAATGCACGTGTGAGGTCAACCGTAGATCGCGGGGCTCGAAGCAGGTGGAAGGTCCGGACCAGTGTCCGCAGAAGGGCATTCACCC
>Ga0315291_10009420_pt1 | contig 11958 bp, 12 predicted proteins | sample YL17G12_20_MG_FD_203070 | JGI IMG/M metagenome (GOLD analysis project Ga0315291, IMG submission 203070) | Sediment microbial communities from Yellowstone Lake, YNP, Wyoming, USA - YL17G12_20 | ecosystem: Environmental > Aquatic > Freshwater > Lake > Sediment | place: USA: Wyoming | collected...
TTGTTGACACGACGGGCGCCGGAGACTCATTCGTCGCCGGTTTCCTGACCGGCGTGCTCCGACAATGGGACCCTCGGCGGAGCGCCTCCTTCGCCTGCGCGGTCGCCGCGATGAACATCAGGCAGGTCGGAGCCACAGGAGGCATCCCGACATTCGAAGAGGCGCTGAGATTCATGGAAAGGGGTGGAGAATGAGCGAGACGGATCGGATGAACAGGGACGGCGTGCGGAAGCTGCTGCGGCGGGCCGGCGCCGAGGGGTTCGCGGTCCCCGCATTCAACTACTCCGACGTCTGGGACTTCCTGGCCATCGTCGAGGCTGCAGAGGAGCTCGCGGCGCCCATCTTCATTTCCTCCCACCAGTCCGTTGTCGAGGCCATCGGCGTGCAGATCACAGGCGCCATTGGGTTTGCCGGCATGGGCAAGTCGCGGGTGCCGCTGATCCACCACCTCGACCACTGCCGGAGCGTCGAGATCTGCGGCGCGGCCGTGGACAACCGTTACCCCTCGGTGATGATCGATGCCTCGATGCTCCCGCTGGAGCAGAACATCGCGGCCGTGAAACGGGTGGTCGAGTATGCCCATCCCCGGGACGCGCACGTCGAGGGGGAGGTGGGGCGGATCAAGGGCGTGGGCTACGAGGGGGGCTACGCGGGGGACGATTTCCTCGCTCGGGTGGACGACGTGGTCCGCCTCGTAGCCGAGACCGGCGTGGATTCCCTTGCCGTGGGGATCGGCACGGCGCACGGGTTCTACGAGGGCAAGCCCGAGATCCATTTCGACAGGCTGAGAGAGCTCGCCGCGGCGGTGGAGACGCCGCTTGTCCTGCACGGGGGGACGGGAATCCCCGAGGAGGACGTGCGCCGCGCGATCCGCGACGGAATCAGGAAGGTCAATGATGGGCGGCTGGGATGCAGATGGATGTCCATCTCTTTTCGAATTCCCGTGGATTTCTCAACGGGTTGAATGGTCCGTACAAAGTCACCGCAATCCCTGACCTCGACCGGCGAATTGTCCGGCGCATAGGTGCGCACGAGGTGCTCCGGCGCGTGCCAGAGCCGGTGTCCACCATAGACATGCCACGCACCGCTGTCCCCTCGCTCCAGGAGATCGGGAAACTCCCTGAACTCGTTTTCCTCCCCGACAAAACCGAACCGTATGATCCGAGGCCCAGCCTCCCCCAGGACAACCAGGTCCACGAGGGCGTTGGAAACCCTGGTGCAGTCCTTCCAGCCCTTGTAGGTTATTTTTTCCACCTGCTGCCCTCTCCTTTCCTACTGGTTCCTGAGGACTTCCAGCATGGCGGCGACATTTTCCGGTTTCGAGTCCTTTGGGACGTCATGGGAAGGGGCGGCAATGTAGCCTCCGCCTGCCCCGATCCTTTCGATCAACCGTTTCACCTCTTCGCGTACCTGCATTTCAGTCCCGAATGGCAGCGTCTTCTGCGTGCTGATTCCGCCGAAGAAGGTGATCCGCGATCCGTACCGTGCTTTCACGGATTCGACATCCATCACTTCCGGCTGGAAAGGATTGAACACATCGACTCCCCCGTCGATAAGATCCGGAAAAAGCTCCTCGACCTGGCCGCAGCTGTGGATGAACACGCTTTTTCTTTTCGCCTTCACCAAACCGTACAATCTGGAAACGCGCGGTCCGATGTACTCCCGCCAGAGCGCCGGTCCCATGATGAGTCCCCTCTGCTGCCCCCAGTCATCGCCGAAACGCATCCCGTCGATGTCGTAGGAGAGCGCGGCGCGGGTGACGGCCAGGTCGTACTCCAATATCCGGTCAAACAGAGCGTGCGCAAAGTGCGGGTCGTCGATCATCGCCATCAGCAGGGTCTCCATGCCGCAGAGCGTCCAGGCGCGCTCGAACATCGTGAACGCCAGGGAGGCGATGGCGAAGCGACCGTCCCTGTCCCGAAGCGCTGCCGGGAAATGCTCAAAGCGGCGCGGATCCGCGGGGTCAGGGAAGCGGTACTGCTTCAGCGACTCCCGCGTCACGGCGGTATTGCAGACCGTGCCGATATCGGCGTCAACGCTGCGATCCCACTGCACGCCAAACTCGTCTTCCTGGACGCCCGGTTTTCCTGCCACGTCATGGTAAGGCACACGGGTCCTCAGGATCGTCAGGCAGTTATCCAGTTTTGACTCGAAATCCGGGTCCTGGTAGTAGCGTGCCAGCGCGTCACGTGCTGGGGCCGTGAAAGTAACATGGTAGGGAACGGCGTCCGGTTGCCGGTGGTCCAGCGCCGCGATAACCCGCTCGCGGGGCGTCACGCCTTCCCCGCTGCCCCGGTGATCCTGATCCACTTCTCCACGACGGGTTCCATGATCTTTCTCGCCTCGGCCACGGCGAGGGGAGACCAGAGATTGATCCCTTGCGCCCACTGCGCGGTGAGGCTTCCCCGGAGGCCATGCACCAGCTCGCTTGCCACATTCACTTTCGCAATGCCCAGTCCGATCGATCGCTGGATATCTTCCTTCGGGATGCCTGTACCCCCGTGCATCACGAGCGGGATGGATACCGTCCGGTGGATCTCCGCGAGCAACTCGAAATCGAGCTTCGGCTCACCCTGGTAGAAGCCGTGCTTGTTGCCAATGGACACTGCCAGGATGTCCACCCCCGTTCGCCGCGCGTACTCAACGGCATCGACAGGATCGGTGAGGGCGGAGACGGCGCCTGCCTCGATGCTGCTCTCATCCGCCTTCCCGACCCTGCCGATTTCCCCCTACACCGTGATCCCCTTCGGGCGGGCGATCCGCACGACATCCTCCAGGGCTTTCACGTTTTCGTCGAAGGGGCGGAGTGAAAAATCCAGCATTACCGACGTGTATCCCGCATCGATACACTCATGCACCATCTCAACTGAATCACCATGGTCGAGATGGAGGCACGCGGGCACCTCGTGGCGCCGCAGCAGCGCTATCGCGACCGCGGCCATCGATGCCGGGGACATCACCGGGAACTCTCCCGGGCCCTGCATGAGGATGACCGGTGCGTGCAGGCGCTCCGCGGTCTGGAGAACCATCTCCATGACCTCCGCGTTCCACGCACAGAAGGAAGGCACCGCGTATCCTTTTCGGAAAGCCGGCCCTGTCAGTTCGCTCATCGCCACAAATCCCATACGTTGTCTCCTCGTGCAAGCGCGCCGATCGGATGCCGGCGACCGTCCCTCAGTCCCTGCCGCCCGACGTCGGCGTGGCAATGAGAACGCGGATATTCAGCTCTTCGAGCCCTTTTCTGTGCTCGGCAGAGATCCCGGGGTCCGTCACGATGCAATGCACGCTTTGCAGCGGGAGGAACGAGACGAACACATTGCGGTTGAACTTCGTGCTGTCGGCGAGAACGATGACTTCCCTGGAGTTCGCGGCAGCTCGCTTCTTGATCGGCACTTCCTTTAGGTTGGACTGCGTGAGCCCTTCCTGGAGGTCGATTCCGTTGGCGCCCAGGAAGGCCTTGTTGAAATGGAACTGCTTCGCTGCCTCCTCGGCCAGGGGCCCGACAAGCGAATGGGACGGGCCGTGCGCCGTTCCCCCGAGCATGATCGTCACGATATTCGCACGGTCCTCCAGCGTCTGGAGGACGATCGTGGAGTTGGTGACCACCGTGATGCGCCGCGAATTGTCCATGGCGGCTGCCAGGTGCGCCGCCGTGCTCCCGGCATCGACAAAGATCGAATCGCCGGACTCGATGAGGGTCCATGCAAGGCGTCCGATTGCTTCCTTCTCCGCGAGCCGCACCGCCTCGCGCGCCCGGTAGTCGACTTCCGTGATGTCCTGGCCGGAGTAGGCACCCCCGTGCGTCCGCCGGATGAGATCCTTCTCCTCCAGGCGGTCGAGGTATCGACGTATCGTGCCCTCCGATACTTTGAGATCCGCTGAGAGCTCTGTCACGCTGCGGTATCCCTTGAGCGCCAGGATCTCCATTACCTTGTCGATCCGGTCCCTCATGAGGCTCCCGTCTTTTCCCGGCCCGGGATATGGTGAACCGCCGAAGGATTTTCGAAGAGTATCTGCTCCGCCACGACGCGGGCCGCATCGAAGTCCTGGTACAGGGCGGAGTATCGGTCATCGACGAGGAGGGCAAGGGCATCGGCCACTGCCAACCGCAGGGACCGGTACTTGGCGGCCAGCATCTCCACGAACCTCGCATCCGTGAACCCGCAGGCAATGGAGCCGATCGGTCCCATGCTGAGCTGGTCGCGGAGCATCCTCGCAATCTGGTGACGATGGAAGAAGTGCCACCACGGTCCCGTGGAAACATTTCCCACCTGCTTTGCGGCGCCCGCCATGTCGCTGTACAGCGATTCGTGCGCGCAGATGTACTCGAAGTGAACGTTCGGGAACCGTGCCCACACGGGGTACTCGTCCTGGGCCAGCCTCGGGATCGCGGCGGGAATCGATTGGATCTCCCGGGCCCAATCCATGAAATACGTTGCCCCTCCGCAGAGCTGGATGCAGCAGCCGAAACGGGCGCCGCCATCCTTGTATTCCCGGCCAATGTCGTCGAGGGCTTCCAGCATCGCCTCCGCCACGCAGGCAACGACCTGCTTCCGCGATTCCCCTTCCAGCTGTGCCTTGTGGTGACGGATGGCGTGGTCCACCGTCGCGGACGAGTACGGCCTGCTGAACCGGAAATCCTCCGCCTGGAATCCATCCACGTAGAGGATCCGGCTCGTCGGGTTGGACTTCGGGCTGCGGAGGATACGGAAGAAAAAACCGCGGACCGCGTCCTTCAGCTGTGCGGCCGATTCGATGGTTCTTTCCAGGTACTCCTCGAGGTGGAGAATGTATCTCTCCGCCTCGAACTTATGACCCTGGGTGAACAACCCGAAATCGGTGGCCCGCTCGGGCCAGAGAAGGCCGTTGAAATCGAACATCGACCACGCCTCCGGGTGCGTGGACAGGGACAGGTCGACCTGGGAGGGGTGCACAAGGGGCGAGAGGGGAATCCTGTCGCGGTTCTCGATGCTCGTGACATAGCTGGTGATATGATTCGATGCGAGCAGCCTCTCGCTGAAAGCCGGGTCGTGCCTCTGGGCTGCAACGGCATCACAGACGAGGTCGAACCGGGAAGGATCCAGGGGGTCGATCCCCGCCGGCACGCCGTCATATTGACGGAACATGAAGCGGATCCATTCGGCGTATTCCGAATAGCGGCTGTCCCCGAGCTGGTGCAGCAGGAAGCGCCCGGCCTGCCTTCGCTCCCCGTCAGTGTTCGACCCGAGGAGCCTCACCGCTTCGTTCAACCGGTTATTTGCTCCCTCCGCGATCTCCGCGAACCAGGAGTAGAAGAGGGCATTCGTGGCATCCATCATGGTCCGGCGGACGAGTCGGCCTCTCTGTATCCCCCCCTCTACAACGATGGAAGACGGGTTGTTGACGCTCGCCTGTGTCCCCGACAGGTTCTGGCGGGCAGTCTCCGCCGTGAAACCAGTGAGGTCATCCTGGATGTGGGTATGCGCATCCACAGCGGAAATCGAGTCGATGATCCCCGCGAGGCGATGGAACGAATCCCCCCGGGCTCCTGCCGGGCATACCTACAGCTTCTGGCGTTCAGGCTGCCGCGGGGCCCGTCAAGCCGTTTCGTTCGACCTCGACGCCGATCGCCCAGACGAATCCCTGCAGCTCCCGAGCAATCGCAGTCACCACCTGCTGTTTCGGTTTCCCTCGAGCCGACAGCCGCCGATAGCGCGCGCTTAATCGATGGCGCGCCTTGGCTGCGATCTCCTGAACCGCAGCACTCAAGCCCTCCTGGCGTGCCCGAAGCGTTCGGGTCAGGCTCGGCGCATGCCGTTGACACCACGCCGCCTCCACCAGCACCCGCCTCAAATGGGCGTTGCCCGTTTTGGTGATCGCGCCGCGCCAGGTGTGCTCCCCGCTGGAGTGCTCGCTGGCTACCGCCCCGCTGTATCCCATCAGCTGCCGGGCCCTGGCGAATCGCGACAGTTGTCCAACCTCGGCCACGATGGTGATCGCCGTCATCTTCCCCACGCCTCGCAGCGCCTGGAGTGCGCTTACCACCGCGCGCATCGTCGCGGGAGCCCCTTCGATCGCATCGTCGATCGCCGTCTCCAGCCGCGCGATGCGCTGAGCCTGATGATCCACCTCCGCCAGGTAGTCCTCAAGGGTCGCCCGCTGCGCGAACTGCTCGAACTTCACTTCGCGCCGGATCCAATCCATGTAGCATTGTGTACACGCGCTCATCCGTTTCTCGGGCCGCCGCCCGTGTCGCAAAAGGAACTTCCCCAGCCGATGGCGAGCGCGCAATTGATCCCGCTTAGCCGCTTCCCGAGCCCGCACCAGATCCTGAAGCGCCTCATGCGCGGCGTCCGGTACCCAAACGGAAGTCAGTTCGCCCGCTCGAAAACTGCCTACCAGGCGTTGTGCGTCGCGTCGATCCGTCTTGACCCGATCCCCAGCCTTCATCGGGACCAACGTCGGTGCCACAACCACGCACTCCGCTCCCAACTGGGTCAATTGCCAGTACAGCGTGTACCCGGTCGGCCCCGCTTCATAGCACGCCCGCCACGTACCCGGCTCACCAAGCTTCGGCAAGAGCTCTCGAATACTCTGGAGCCGATTCGGAATGATGCCCAAAGTGCGGACCTCACCGTCCTTCTCGGCCACCGCTACCGCGATAGTCTCCGCGTGCACATCGAGCCCTACAAAACGCCGTGCTTCTGCGATTGACTTGCCCATGACCGCCTCCTTCGCATGTAGCTCTACGCTACCTTCAACCGATCGTAGCGCAAGCTACGGTGCTACGATCGGGGGCGGTCAGTTCATCATGACTAGACCGTGCTGGAGGACGTGCCGATAGAGAAGGGCGGCCTTATGGTCCTTGAAGGCTCCCACAGGCCGGACAACGTGAAGAGCACCTACGGGGCCATGGACGTGGATACTTCTTGCACGAGCAAGCAGGAGGTCCGGGCCATCGAGACAGGCGAGAAGCAGTAGGAAGACCGGGTGAACAGCAGCCAGTTCGCCGACGACGCATTGGCTGTCCACGGACACCCGCTACCAGCTGGCCTCCGAGCCCGTGGGCAAGCGCAGGGTGCTCTATCGCAACCCTCTTGCTTTCCCGTCTGCCATGCAGACCTTGATCCACTCCTTCACCACGGTCTTGACGGCCGCGCGGGCAGGCTTCATCACGTCCAGCGTGTAGGCGTTCTGTCCGCGGGCGTTCAGCTCGGCGCGGACCGCGTTCATGTACGTGCAGTGGATGATCGTGCCGACGTTCACCTTGTTGATCCCACCCCTGATGGCGCGCTTCACGTCCTCTTCCGGAATTCCCGTTCCGCCGTGCAGGACAAGGGGGACCTTCACCGCCTTGTTGATCTTCTCCAGCAGGTCGAAATGGATCTCCGGCTTTCCCTTGTAGAAGCCGTGCGCTGTCCCGATGCCCGCGGCAAGGGAATCCGCACCGGACTCGGCCACGAACTGCTCCACGTCCTCCAGACGGGCCAGGAAATCGGTGCCCGTGTACATCCCTTCCACGCCCATTCCCTGGATTCGTCCGACCTCTCCCTCGACGAACACGCCGCGCGGGTGGGCGAACGCGACCACCTGTTTCACGGCGGCGATGTTCTCCGCCAGCGGCCGCGCCGAGGCGTCGATCATCACCGAGGGATAATTGTTTTCTACGGCGGCGCGGCAGATGTCCACCTTGTTGCTGTGGTCCAGGTGGTGGATCAGGGGGATCTTCGCCTTGTCGATCGCCGCCGTGCCGAATGCACCCGTCAGCTCGATGCCGATTTCGGTCACCACCTGCTGGTTGGACGAGATGAAGATGGGTGCGTCCAGCTCTTCCGCCGCCTCGATGATTGCTAGGAAATCCCAGATGTCCGAGTAGTTGAATGCGGGGACGGCAAACCCGCCCGCGTCCGCGGCGGCGAGGATCGCCCCGACGTCCAGCTTCTTCTTTCCAGCGACCATGATCATCCTTTCTGTGCCTGCACGAATCGGCGGGCTTCCTCGAATGTCGGGACGCCTGCCGTTGCCCCGACAACCCTGATGTTCATTGCCGCCACCGCGCAGGCGAATGCGGCGCACGCTCTCGACTGCCAGCCCTTCAGCACGCCCGTGAGAAAGCCCGCCACAAAGGAATCCCCCGCGCCGGTTGTGTCCACAACCTCGGTGCGATATGCCCTGGAGTAGTACCCGGGCTCGGCCCCTTGCTTCACGTAGCAGCCTCTCTCCCCGAGCTTGATGACCGCCGTGCGGACACCCTTCGCCTGGAAGAAGGCCGCGATGTCTTCGGGAACGTCGGTCCCCGCGATCTTCTCCGCTTCGCGGATGCTCGGCATGAAGAAGCTCAAGTGCGGCAGGCACGGCTCGATGACGCTGAGCCACCGGCCGGTCGTGTCCCAGGTGACGTCCATCGAGGTGAGCTTCCCGAGCCTCTGCGCCTCGGCGAACAGTTTTGCGGCTCCCTCCCCATCGAACCGGGGCAGAAGGTAGGTGCCGCCCACGTGCACGATGGACGCGCTGTCCAGCTGCGCCATGTTGACGTCCGCAAGGGAAAACAGGTCGTTGGCCCCCCCGTAGTAGAAGAAGGTGCGATCCCCCGCGGCATTGATCAACACCAGGCATGAGCAGGTGCGCGCCGTGCTGGTCCTGCGCAGCCCTGTCGCGTCGATCCCAGCGGCGGTCACCACCCCGCGCAGGTACTCCCCGAACTGGTCGTCCCCCACGAGGCCCGCGAAACCCACAGAGGCGCCTAGCTTCCGCAGGCCGAGTGCAACGTTCAGGCAGTCCCCGCCATTCTTGATGTCGATACCGTCAACGCGCTTGGTATCCACGCCGAAGTCAACGCTGTTCACGGGCCGAACGAGGATGTCGGCTGCCAGCTGCCCTACGCACAAAACGTCCATGACCTGCCTACCCAAAATGCGGCCGGGGGACGAGCTGCTCGACAGGCACGCCCCAGACATCCGCTGCTGCCGTGAAGAACGCGTCGACTTCCCTGGAGTTCGTCCGTCCGTCCAGGGAACCCAGGAGAATCCGACACACGGTGAGAGAGTGCCGCAGCTTTTCAAGTGTGCGCCGCACATCTGTCAACGAGCGGCCGATCACGTCGTCGGGGTTGAGGATCACCGTGAGGACCGCCTCGGGGAAGAGCCTCTTCAGGGCGTCCAGGTCGGACTGGATTCCGAAATCGAGGTAGCCCAGCGCCCGGATCTCCGAGTACGCCTTCGCGTATGCGTCGACCTTCCAGCCGCAGTTGTGCACGCCGAAGTGCGCGTAGTGTCCCGACAGCCTGCGGTCATACGGCATGACGAAATCCCTGTAGTGCCGCTCGGAGATCATGTTCACCACGCAATTGGATGTCACGAAGTAGTCCTTCGTCACGCCCGACTTCGCCTGCCGCGCATACACGGCATCCGCGAACCGCATCGTGGCCTCGCACACGACGTCCAGCACGTGATGCGCGCGCTCCGGCGCCGTTGCCATGTCCGTGAAGATCTGCTCGCCGCGCAGGCGGAAGGCCGTGTTCAGGATCCCCTGGTAGTTCAGTTCGCCATCGATGGCACCCCACTCCTTCTGGATGACGTCCATCTGGCGCATCAGGTCGGAGAAGAACCGGCCGGATTGGAAGTCGGGCACCCGCAGGGAATCGGCAGCGGCATCGTCCAGGAGCCGCCGATTGTTCTCCGGCCAACCTCCGCTAGAATACAGCACTTCCTGGCCGAAGAGGGCGGCAGCGGGCGCACAGTTGGCGATCTGGGAGATGCCTCCGCGGATGTCTTCCGGGTTCCCCCCGAGCCGCAAGCGGGGAAACTCGGCATTCAGCACTTGCGCCATGGCCACGAAGGATGCGCGGCGATACGCCGGATCCACGTGCCATCTTTCGGCCATGTCGAGACCCATCCGCGCGGCAAACCAGTCCGGGGAAAAGCTCACGTGCACTTTTACAGAAGAAGCGTCCGCCTGGGCGCGGTTCCACACCAGAGCCCCGGCAAACGGGACGTAGGGATAGATCGGCGCGGAGATCACTTGAACGCCCCGGCCGTTATTCCCGAGATGAACGTCCGGCGGAAGACCAGGAAGATGACGATGAGGGGGAGCGAGCTCATGAAGCAGGCCGCCATGATCTGGCCCCAGTAGACCTCGCGCTGCGTGCCGAACAAGCGCGAGATGTTCAGGGCCACGGTGTACATGTCGAGCTTGCTTATAGCGATGAGCGGCCAGGTGAAGTCGTTCCAGATGTCCATGAACACGATCAGCCCGACGACCAGAAGGCCGGACTTCACCATTGGGAGGGCGATCTGCAGGTAGATGCGGAAATCGCCGCAGCCGTCCACCCGCGCGGAACTGAGGATCTCTTCCGGCACGTAGCTCATGTACTGGCGCATGAGAAACGTGCTGAAGGCCAGGCCGAAGCCCTGGAGCAGGCGAGGCAGGATCAGCGCCTGATAGGTACTCACCCACTTCAGCTTCGTCATCAGGATGAACAGCGGGATGTAGGTCACCTGCGGGGGCAGCATGATCGTGGCAAGGATGGCCACGAACAGCACGTTGCGCCCGGGGAACTTGTACTTTGCGAACGCGAACCCCGCCACGGAGGAGAAGAAGATGATCAGCGATATGTAGATCGTGGAGACGATGGCGGAGTTGATCAGGGACCGGCCGAAGCCGGACTTGCCGAACAGCCCGGCGTAGTACTGGAAGTTGATCCCCGCCGCGGGGAGGCGGAGGATGTTCATGGAGAAGATCTCCGCGTTCGATTTGAACGAGCCCATGAACATGAAGTAGAAGGGGAAGATGAAGATGATCGCCCCGGCGATGAGGAAGAGAGTCCCGATGTGCTTTCGTACCGCTATGGTTCGTCTACTCATGTCGCCGAATACGTGCGGTCGCGCTCAGCCCAAATGCGCACCTGGAGGACCGAAGGGATGAGCACGACGATGAAGGTGAGGAAGGCGATCGCCGCCGCGTAACCGAGCTGGAAGAACTTGAAGGCGGAGCGGTAGAGGTACAGCACCAGGCTGATGGAGGAATAGCCCGGACCGCCGTTCGTGAGGAAGTAGGGCTCGGTGAACATGTTGAACGTCCCGATGGTGGACATGATGAACTGGAACCCGATCACCGGCCGCAGAAGAGGAAAGGTGATCTGCCAGAAGGTGCGGACGCTGCCTGCCCCGTCGATCCTGGCCGCGTCGTAGATCTGCGTCTCGATGCTCTGCAGGCCCGCGAGGGCGATGATCATGTTGTAGCCGGTCCACTTCCACGTGATGAGGATGTCGATCGAGATCTTGGACATCGACGTGGAGGTGAGCCAGTGCACGCCGGGGATGCCGAACTTGGCCAGCAACAGGTTCACGAGGCCGGCGCGGTCGTCGAAAAGGACGTAGAAGACGATGGCGATCGAAAGCACCGAGGTCACGTAGGGCAGCAGGTACACGATGCGGAAGACGTCCTTGTGCCGCCGCGCGGGGTTGTTCAGCATCACGGCAATGAACACCGAGAGGAAGATCATGATCGGGACGTTGACGATGAACACGTACACCACGTTGTACAGCGAGGTCCAGAACACCCCGTCCTTCAGCAGGAGCGTGGCATAGTTCTTGAATCCCACAGGGATCCACGGCTTATTCGCCTTCCACTCGTGGAGACTGAGCCAGAAGGAATAGATGATGGGATAGAGCCCGAAGACGAGGAACAGGATGAAGAACGGGGCGATGAACAGGTAGACCTGGCGGTTCCTGCTGACGTCGTGCAAAAAACCTCTGCGTCCCACATCGTACTCCTCTACGGGATATTGCCGGTGCGCTGGGTGCCGGCTCGGGAGGTCCTCGGGGCCGAAAAAAGCCGGCCCCCTCACGGGGGCCGGCCGGAAAAACCGCCTACTTGGAGAGCGCTTCCGCCTGCGCCTCGGCAAGACCCTTCTCGACCGTGACCTTGCCGGTCAGGATCGAGTTCATCTTTGCCTGCAGGATTGACTGGATCTCTGTG
>Ga0315291_10009421_pt1 | contig 11958 bp, 12 predicted proteins | sample YL17G12_20_MG_FD_203070 | JGI IMG/M metagenome (GOLD analysis project Ga0315291, IMG submission 203070) | Sediment microbial communities from Yellowstone Lake, YNP, Wyoming, USA - YL17G12_20 | ecosystem: Environmental > Aquatic > Freshwater > Lake > Sediment | place: USA: Wyoming | collected...
GGTGATCAAGCCCAGGGTGAACGCCAGATCCGGTGTTGGGCCTCAGGCGAGGAGGCTGGCGGTGGGTCAGATCAGGGAGCTGGGTTATGGGACCTGGGCGGAGTTGGTCGGCTACGGTGGGAGGTGGGCTGTGGAGACCGCTTATTCGACGTTTAAGCGGGTTTTCGGGGAGAACGTCATGGGTAGGAGCTTGGGGAGCATCGTGGTGGAGCTGGCGGGTAAAGTGGCTCTCTATAATATGTTGGTTAACATGTGAGGGGATTGTGTGGTCTGGTGGATGGGGTTCTGACCGTTAAATGATAGTCCACAAAGCACTTTTTTTTATTGTTTTATATGAGTTTTTTTATAGTCAAAGATTGAGATTAATTTGATGAAAAGTAAGGCGGTCATCTTTGTTATAGCGTCGCTATTTCTTTTACTAAACCAGATTAGCTCAAATTCAGCTTTAGCTTCCTCAAGTCAATTTACTTGTATATGGAGCCCAGAAGTTCCAATTATTGATGGTTTTGTTAGTGAAGGTGAATGGAAAGCTTTCCAGAGCCTTCGGATTCCTTATTGGATCACTTATAAGAATCACACTATTTTTGGCGCTGAGCCATGGGATTTAACGGATAAAGAATGTCAAATATCATTATTGGCCTATTCCTCTCATCTGTACATATGTTTACAAATCCAAGATGATTATCTTAGTAATGACTACTCAGTAAGGATTCTGCAGATATATCTAGATGACCATCTTAGTAATTATACTGATAGAAGAGGGCTATTATTAGGATTAGAATATTACTACGGGCATATTTATCCAAACAATATTGTAAATCTTTTTGACGGTATAGCGTATAGGTATGGCGCAGATGGACCAGATGATGTCGAACTAGGAGGAACGCGTGATATTAATGTAGCATATAGACATACTAGTAATGGAAAACTTGGTGAAAATGGAACATATATTTTTGAATTTGACCTGCCTTTAAAACGAATTACAAATGATGTGTATGATGCATCCTCAAAAAATATGGATATTAAAATTACTTGGGGCGAAGCAAAATATATGTTTACAGATTCTTCCTATTGGGAAACGACTTTTAATATTATAATTCCTAACATAATAGAAATCGATTCATCCAGTGTAACTGATAGTAGATGTGATGTAGGGGAAACACAAACTGTTGCGTTTCATTTATGTTGGAAACATAATCTTACCGATGCAAAGAATATCACAGTAAATATTAAAGATCAAAAATTGGTCTCAGACTCTTCAGGTTGGGTCACCTTTGAAGTTTCTAGAGATTTCATAATTGAAGCCAGCTGGAAAATCACAGGAATTCTAGGATGTGATCAATACGAGGTCATTGTTAATGATCCATCGATCATCTGGGATCAGGTTGGTTTGAATATTGAGAGTGGTAAAAGGTATGATCTTGGTTGGAATAAGCTCAATTGGGTGGGGGAGTATTTTTACGATAGGCAGCCATTTAAGGGTACATTCAGTTTAAATGACACTCTAATAAAAATCAAAACTGGCAAGTATGCCTACCAGGTAGTAAGCATTTCTGATAGTATGTATGGTTTAACAAAATTCGTCTCTAATGATTTCTCGATTATCTTGGATAGGGTCAACGTGAAACTCAGCATAGTGGATGATAGGATAGATGTTCTCTCCAAACCAGAGTTAGAGTGGCCAGCTACCTATGAGTATGATGACAGCCCATTCCAAGGCGAGGTCAACATAAAAACAATAAGCGGTCAGACTTCTGTTCCAACACCAGTCGGCAAAGGGTCATTCACTGTGGAATCCATTGAGGATGAAAAATATGGCTTAACTGCGTTTACCTCTAATCAGGTTGATTGCATCTGGGATAGGGTGAAGATCACTCAGGGTGGGGTCTCAAAGTCTATGGCTAAGACTGGTGATACTGAGAGTGTCTGGTTCAAGGCTGTCTATGAGTACGATGGTAGGGAATTCGCAGGTGAGTTGACTGGTGATGGGGGTATGAATAAGATATTTGTCAATGGGATTCCTATGACTTGGTCTTCATTTGATAAAGTTTGGAAGTACAGCACCAAATTAGATGATAATGGTAAGTTGACATTTGAGGTGACTAGTGTTGAGGACATGCAGTACAAGTTGACAACATTCATTGATGTTGCTGGTCCTCAGTCAATCACTTGGGAGAAGCCCTTCCTTGAAACCCCTGTGGGAATTGCATCTATTGCAGCTGTGTTAGCAATCATCGCAGCAGGTGTGATATTCTTCCTTAGGAAGAGAATATAATTTTACAAGTTACAGGAAACCTTGGGTTCAGATTTGATTTCCCGATAGTAAATGTGTAGATCACTTATCTGCTATGCCGTCTGGTGGCTGGGGTGATTCACCTTGTACAATTGTTTACTTCATGAGTCTCTAGACTAGGAAAGGGACTTGAACCCAAAAAGATCTACGATAAAGTAAACCTTAGGATCTTATCCTAATCTCTTTTTTTTCATTGTTCCACGTGGAACATTCTATACTATCCATCTCTTCTTGTTCAAAGGGATTATAAAAAAAATTAAGGATAGCTGTCTACTGATAATTCATGTTTTCTCATTTTTTTAAGAGCTTTATTCCTTTTGCGAATTCCCAGATCGGGTAAACCTTCACCCTAGCACCTGCCATCGTGTAGTCTGTAACGTATTCTGCTAACTCCATCTCGTCATTAGACTCAAATAATGTGAATCCTGTGAAGCCCTCCGTCGTTTTTGCTATGGTGTGTGGTGGAAACAGGAACTTCACTGTCTTTTTGCTTGTAACCCTTGTCTCATACGTTTCAACGAATTTGTCAACCTTCTCTGGACATATTTCTAAAAATGCGATGTATTTCACTTCCTCACCCCCTCCTTCTTGGTACTTGTATGGCTCCCCACCTCGGAGCCTAGGTTCCACTACAGAGCGTTTGATCTAGTAGCAGAACCTGTAGATCAAGTTGATTCAACTATTATTAATAGATGTCCATTAGAACCATCGATCCTTGAAATTTTACACACACGGTCATTGTTTTACCATAATTATCTGAGCACATGCGTAATTCTGTGAATACCGTTTCCAGTATCAGGTGGAGCTGAGGATAAGGTTATTGAAAAAAAAGGCAATGGGTTTCTGCGTATACTCAGGGTTTCCAAGTCCTTCGATATGCCTCCAGTTTATCCTGGAAGCTCGCATCTCTCCTTGTCTTTATCTTCAGCATCTCCTTCGCTAGGTACTCGAAGCCTATAAAGTAGTCTTTACCCCAGGCAGCTTCAGCTTCTCTTCTGCTAAGAATGAACCCACTGTACTTTTCCCACACCCGTATTAAGCCCCAGGCACCTAAGTCGTAAACTGTTTCAGCCCTGACTATCTTGTTTTTAATCATGTATCCTAGAGTTTCTGCAGTAAAGAACCAAGAGGTCCAGTGACCGAACATCTCAGTGTTATTGTACCCGTATTTGTCCATGAATTCGTCGTGATCTTTCCACTCTACGTTTTTTTTGCATAAGAATACCGTATGCCTGCATCACTGGGTCTGAGGTCATCCGATCGGTTAAAAATCTACAGGTCTCCACTTCTCTTGCTTTTAGCGTGTATCTCAGATTCAAGATATAATAAATTGCTGCTACCAATACTCCTGTGGCAGCTACCATGTAGTAGGCGGTTTGGATCTCAACCAAGTCAACCAATCATGTTCACGGATTAGAATTAGCGTGAAGTGAGGATAAGATTATGGCTGCGCACTGTGGGGAGAGGTGTCCGGAAGTTTATTCTGGTTTTATGGTGTCCCACCCTTTGGGAACTTCGTCGGTATAACCATGTTTCTCCAGCATCTTGGATGTTTCGTTACTCAGGTACTCGAACCAGACCATGTACTCCGGAAGGTTGAGTGCCTCTCTGTCATGTTTGATGACGGACTCAAACCTTTTCCACATCCAGATCGAATAAAATCCTCCCAAGAGATAGTACACCATCTCCCTGTCGATCAGCCCCTTCTTCAATAAAAGTCCAGTAGCATCCAATTTAGTCCAAACACAAGCTCTCAATGCGTAGTTCTTGGGGTTGACGCTTGAGTCATACTTCCTGAAGAAGTCGTCCAGGTCATTCCACTCCATGTGAAGGAGTTCTATAGAATCTTCGAGTTGCTCCTTGCTATGCAGTTCACCGGCTAGCTGCATGAACAGCTGGGCGTGTCTGGTTCTGTTGTTGTTCCACAGGGTTAAGATGTAGTAGAACGCAGCTACGCATACTCCTATAGCTGCTGCCACATACGACACGGACTGTAAAACCACAAGATCAACCATCTATAATCACCTGTGTGAGAATTAGAGTGAACTGAGGATAAGATTATCTAGTAATTGGACAGTCCAAATAGAATACAAAAATAAGCTAATCTATGGCCTCTTTCTCCAAGACAGACTGTTTCCTGTTATGTATATAATATAATAGTAAATAATCTACCCATTTCACCTGTTATTATCATTTTTAGAAAGTTTATAGATCCACCAAGTTCAGGCTCTAACCACATGAGCAGTCGTGTGTAGTTAATTATGAGTTGGATCCGCTACCATCCTTACTAAAAGCTTATTGATCCATCAATATTAGAAGAGGAAAAAAATGGTTGAGCTTGCCCGCAAAGGGACACGTTTTGGGTTGAAAATGAGGTCAGCATTAACTTTTATGTGCTTTTCCTATGCGTGTGTTGCCTTTACTGGTTCCAGTCACCGTCCCAAGTCATATAAATACTAGTCACTGTCCCAGCATTCTCCCAAACAGAACTCCAACCAGGTTCTGGGAAGAGACTCATTGGTATATACGAACTCCCGACTTTAAGAACATCAACTATTTTATCGCAAGAGCCTGAATACTTAGAGTCACTTTGAATTCCTGTATCATCTATGTACACAAGCCCTCTGTCTGTGGTGTCAAAGGCATTCAAAGCATGCCCTGATCCACCAACCTCGATTGTTACATAGGCGCATCGGATACCAGCTCTCTCGGCATTATTATGAAGCATTTCCGTAAAATCTGCGCATATTCGAGGTGGATACGGTTGCTTTGTACCAATAATTATTTCCTTTATTAATTCTAAATTCACATTACTTTCAGCACTTCCGTAATAACTACTAATGGTAATATGATATTGGTACTGATACGTATCTGTTATATCTGACAATAAGAAATTAAGAAGCTGAGAATATGTAGGGTTTTTAGCATTCTTATTATTTATTAGAACTGTAAAATTCCCATAACTATTAGATTGAACCCCATCAGGAGTTTTAATAAGTCCTAAAAAGTAGTTCTTATACACACCAGTTATAGGATTTATAACATCTACTACTTGAATTATATTGACAAATTTATCAGACAAGCCACTTAAAGTAATATTATAACTTCCTGCGGTTTCCTCGGATATAATCAACTCTATTGCTCTGTATTGGTCTGGAGATAAATTGATTTGAGATTCTTTAATTTTAACATTATTGACAATTAACTGTATAATTTTTGTATCTACGATAGCTCCGACATTTGTTACGTTAACTGACACGACTATATCTTCGCCGATTGAAGGCAGGTCTGGTTGTATTTTGAAATCAACTACATCAAACCTTGATCGATTTAAAATTGTAAATTCGCATAATGTATTGTTTATACTTATGACATGTATTCCGGGGGTTTTATTTAACACAGGAAATGTATAATTATAAATTTTGTCTACATTAAGAGTAATGTCTTTTTTAGTTAATAATATTCCATCTAACTTTATATCAAATACTTTTTTACTTGAAATATAATTAATAAAAAAATCTTGTAATGGTTTGATTCCTTTAACGAACGATATTATTGGATCGCCTTGGTCATCAATATAACTTTTAAAAGATACTGAGACATAAATGGAACCCCCAGAAAGAGCTTCATTTGAGCTAACTTGTAGTTTATCTACTTTTATTATTTGACTTGATGATAATCTAATAAACGAAAAAGCAGTTATTCCGATAAGGGTAAGAAGAAAAATAGCCATAAAAATTTTTAATATTGTCACTCCTTTGATGTTTCCTTTGGTTTTCTCTCTGGCACGTGCAGTAGATGTTTGTATTGGAGTATCTGCTGTTCGTTTTCCAAACAAGTCAGGACGCTTATAATTTGGCTCAATAATCTTAGGTGGTAATGTGCTTTTCTCCCCCATTTTTAGTACTTTGTAAGCAGCCCAATCACGTGCCGATAAACCCTTACAATTATGTAATTCGGGTAAATAATGCTCTTCACAATAAACACCTTTACAATATGAGCAACCTCTGGGAAGATCGACTATTTTACCACAGACTAAACAATGGTTACGTACCTCTTCTTTATCTAAAACGTGCTCCCTGTAGGAACTAGAAAAGTCGTCCCAAGCAGGTTTGGGCATTAATAATCTTTTATTTAAGACAAAACTGCACATAAAGGCTTTATGATAATACACTTTAAGGAGCCTAAGTTGTTTCTTCATTACGTAGATATTTTGCGAAAAGCAATGCTTCTTCATTAATCATAGTCTCAATCGTTTGATGTAGCCCTAAGAAATTTACTAAGGTTCCACGTGGAACAATAAAAAGAATTTAAAAAATAAGAAAATAATGAGTTTGATGTTATGTATATGTTATATAAGTAATAGTATAAGGGTTCTTGTATTTTCAAGGCCATATCTACTCTCTATTTCCTAAACAAGTCATATTTTGGGCTATTTCCTCCTGATCCAGAGCTTCATTGACAAACCCTTTAGATACGAAGTACTCTCTGATCAAATTTACTTCAATGGTCTTCGTCTCCTCGTTATTAGGTCTCATTTCAACTTGTTCAATTGAACCTTCAAAATAATCATAATAGGGTTGGGTCTGAAAACCAAATTCTATGACGTCTACATCTGGATCGATGTAATCCTCATAGCCTACTAAGACACTATCATAGGAGACGACTAGTAGTTTAGAGCATTCATAATCCCGAAAATTCCTTTGTATAGATTCTGCTTTAGACCTACTCATGTAGTCGAATATTTGCCAATTCAGAACCTCAATTACTAGAATCAAGTCCCCTCTTGAATTTTCTACCCAAATATCTACACCATGTGTTTGGACAGAATTTGTATGTTCAGTAAAACCAAATGATCTTATAGCGTGTGCAATATTTTCAACCCTTGCTTGACCTACATCACAATTGTAACTTTGTCTATTTGTTGGATACGGTAAATGCAAATCAAAACCTCCTATCTGGAAAAATCAGATTCTAGGAGATCGCTTCAATTATAGTATCAATTACTTGGTTCCAATTATCTCGTTGAGCCTGATCAACAGCTATATGACGCTTTATCAGAGCTACGTTCACATAACCGGTGATAGACTGACGGATTTTATTTTTAAGTATCTCAGGTGGAAGTGCATCAAGCTCAACACCATAATCAATCCCATATCTTTCAATGTACCATCTTCTCCTAGGATCTTCACGTGATCGACCTGCCCTCCTCTCAGTAGGGTTCCTAGGAAGACTATACCTTTCCACATCATCAATTGACAGAGCAACTTCAACTACATCCACAGGGACACCTAACTCCCTAAATCTATCTTGGATGTCTCTGGGCATATCTCTCCCACTAGGGTCAAGGTCGCCAAAGTAGAGAATTTTACACTGTTTATTCAGATGTTTATCAAATCTCTTAGAAGCTTCATGGATCCCAGACCATGATTGGTATCCTCCACCTACGCAAAGAGTAATACCAACGCTGTCCGTGATTGGGAAGAATATCCTGCTTAATGCCCTTTTTTCTAGCCAAACCTCCACATAACATTCCTGATCATCCCACCAGTCACTACGATATTGTTCAATGGCTCTTCTGATTATTTGCTCCATTGAACTCCAAGTAGGTGTACGTTGAGGTTCTCGTGTCTCATCTATAATTTTTTCAAAGTCAATGATACCTGCAAGTCTAGCTCTTACCAGCAAATCAGAGACTTTCTCGTATTCCTTTTTATCGTTGTTGATAATCTGTCTACTTACAAGATTATAGTAGACTTGTCTTACAGTGACAACTTCATACAATCCTAGAAATGGGATAACCTCTCTGAGAAGAGATAGTCTGTGTGCATGCGGTTTGTACGATCGATATACTGGTCCAACTAAGGGCAGTTCAAGTCCTAAACATATTTTCCTTTGTCTCTTGTATTGCTCAGGATCTCCAATTTCTCTTTGTATCTCTCTTCTAATCGACATATTAGCTCCCCTCCATCATTTTGAGATCTCTCAAAATTGCTCGAACAAGTACCTCGACTGGTAAGGATTCTACAATGTCACCGTTATCATCGAAAAGAATCGAATAGATTTCAAGAGAGGTGATATGTATCATCTTTTCAGGACTGCTAGATGTGCCACGTGTACCATCCCTCCTTCCCCTTACAAGTTGTTCTACTTCTCTAGCACTTAGATCATCTTCAGATATCCGACGAAGTATCATTACTTGATTTTCTTCATCTAATGGGATGAGAGGTCGTACAGCTCCCTCCGTAACCTCACCAATTTGTAAAGCATGCTGAACCTCTTCATCGAGACGTAGTAATCCAAGTTTTTTAGTAACATATTCTCGACTCTTACCCAAGCTTTCAGCCAATTGTTGGTGAGTATAATGAAATTCCTCGACAAGTCTTTGAAATGCACGAGCTTCTTCGATAGGGTTTAGGTCTGATCTGACGAGATTCTCTGCTAATTGCATACGAAAACTAGTCTCTCTGTCAACTTCTCTGATGATAGAAGGTATACTATCTCTACCTAGTAATCGGAAAGCCCTGTAACGGTTCTCCCCTGAGATTATCCGAAATTTACCATCTTGAATCCGTGTGACTAGTATTGGGTTTTGAAGACTTGTTGACTCTATTGAAGCAGCTAGTTCTCTAATTTTTTCGTCATCAAAGGTTTTTCTTGGCTGGTCAGGATCTGGTTCTATTAGATCTAGTGGCAAATTCTCTGTTTCATAGCAGTGTTCTTCACTTTGGTTTTCTACTACCTGATCTACAAGCTCATCATTTGAGCTATCATCTCTTACATCTTCATACATTTTCAGTACCTCCTTTGGCACCAGATGTTGTGAGGTGGATAGCATCCGCTAGGAGAATTCGGATTAAGACAAGCAGCAATCTAGCTACGTAAAAATAAGAGCGTAGATACTACTTGTCATTAGATCAAAACTAGGACAAGTCTACCCTAGTTGTACTATGATGTCCCGTATACCAATACCCACATCACAATTCATTTGAGAGAGCAGTTAGTGGTGACCAACTCCCTCTCAAAGCTAGAGATGTAATGGTTCTTCGCCTCTAAGGGCATCAATATGGCTGAAAAATGTTCTACATCTAATAGATCTAAATAGATCTGAATTAGTAAAGCTTGAAGCCCACCAAAATGCGAGAGCAAGTTTCCTATGAGCAAATCTGTGACGTATTCCTGGTATCAAGTCAATAATATGATTTCCTATTACATTCAGAGCATTTCTTAATATCCTTTTCTTGTTTCGAGCCATGTTTCAGCCCTATCCCTAGCCCTGCATCGACCACTTAAAAGTTTTACTATAGTAAAACCCAAATTCTCTAGTTTTCATCTATTTTTGTATGAGGCGTTTAAGGCATGGTGAACTGCAGGGCATCATTGATGAATTTTTAAAATTAAATTGCCCGTATGCTGAAGTGACTGTTGAAGGAATTGAATCCAAGTTTCTTAAAAAAGGACTGTCAAGAAAAATTAAAGAAATGGAACTAGATGATAAGATTGAGCTCGTAGTTCTCGCTGACTTTGTTCGACTCCACAATAAAGATGCCTCCTTTGTTTCTGAGAATGGGAAGATATCTATACGATTCCCAAAAATAATACGATAATCACCGTTCATAGACAAATCCAACGAATGAAGTAATGCCATCAGACTTATTATGGCTTCTAATCTTCTTTAATGGCTTATTTCTCTGATTTTAGGCTGTTAAAATAAGGTAATGACTTTAGATTATCCCAAATAGGAGTTATAGTCCAAATCCATTTAAATGAAGAGAAAAGAGGGTTATAATAGAGCTATTTGGCTTGATTTTCTTTTGTTATAAGTCTGATCTCATCGGCAATGATACTAAAAAATCATTAAGACAACTTGAATTTTAATTAAAAAATATAGGGTAAGCTATTTCCTTTTTCGCAGGATCTTCTTGCCCTCGTAGTCTGAGACATATTCAAAGCCTGATTCTAATAGTGTAGTAAATTCTTCGATTGTAGAAGCTATCTTAACCGAGAATGAGTCTTCTTCACCAAAGTCGATTAGATGGGTATAAACTAGAGTATTTTCAATTCTCTTATGACCGAGTAATCGTTTAACATATAGAATATCTTTTGTTTTGCTATATTCAATCGTAGCCTTCCAATGCCTGAAGGTTCTGAGCGATATTCTGTTAAGGTTAGGATCGTTGAGTCTCTGAGAGAGGGTTTTCCTTCGCCTTTGGTAACTTCGTCGGAGATTTACAAGTTCTGCTTTCCAGAGTCTAGAGTCTGGATGAGTTTCATTGACGATTCTTGTTACCATAGCTGTGAGTTTATCTGACATCTTCAAAATGCGAGGGTTTGAGCCTTTAGCTGGTTTGTTAATGTAGCATAATTTCTGTTTTAGATCGAAATCCTCTGGCGTAAGTCTCCAAGCTTCTATCGGGCGGCAAGCAGATTCTTTGAGCAGTTGTAGGAAGCAGCTAAGTCTCCCACCGCAACCTGAAATCAGTTGATCGATCTCGGATTCCTTTGGTATATGAGGAAGTTTCTCCTCTCGTTTGAACCTCTTTGGACAATAATCGAATCCATTGAACTTACACCAATCCTGATATGCATATCCAACTGATTCTTTATGTCCATTGGTCATCTTCGCATTCAGTAAATACCTCTCAACTGACTCGGTATCCCATAGATTCACCCTTCTCTGAAGTCTCCTGATGATCCTGAGCTTACTCTCAACGGTAGTTGGAGCGAGTCTCTTTACCTCATGAAGGTATTCCCCATAACCTGTCGTGGATTCAGGGTAGGTGCCGGGGATGGGATTTGAACCCATGGTCTCTATCCGGCTCGGGCGCTGGTGCCGCAAACCTCTGGATCATGAGTCCAGCGCATTAGCCAATCTATGCTACCCCGGCCCTTCCAGAACCTACACGTTTCACGAATTTAAATAGTAATGCTGAGGGCGCCTACGCCTCGGTCAGCCTCGACTCGCTCAGGGTGACCAGCTCGCCGCCCAGGTAGTAGACCCTCGGCGTGAGGGGGCTCATCCCCACCATCAGAGTGTAGGTCATTATCCCCGCGAGCCTGCAGAGGTTGTGGGCGCTGTTCTCTCCCTCCCTGCCGATGGTCTCGACCGCGTCGCCGACGCCCGCATCTGTGCCGGTGAGGTCCACTAGGACATGGTTCACGGAGACCGTGCCGAGGACCGGTTTCACCTCCCCATTAACCCTGACGAGGCCCTTCTGGGTTAAGCCCCTCGGGTACCCATCCGAGTAGCCGATGTGGAGGGTGCCAACCCTCATCCTCCTAGGCGCCGTGAACCTCCTGCTGTAGGTGAGGGACTCGCCGGCCTCGACCCACTTGACGTGCTCTATCCTCGCCATAAACCGGAAGGACTGCCTGAGTTCGATACCATGGCCACGGTCCTCGTCCTCCGGGTAGAGGCCGAAGAGCATGAGGCCCGGCCGGACGGCGTCTAAGTAACTGTACGGCTTATGGAAGACGGCGTTGCTGCTCGCCATGCTCGTGACCCCCGTCTTGATGCCTCTGCGCTTGAGCTCGTCTCGGAGCTTCTCCATGCGTTCGACCTGGAGCCTGTCGAGCTCGTCGTTCTCGGACATGGTTGAGAAGAGCCCGTCGATCCTCAGTCCAGGGAGAACCGAGATATGCTGGACGAGGTCGGCTGCCTCCGT
>Ga0315291_10009422_pt1 | contig 11958 bp, 9 predicted proteins | sample YL17G12_20_MG_FD_203070 | JGI IMG/M metagenome (GOLD analysis project Ga0315291, IMG submission 203070) | Sediment microbial communities from Yellowstone Lake, YNP, Wyoming, USA - YL17G12_20 | ecosystem: Environmental > Aquatic > Freshwater > Lake > Sediment | place: USA: Wyoming | collected...
GGCGTAATTCGCTCGAAACTGAACCCAGGTCGGGTCCGAGTTCGGCAGAGTGCGGGGGTCTGCGCCGTACTTGTGCTTGTACTCGGCAATCGCAGGTTCTTCGTACCCGTAAGCCCAATAGCCATCTTCGTCGCAGCAGGGCAGGTTCTTGTGCGCCTCTGGCGGAGCATAGCGCGGTGGTCGGCTAATCATGAATTCCAATTGAACACCATCTACGCCATAGGTTTCGACAAACTCGAGGTAGAGATTGCGTTCGCGTTCCCGCACCTCGGGATAAGCCAAGGAGAGATAGCCGATGGCACCCACCGGCCCGCGCGGCCCATGATCGAGCCACGTTTTGCCATCGCGGGTCCGAGTCCAATATTTCTCGAGTTCTCTGCCGCCTCCGATCAGTCGGACGTACGGCCAGACTTCGCCCGAAGCCATGTAATCAGCACGAATCCACTGTCCACCAGTCGCCACATTCACAAAACTGACCACCTCGATGCCGGCGTCATGAGCCCGACGAACCAGATGGGCAAGTGGGCCGTCAGAACCATATTCAAAAGGTTCAATCCGCATCAATTGGTTTTTGTGCATCAAATAGCTGGGATAGTTGGGGGAGGGATAATGATAGAAGGAGTGAATAATACGCTGAATGCCAGCGCGTGAGCATTTTTCGACAAAATAAGCAATATCGCTCTCTTGGCAAGTGTGCGAGAACTTGCCACCTACCTCACCTATAATCGCCAAACGTAAATCGTTTTTCATTTCAACACCTCAATGCGATGATATTCTGTTCCTGCCCTCCACAGAAAGGGCTTCTGTAGCCAGGCACAATGTTCACGGTCGTCGAGCACAGGCAACAAAGATGTGCAAGTTTTCTTTATCGCTGTTGCGCAGCCCATGCACGCTACCTGATTGTGTCAAGACTGCCGAGCCAGGTCCGATGGCGCGTTCCTCTCCATCCACGCTCATGATCCCATTGCCCGAGATGACAAAATAGATCTCGTCGTCTCCCGAATGGGGATGTTCTCCGATGCTTGATCCGGGGTGAAGGATCAAATCCCGTACATACTTGAAACCGCTGCCAGGTACTTCTTCAATCAAGGTGCGCACAAAATAACTCCCCTGACCACCGTGCGATGCCTGATCCTCTTTGCCGGAGATCAAGTCTGGAGTTCCAATAATCATTTCGTCCTCCGGATCGGTAATTGTGTCTAGGCTCTAGGCACGCTGAGGTTCAAAAATCACTTTGATCGCTTTTTTTTCCGCAAAGCGGCGGAATCCTATCTCCCATGCAGAAAGCGGTAGAACATCGGTAATGAGAGGCTGAGCATGCACCAAGCCTCTGGCCGCAAGGGATATTGCGTGTTCCCAGGCTTGATACTTATGGCTGAACATTCCCTGGACGGTGAGCTCTTTGTAGAGTATCGCATCCCAGTCCAACTCAAAGGGATGCCCATGGATCCCCACCAGGACAAAACGCCCTCGCCGCTTGATCAGACTCAGGCCTAGCCGTGTGGCTTCTGAAGCGCCTGAGCATTCCAAAACAACATCAATTCCGCTAGGGTCAGCAAACGCGTCGATGTCCGCCACCGCATTCGCTTTTGCGACATCGATTGTTAGATCGGCTCCCAACTTTTGTCCGAGCTCAAGCCTTGCCGAATCGGCGGGGGTGCCGGCGAGGATGATCTTTCCTCCGGAGAGCTTGGCGTATTGAGTGCTGAAAAGACCCATCGGACCTACACCCAGAATGAGCACCGTGTCGCCGGGACGCACGAGTGCCTTTTCGCAAACTGCCCGATACGCACATGCCATCGGATCGGATAGGGCGCCGGTATTAAAGTCCACTGTGTCCGGCAAGATGTGCACCCGTTCAGCCGGTACAACGCAATACGGCGCAAATGCTCCGTCAAATGCGTAGCCGGTGGCGCGTCTTTCAGTACACAAGTTGTAGTCGCCGGTCATGCAGTATTCACAACGCCCACACACAGTATGTGAATTCTCAGCCGTGACCCGTTGCCCAACCGCCAGCCTGGTCACACCGGAACCTAGCCCCGCAATGACACCGGCAAATTCATGACCCAAAGTGACAGGCAACTTAGTGGGAATCCCAATGTCACCATGCCAGATGTGAAGATCGGATCCGCAAATTCCTGCAGCTTGCACGGCAATTTTGACCTGACCCGGCCCCGGGTCAGGCTCTGGCACATCTCGCAGTTCGATGTACCCATCCCCTGACCGGTATTTGACAATGGCTTGCATTTCAAACCTCCTTTTTTGGGGGGAATCACTATACATAGGATTCTGTGGTTAGCTTACCGCGGGATGCTTATCTGTCCAAGGTAGTACCGTTTCGAGCGCACGGCTGGCTCGCAACACGAGCGCTTCTTCATTGGGCGGAGCGATGAGTTGAAGTCCCACCGGCAAGCCTTGTACAAACCCGCAGGGCACTGAAACGGCGGTGTAGCCGGCAAAATTCACCATCTCTGTGAAAGAAGCGAGTGTAGGCGGCATGCCCATCTCTGGCAGATTCTCCAAACGGGGAGCAACAAAGCCCACCGTTGGGGAGGCGATGAGTGCATATCGATTGAACAACTGCTCCAGTTGGGCGATGAGTCGAAAGCGTGCGCGTAGCGCCAACGTATACTCGGCTCCAGTAACCAGACGACCGGCGGCATAGCGCTCACGTGCATAGGGTGTAAGCAGTGCTCGAGTGGCTGGGTCGTCGTACACCGTCCGCCCAAAGAGGGCATAATTGTCCGCCCTGGTCATGACACACATCGCTTCACGGGTGTCATCCAGCACCAAGCCGGGCTCTTCTACATGTGCTCCCAGATCTTCTAAGCGCTGTGCCGCTCTACGGGCAGTATCCGCAACCGCCGGATCTGTACCCGTTAGGTACCCATAGTCAGGCGTCCAAGCGATGACCAATTCCTCGACCCCGTCTTCGAAGTGGGCAAGATAGTCGGGCGGTTTGTCTAGCATGCAAGTCGGATCACGAAGGTCACGCCCTGCCAACACCTGCAAGAGCAAAGCGGCATCGCGCGTGTCTCGAGCAACGGGTCCCACGCCAGAGAGAAAAAGTGTGCCTCCCAACCCACCGTGGCGCGGGACGCGACCGTTGCTTGGAAGCAAGCCGAAGACGCCGCAGAAGGCTGCGGGCAAGCGGATGGACCCGCCTCCATCACTCCCTACCGCCATAGGGCTCATTCCAGCTGCGACGCTGGCTGTAGCCCCCCCACTCGAACCGGCTGGAGTACGTTTTGTATCCCATGGATTCAAACATTCTGGTGCCAAACGGGTTGCCGTCCGGCCCGCCAATCCAAATTCGGGCGTGTTGGTCTTGCCCAGGATGATCGCTCCCGCTTGCCTGACCCGCTCGGCATACACTGAGTCTTCGGTAGCCACAAAATCCTTGAAAACCAACGAGCCGCCGGTCGTCCGTATCCCTTTCACATGGAACATGTCCTTGATCGAGAGCGGTACTCCGTGCAGAGGTCCGAGTGTTTCTCCACGAAGAATTGCCGCTTCGGCTCCGAGGGATTGCTCCAGGGCTTGCTCTGGCACAACAGTGATAAAAGTATGTAGTTTCGAGTCGAGTTGGGTAATTCGATCTAGGAAATGCCGCGTGACCTCCACCGGCGAAATCTCCTTCTTCACCATGAGATCTCGCATACGCCAGCCAGCCATCCAAGTCAACTCTTGGATCTCTTCAACCATCCTTGATTCTCCTCGCATCGCTTTCTTGGAAAATGATCGAGCACCTAGTTTCTTATCTCTGCTTCAGGAACTTTCCTCTGTTCTCGGATCCAAACAATCACGCAGCCCATCACCAAGCAGATTTAGACCGAGTACGGTGATGGCAATCGCTGATCCGGGAAAGATCGACACCCAGGGCGCGGCCATCATGACGGCCATGCTTTCCTGTAGCATATTGCCCCAGGCCGGCTCTTGCGGAGGCACACCTGCGCCGAGGAAACTGAGCGCGGCTTCGGTGACCACAGCCACCGCGAACGTAAAACTGGCTTGCACGATCAGGGGGGATACGCTATTAGGAAGAATGTGCCAGAAAAGGATTCGGAGGGGCTTGGAGCCAACCGCCGTCGCCGCCTCCACATAGGTTAGTTCACGCGTAACCATGACCTGGCCGCGAATCAGCCGGGCAAGGCGAGGTACGGTCGTCACGGTGATGGCGATGATCACATTCTCGATACCGGGCCCGCGAGCTGCCATGATGGCAACCGCCAGCAAGATCGAAGGGAAAGCCATCAGCCCATCCATGATCCGCATGATGATTCCATCCAGCGACTGAAAAAAACCAGCCACAAGACCGCCAAGACCTCCCAGGAGCGTTGATACGACCATTGTGCCCAGCCCGACTAGGAGTGAAACGCGCGCCCCATAGAGCATGCGAGTGAGCAGATCGCGTCCCAGTGCATCCGTGCCCAGCCAATGGCTCGAAGAAGGTGGAAGAAGCCGGTTAAACGGCTCGACCCTGAGAGGATCATGGCCGGTGAGGGGTGCCCCGAACACAGCAAGCACAACTACTAGCAAGACGATGAGCCCGCCGACCACGGCCCCCGAATCGTGTAGCAGCAGCCAAACCCAATGCAGAGAGGACGAGCGCGAAGAAATGTGAGGAGCCTCGATGGTACTGGGTAACCGCAGTTTACTCATCCTCACCGCTCCCCCTGCCGAATGCGCGGATCAACGAAGACGTATGCAATGTCCACCGCGAGATTCACCAGGACATACACAACCGCCACACACAGCACTACTCCCTGAATCACCGGATAATCCCGACGCGCGATGCTCTGGATCATCATGCGCCCGATACCGGGGAGAGTGAAAACCACCTCGGTGGTGACCGCTCCGCTCAGCAGCGCCGCCGTCGAGTTGCCGATCACGGTCAGCACCGGAACCAACACATTCGGAAAGGCATGGCGGATCAAAACCGCCGTTTTCCCCAAGCCCTTGGAACGCGCGGTGCGCACGTAATCCTCGTGCAGAACTTCGAGCATGCTGGAACGAGTGATGCGCGCCAGGAAGGCTGCGTGGGCAAGTCCCAGCGAAAACGCGGGCATCAACAGATACCGTAGGCACGCCGCGGGGTCCTCGGAAAGGGACACATAGCCGGCAGCAGGCAGAAGATGGAGGAATACGGCGAACAGCAGGATAAGCAGGATTCCTAACCAGAAGGATGGAATGCAAACTCCTGCCAGCGAGATGCCCATGGCCAACCGGTCAATCCAGGAGTTGCGCCGCACGGCGGCGATGATTCCGGCGGGCACGCCGATCAGGATGGCAAAGAAGAGGGAGAGCAAGGTCAGCAGGCCGGTCGGTTCAACCCGCTGCAAGATGGCTTGACCGACCGGCTCCTTCATGAAAATGGAATCGCCCAGGTTGCCTTGCACCACGCGTCCAGCCCACGTCGTCAACTGAACCGGCAACGGGAGGTCCAGCCCCAACGCGTGCCGAATGCGTTCGACCTGCTCCGGCGTGGCGCTGTCCCCGGCCATCACGGCAGCCGGGTCGCCCGGTGTTAGGTGGCCCAGGACAAATGTGGTGATGCCCACCACGACGAGGACCGGTATCAACGTGAGTAGACGGCGAGCGATCTGATTGACCATAGGGCGAGTAATCTGAACCCGTTACTTGGAGAACCAGGCATTCCACATGGCACGCGTCATGACCGTCAACTGACCCGCGTCGTTCAGTTTCGCGTTCATCACGCGATAGCCGCGTGTGTTGCCTGGATTGATGCAGGGCACCTCTTCATACCAGAGTCGCTGCAAGTCTTCCCAGATAGGGAAGCGATCCTTGAAATCCGCCGTCCCCAGCAGTTTCTTGCGCAGCGCCTCCGCTCGCTCCGTTTGCCACCAGCCGGCATAGGTACCGAGGAACTGGGGCGACAACATCGGATCGACAAAGATACCCCAACCGCTCGTGAAGATGTCCCAATCGTCCGCATTGGCGCGGCGCTTGACGACTGTCGCCCAGTCCATCACCTGGAGGTCAATCTTGATCCCGGCCTGCGCCATTTGCTGACTGGCGGCGAGTGCCTCTTCGTAAAAGCCGGCGAATTCCTTCGTCGTCATCCATCGAAGGGTCTGGCCGCTGTATTTCGATTCTTTCAGCAGTTGCTTGGCTTTATCCAGATTGTTCTGGTTGTACGACTCACCACCCGCTTTCGTCGCCCACCGCGTTTCCTCTAACATCAAGGATGGGCTCAGACGGTAAAAGTCTTTGTTCCCCTGGCTGGCTTTGAGGACCTCTTCGCAATTCACGCATGCCAACATCGCCTGACGGAGTTTCTGGTCGGCCATCACGGGCGATTTCAAGTTGAAGATGTCTTCGGCGAGACGCCAGGTCTGATCCAGGCTGACCTTCACCTTGGGATTGCTCTTCAATTGGTCATACTGATCCCGCGCAGCTTCGTCCACATAGTCATAGTCCCCCGATAGAATGCCGGCCGCGCGTGTCGACTGGTCCGGGACCGCGATGTAGCGGATCTCGTCGAGGAAGGCTTCCTTCTTTCCACCATACCCAATCGGCTTGTCGCCATGCGGGACATACTTGTCGAAGCGGGTCAACCGCAAGAAGCGATCCTTCTGCCATTCCTGGAATTTGTAAGGTCCGGTGCCGATGAACTGCTTGATCTCTCCATCGCCGGCCTCTTTGATCACTTCCGCCGGATAGATAACCGAGTCTTGACCACCGGTGATTGCCAGGGCAGTTTCGAAGAGTGGGTAAACGCTCTTGAGCTTGAATTCCAGGGTGTACTTGTCCGGGCTGGTTAGCGAATCGAGTAGTCCAAACAATGTTTTGCCCGGACCAGACAGTTTCCCCCAGCGGCGGAGGGAGGCGTCGACATCGTCGCTGGTCATCTCTTTGCCATTGTGGAAGAGAATGCCTTTGCGGAGTTTGACGGTGTATTTTAGTCCGTCTGAACTTACCTGGTACGACTCGGCCAGATCCGGGATCGGACCATACTTGTCGTCGTAGGTAAACAGAGTCTCGAACATATGCAGCCCAACCCAGGCAGTCACGTTGGTGGTTGTCCACTGAACGTCCAAAGTCGGCGGATCCCCATTATAGGCATAACGGAGAGTGCCGCCCTTCTTTGACACGGCTGTCGGGGGAGCGGTCGGTGGCACCGCAGTTGGCACTGCCGGTGCTGTAGTTGGTGCCGCCGGCACGGTGGTCGGTGCTGCCGGCGCGGTAGTTGGTGCTGGGGGAGGGACAGGTGTTGGCGCCGGCGCGCACGCGTTGAGAATCGCCGCGCCAGCGACACCCGTGCCCAAGATTGCCGAGCGTTTCAGGAACTCTCGGCGGGTTAATTTCTTGCTCATTTTTCTCCTCCTGTAGTTGGGGAAATGGTTGAACAGACACAGATGCGCAAAATGCAAACCGATTCAATTTCGTGCGATTGCATCACCTCCCTCGACCAATTGACTGCGCTGAATTCTCCAGAGCATGGCAAATGTCCAATAACGCGTTCACGCGCGAATCGGATGGCGTTCCCAGAATGTCGCTGGACATTATACCCTACCTATGTTGTTCTTCGTAACGCGCGATCGCTTGAGCCACCAACCGCAAACTGCGCTCCATATCGGGAATATCTTCGGCGAATGTCAACATGAATCGTCCGCCGGTTAGACCCGTCTCCAGCAAATTGAGCGCGTATTCGACGACGGCTTGGTCGCTGGAATGAAATACGCTCCCAGGAAAATTTGCCCAGATCACTTTGTCGCGCCACGCCGATTGCGCTTCGACCAAATGAAAGTCACCCATCGGCGGCGGAGTGAACGCCTCGACAAAATCCAAATCCGTTTGCGCAACCGCGTTCTTCAACGCGGCGAGTTGCCCGTCCATGTGAACACCGTACCACTTGTGGCGCGCGTGCAGGGTAGCGGCGCAGTAGTTGTAGTACGGCAGGCAATATCGCGCGAAAAGTTTTGGCGTCGTGATCGTCGCCGTGATGTTTTCCGCGCTCCAAACGATTTCAGCAGGCGACTGCGCGGTGATCTGCAGAGCCATTTCGTCGGCGGCAGTCATGCATCGCAGTATGCGCTCCATTTCGTCTGGAAAACCCGCAAACGCAAACGCCACGCCTTCAATGCCCATCCATTCGATCAGTAATCTCTGCAAGGGCGAACGTAACATTCGGGAGACGACGATGCCATCTTCGCCTAGATGTTTTTGCGCGGCAGTGATCGCCGCATAGTTGGGATAGTACGCCGTATCGTTGGTGATGAATTCGAGCGCCCGCAGATCATCGGCGTTCTTGACAGGATACTCTTGCGTCCAAGTACTTCCATCGGGCCCAATGATTTTTCGGCTGTGCAGTTCGCCAACAGGTGTGCAGTGCGTAATGAAAAACGTCTTGGTGTTGCCTTCCCAGGTCTGGCGTTCTTCGATCAAAACATTTGGTGCAACGCTCAGGTACGCCGAAACACTCTTTTCTGCGATCCTCATTCCCGCGTTACGCATCTCACGTTCCAGCGTTCCTGGGTGCAACAATCCGCTATGAATGGTCCAGGGCACGCGCGCCGGCTTGTGACCAAGCAGTACAGCCAGGACGTCTTGCTTTGCGGTCATTGGCGATTCCCCAAAAGGGCACCCGCAGCATATCTGCCGTACTGCTCTGCCACATCTTTCAAGATGAACAGATTTTCAAGTTGCGCGTCTCGCGGCACCACACAACCCGAACCCAGGATAAAATTCCCCTTCTTCCCCCCTTGTTCGATACACTGTCTGGCTTCTTCAACAATTTCAGACGGAAGCAGTTGCACAAACGAGAGCGTGTTGATTCCGCCCATCAAATCAACATCGTTGCCAACCTTCTCACGCGCTTGCGCGACGGTGAACCCGCCCAAAGGATCAAGTGGCGCGATGCAGTCCAAGCCGCTCGCAACCAAATCATTGATAATCGGCATCACATTGCCGCAGATGTGACAATAGATTTTCGCGGCGTGGTCGTACTGATGAACTTGGTCGCAAAAAATCTTCAACGGAGGAAAAATGAATTGCCGCCAATGTTTCGGTGAGATGATGGACATATTCGCGACGGAATCGTTGTAACGCAGCACCTTGACGCCCCGATCAATGAAAAACCTGGCGCGCTCGAACGAAATCTGAATGCCTTTTTCCATTGACGCGCGCACGAGATCGGGTTCCTCAACCAAGTCCAGTAATGCTCTCGTTAGCCCGCGCATCGCGACGTGAAACGCAAGCGTCCCTGAATTGCAGTCGCCAATGCAGCACAACTGATCGCCTGCGATCTCCAGCGCGCGCTCAACCATCTCGCCATAGCCCGCTTGCTCATAGAAACGCGCGGGCGGCACAGTCATTCGATCTATGTCGTTGCGCGTTTGGATAATCGACCATTCAGTGTGCCATAACTGATACGTCGCAATCTTCTCTTCATCGGCGAGATTGAATGTCGCATCGTCGGCAAGCCGCGTCGCCCACCCACCTTGCATGTCGAGGGAGCCAAGTGTCGCGCCCGATGGACTGAATTGTGTGTACTGATCGCCATGTTGTTCGACACGACGCTTTGGAAATATGAACAGGCGCACGCCATCGCAGCGCAGTTTGAGCGCGGCGTCAACGATTGCGCGCATCGCCAACGCGGGATCATTGATGACCTCGATGTATGGAATCTCCAGCGCGTTTGCGGCAAGGTCAATCCAGATCTTGGGAATGACCGGCACGCGATCAGGAATATCGTGTTGAAAAACAGCCAGAACGCGCTCGCGCGGTAGCATCAGGCACTTTCCAGCGCGCGACAGATGTCGAGCAATTCGTTCACGCGCGAGTCGGGTATCGTCGCCGTGATATCGCCCGCGACAATATCGCACGGCGACAGATGTTCGCGGATGAGTTGCATATCGCTTCGAAGTTCTTCGTTAGATACCTCCTGCAAACGCGCGGGTGAGTACATTACCGCGCGACGCGTATCGGGAAACATCGCGCGCGCCTTCTTCATATCCGACATGATTCCCATATCAAGATAGCCCATCTTCGGCAGTTTGCTCAGCACTTGGAGGTACGGCGTCACATTCCAGTTGCACGTATGCACGCCAAAGCGCGCGAAACTTTCGGCGATTTGCTTGTCGTACTGAAATAGAAACTCGCGATACGCGCGCGGCGAGATCATATTCATCACGCAATTACTGACATCGCCCTGATTGATATAGAATCCCGATTGTCTCTGCCGCGCTTGGACTTGGCGCATCAGCGTGATCATCACATCCGTAATCAGCGCGAAAAAACGATGCGCCATTTCGGGCTGGTCTATCATTTCAACAAAGATGTCTTGACCGCGCACGTTGAACGCGTTGTTCAGTACGCCTTGCCAACTCAAATAGCCGTGAATCTTGCCCGCTTCGCGTTCGATCACATCCATTTGCCAAAAGACATTTTCCACGACGGGGCTGGCAAGCACTTGATTGACATCGAGTCGCGCGAATTCTTCGAGAGAGCGTTGTGGTTTCTGAACGATTGTTGCCCAACGGTCAGGCGCATATTGGAGCGCGCAGCCAAAGACCGCAGGAATGACGAACGCGTGATGACAGCCCGACAACGTCCACAAATCATCTTGCCTTTCGAGATTCCAATACGTGACGCGCGGAAAAGACTTACACAATTCCACCTTCATTTTTACGAGCGCGTCATGCCGATAGTACGGATCGGTGTGCCAGCGCTCGGCAAAATCAACGGCGCACCGACGATGATACCAGTCGGGACTGAAACCGAGCGAAACGCGCATCCGCGATTCAGTGCCGTCGGCTGGCTCGCGGCGCGCCGGCGCGCCGATGGGAATGTGATTGCGTAATTGCAGGATGGACATTCACGTAACCTATGGCATCTCCAAGGAACTGCGCACGCGCCAATCGCACAGCGCGTCGAGCAAGGTGCGCTTGGTTGTCGCGTATTCGGGCGAGTTCCAAAGGTTCCGCGTTTCGGCAGGGTCAGCGCGCAAATCGTACAGTTCGCCGTAGTCCGCATCGAGATAATGCACAAGTTTGAATTCGCGATTGCGAACCATCGTCACAAACGAAACCCTTTTGAGGATGTTGTCGGCGGTGTGTTCCGCAAAAACAAACTCGCGTCCTCCATCGTCACTTGATAAAAGTGGCGTGAACGATTCCGCTTCCCAGTTCTCCTGCAGATTCAGTCCCGCAAATTCAAACAGGGTCGGTGCCAAATCCATCTGCTGTAGCAAAGCGCCAACCGTGCGACCACGCGGCACGCGACTCGGTGACCAGAGGATCAGCGGTACGCGCGTCACACAATCGTACATCATCCACTTTTGAATGTGACCGTGATCGCCCAGACAATCGCCATGATCGGAAGTGAAGACGACAATCGCGTCGTCGAGATACCCGCGTTTTTGGAGCGTTGCCAAGATCTTGCCGATCATCTCATCAATCAGCGTTACATTCGCTGCGTAAGAAGCGCGGAGACGCCGCAACTGATCGGGCGAAGGATGCTCGCACCAGCGCACTGCGTCGTGATTGCCGCGAATCATTTCTTGACGATAGAGCGCGTGCGGCGGCGGTTGGTTTGCCAATTCTTCTTCGGTCACTTGGGGAACTGGAATATCCGCGTCTTTGTACAAATCAATGAATCGGCGCGGCGGATCGTAGGGCGGATGCGGTCCTGGGAATCCGATCACCATGAACAGCGGGCTTTCTGATTGCCGTTGTTCCAAGAACCACAACGCGTTGTTGCCGACAAAAACATCAGGATGATATCGTTCGTCGAGTTGCCATTTGTACGCGCCGAGCGCGGTTTCGTACTCTGGATGTTCCGCGCGATAAGTTTCGCGCGATGGTTTTCGGACGCCATTGTTCGCGAGAAACTTGTCCCACTCGTCGTAGAAGCCGCCGTGCGGACGATTCAAGCGCAAAGGGCGGTCTTTGTTTTCAACGATAACGCGCTGATCGAAACCGCACGGCGCGTCAA
>Ga0315291_10009423_pt1 | contig 11957 bp, 11 predicted proteins | sample YL17G12_20_MG_FD_203070 | JGI IMG/M metagenome (GOLD analysis project Ga0315291, IMG submission 203070) | Sediment microbial communities from Yellowstone Lake, YNP, Wyoming, USA - YL17G12_20 | ecosystem: Environmental > Aquatic > Freshwater > Lake > Sediment | place: USA: Wyoming | collected...
TCCACGGATTGCACGCCTGCGTGCGCCCCGTCGCTGAAGCTCTGGAGCGCCCGGCCTTCGCAGCCAAAGCAGCTCCGGCGGAGTAGGCTAGGCGACCGAAACGCACTCCGGCGTGCAGGCACGGATTGTACAGATTAAAAGAAACTATCAAAATTCCTTGCGGTTAAATCCGTGAAAATCAGTGAAATCCGTGGATGCAGCCTTTGTGTATTAAAATCCGCCCAATCCGCGGTTACTTATTGTTTGTTCGTGAATAATTCAGGCTAGGCCTTACACTGTTTCCAGCTCCCGCTCCGCGTAGTTCTCGAAGTGCGTGCACTCCTGCCGGAAGGCAAGCTTCACCGCCCCCACCGGCCCGTTCCGCTGCTTGGCGATGTTCACTTCCGCCTTCCCCTTTGCATCCTCGTTATCCGGGAAATAATACTCCTCGCGGAAAAGGAGAAACACGACATCGGCATCCTGCTCGATCGCTCCTGATTCCCTTAGGTCTGAAAGGCGGGGTTTTCTATCATCCCTTCCCTCGGCTTCCCTGTTCAGTTGCGAGAGCACGATGACCGGCACATTGAGCTCCCTCGCCAGCGCCTTGAGCGACCGGGATATCTCGGATATCTCCTGCTGGCGGTTCTCGGCCTTCCTGATGGAGGAGCGCATCAGCTGCAGATAGTCAACGATGATCAAACGGATCCCCTCCTTGGCCGCGAGCCGCCGCGCTTTCGCGCGCATCTCGAGCACGGAGATGGAGGGGCTGTCGTCAATAAAGATAGGCGCCTCCGCGAGCTTTCCCGCCGCGTTGACCAGCTTGGGAAAATCGTGCTTCTCCGAGATAAAACCGGTGCGGACATTGTGGGCATTCACGCGGGCGTGCGAGCAGAGCATCCGGAGCACGAGCTGCTCCCGGGACATCTCGAGGCTGTAGATGGCGGTGGGGATCTTCCCCACCACCGCCGCATGCTCGGCAATATTCAGCGCGAGGCTCGTCTTCCCCATTGACGGGCGGCCCGCGACGATGATCAGGTCCGAGGGCTGGAAACCGGCGGTCATCGTATCCAGGTCCGTGTAGCCCGATGCAATGCCGGTGACGTACTCCTTCTTCTGGTAGAGGCTCTCAACCGTCTCTATGCTGTGCTTGATCAGGTCGCCGATCTTGACAAATCCCTGCGACCTCCGGTGCTGCGAGATATCGAAAATTTCCCTCTCGGCATCGTCCAGCACGTCGCTGATATCCTCACCGTCGTCGTAGCAGCGACTGACGATCCCCGCGGCCGCGTTGATGAGCCGCCTAAGAATAGCCTTTTCCTGCACGATCCTCAGATAGTGACTCACGCTGGCCGCCGAGGGAATCGCGTCCAGCAACATGCTGATGTAGCCCGCGCCGCCCACCGACTCCAGCTCTTTTTGCTTCTTCAGGTACTCGGTGATCGTCACGATGTCAACCGGCTGATTGGCATCGTAGAGCTGAATGATCGCGGAGTATATCTTTGCGTTCGCCTCCTTGTAGAAGCTCTCCGACCCGATACTCTCGATCGCCTGCGCGATCGCCTCTTTATCCAGGAGCATGGCCCCGAGGACACTCATTTCCGCATCGAGGTTCTGCGGGGGCAGTCTATCGAGCGCGGCCTCTTGCGCACACATACATAACCCCGGGTGAATGACAAATACCAAAGCACAAATGACAAAACCTCACCAAAGTAAATTACTTTGTCATTTGGAATTTGTCATTTACTTCTGCACGACCCATACCTTGAGTGACACGGTGATGTCTGAATAGAGCTTGACCTCGACCGTATACAACCCGAGCTCCTTGATCGGCTCGGCGAGGTTGATCTTTTTCTTGTCAACGGTGAATCCGGCCTGCGCGAGGCTGTCGGCAATGTCCTGCGCGGTCACGGAGCCGAACAATTTGCCGTCCTCTCCCGCCTCGACGGTGATGGTGCAGGAAGACTGGCTGAGCCTTTCTGCCTCCTGGCGGAGTTGTTCCAGCGCGCGCCTGGCTTCAGCCTCCTTCCGCTTCTTTTCCAGTTCGAGCATCCTGACGTATTTGGGAGTCGCGGGTGCGGCGAGCTTCTGCGGGAAAAGGTAGTTTCGCGCATAGCCTTCTGCGACCTTCACCACTTCTCCCTGCATGCCCAGGCCGGAGACATCCTGCATGAGAATAATTTCTGTTTGCACGGTACGTACACACTCCGATGAGATCAGCACCAGATCACTCTGCAACGTAAGGGAGCAGCGCGATAAATCGCGCGCGCTTGATCGCCATGGCAAGGCGCCGCTGGTGCTTCGCGCAGCTTCCGGTAATCCGGCTCGGGAGGATCTTCCCCTTTTCAGTGATCATCTTTCTCAATAGCCCGACGTCCCTATAATCTATCTCGGCGACCTTATCCATGCAGAACCTGCACTTCCTCTTTCTCCGGAAGGCCATCCCCCGCGGCCCCCGCGGCCCCTTCGGCCCCCGCGGCCCCTTCGGCCCCTTCGGCCCCATGGTCCTCCGCTCGGTATCTTCACCTCTCATATATTCTCAGCATCCTTTCGTAGAAAGACGCTGCACCCACCAGGGCGCCCGCGCCATCCATGCTCACTCATAGAAACAATGATCCACTGACACGGTGTGACGTGTCAGAACGGCACATCCCCTTCCTTGCCCTCCTCCGGCATGGATGCCTCCTCAATGCCGCCCTCCGCCGGCTCAGCCGGGGCAGCGGGCTCATCAATCGCCTCAGCCTCCGGGCGCGGCGCTCCCGCCTTGCCCCTCCCCAGGAATTGAATGCGGTTGGCCCTCACGCGAAGCTTGCTCCTCTTCTCTCCCTCACCTGTTTCCCAGGAATCGAGCTGGAGGCGCCCCTCGACAAAAATGGGCGAGCCCTTCGTGAGGTACTCTGCCGCCGTTTCCGCCTGCCGGCCCCACGTTACGATGTCAACGTAGCAGACTTCATCCTTCCGCTCGCCCGCTTTATTCAAAAAGGTGCTGTTGATCGCAAGGCTCAGATCAGCGACAGCGGCGCCACCCGGCGTGTAGCGCAGCGTCGGGTCCTTCGTGAGATTACCGATCATAAAAACCCTGTTCAAGCTTGCCATTTCGTACCTCCCCTCTGCCGTTCGTCTCACCGCACGCCGCTGAGCGCGCCGAATGCATCGAAGTCATGAATCGCTGCGTGACCACCCGTCCACTCAGCGCCCTCGTCGGCGCGCGGGCATGTTCATGCGTGTGCGCACACCGGCCTCATCCCCCCTCGGGGACGATGCGCTCGGGGCGCGCGCTAGGTGCGTTTTACAATCAAGTGCCGCAGAATGTCCTGATTGAGCCTGAATCGCTGCGTGAGGTTCTCCAGATCCGCCGGCTTCGCCTCGAAGCGGAGGCAGAGGCAGTAGCCGTCATCGTGTTTGGCGAGTGTGTAGCTCAGACGCTGCTTCGGGGAAAGCGTCTGCTCGGCGATCTTCCCTCCGATCTTTGCGATCTCAGTCGAAACCCCCTCAACAACCTTCTTGGCCTGATCCTCGGGAATATCCGGCCGGATTATTACCATCGCTTCGTACGATTTCAACCTTCATTCCTCTCTTTCTTCACTCTGGAACTCCCTCAAGGGACGACGGTGCATCCTATCACAATCACGCTCAGTCAACAAGTTCAAAGGCATCAGTCCAAAGGCATCACCAACGAAATACGTCAGTCGCGGAAGGAGGAACCACAAATTAAAGATTCCACCGCGGATGAACGCGGATACGCGCGGATAAAGCGTTAAAAGGCGATGTTGGACGCAGATAAACGCAGATTTATTACAGGAACGCATAACCGTTTTTCATATCTGCGCACATCTGTGAAATCTGCGTTCTTCATAAAACAATTGCCTCGCTTTCTCCGTGCGCTCCTCCTTTTCTCCGTGTCCTCTGTGATGTAAGATTATTGAAGACACTGAAAATACCCCCCTAAGATTGATCCCCTACTCATCAATAGGCCGGGGCGATTTTGCACCCTCAACTCTCAACCATGCTGTTGAATCTGTTCATCGCCGCATCGAGCCCATTGACAACTATTTCATCAACGGCCGACACGGCCATATCCATTACCCCCTCAAGGATACGCTCCTCCTCCCTTGAGAATCTCCCGAGGACGTGTCCGACCCAATCCTCGCCCGCATGTCCTACACCGATGCGGATGCGCGCGAAATCTTCAGTTCCTAGCGCGCCGATGATTGACTCAAGCCCTCTATGCCCTCCGGAACCTCCCTCTCTGCGTATCCTGATCCTGCCAAGCTCGAGGGCGATATCGTCGCTCACCACGATGAGATCCGCCGGTCCGCACTCCTGCCACCGCAGCAGCGCGGCGGCTGCCGCTCCGCTCAGATTCATGAAGGTGCGCGGCGTGGCCACGGTGACCGCATGGTCGCCGATTCGCATCCTCCCCACACACGCCCGCATCCGCCACTTCCTCCTGAGCTCGATTCCCGCTCTCGCGGCCAGGCGGTGGATGACCTCCGCTCCCACATTATGCCTCGTGCCACGATACTCCTCGCCGGGGTTACCCAGCCCGAACACAATTTTCATAACTCAGGGGGCACATCGTTCCATCTGATAGCGGAGAGGCTACTCCTTCTCCTTCGCTTTTTCCTTTTCTTTGCCCTTCGGCTCTTCTTTCTCCTTGCCCTTGGCCTGCTCCTTTTCCTTGCCCTCTTCCGGCTTCTCCTCCTCGCCCTCGGCCGGCGCAGCCTCAGCGGCGGCAACCTCTTCCGCGGGGACCTCAACCTTCTCAACCTTCGGCATGGACACCGTGAAGACGGTGAGGCTCGGGTCGGCAAGGATTTTCACGCCAGGGGGCGCCGTGATCTCCCCGACCTTGATGCTGTTGCCGATGTTCATGGCTGAGACGTCAACCGTGATATGCTCGGGCAGATCGCTCGGCAAACACTCCACTTCAAGTTCCCTTATAATGTGCTCGAGCACGCCGCCCTGCGTCACCCCGATTGGCTCCCCGGAGTCGACAATCTGCACCTTCACCACCAGTTTCTCCGTCAATGAGATCGCGGCGAAGTCAACGTGGAGAATGCCGTCCCTGATATGATCGCGCTGGACTTCTTTGACGATCGCGGTCTTCTTGAGCGGCTGCTCGAGCGCGCCGCCCGAAACCTGAAGGTCAACGATCGCGTGTTCGCCTCCCTTGCCGCGCAGGACCTTCAACAGCTCCTTGTTTTCCACGCCGAGGCAGATGCTCTCCTGGCCCACCCCGTAGAGGACGGCGGGGATGACCCCTCGCCCCCTGAGCCTCTTCGATCTCCTGGTCCCGCGTTCGTCTCTCACCTGCGCCTTCAGCTTCAACCGTGCCATTGTGGTATCTCCTCTATAGCCTGGTCTATTCACCAACCGCTGATATTGTGCCTACCCGTCTTCAACGTTTTTATCCACGGATTGCACGGATTACACTGATTGTAAACACAGCTTTAAACTTCAGGCTGTTTTTGTATCCGTGAAAATCAGTGAAATCCGTGGATGCAGCCTCTTTTTTATCTAAATCTGCTTAATCCGCGGTTACCTATTGTTCGTTCATGAATAATTCAGGGTAGCGCTTACGCGCGACTATTTCTGCTTTTTCTTGAGCGGCGCCGCCGGTATTCCCACGACGACCGAACCGTCAGGGACATCCCGCCCTTTCAGGACGACCGAACCCGCCCCGGTAATCGCGCCCTTCCCGACCTTCACCGGAGCGACCAGCGTCGTCCCGCTCCCGATAAATGCGCGATCGCCGATCACCGTCTTGTGTTTCGCCGTGCCGTCATAGTTTGCCGTGATGGTGCCCGCTCCGATATTGGCCTCTCTCCCAATCGTGGCGTCGCCGATGTAGCTCAGGTGTTTGGCTTTCGTGCCGCCGCCGATCAGGGAGGTCTTGACCTCAACGAAGTTGCCTATCTCCGCTCCGTCTTCCACCACCGTGACTCCGCGGATGTGGCTGAACGGACCGATCCGGCAGTCGGTGCCGATCCGCACCTCTCCCTCTATGACCGTGAACGGATGGATAATCGTGTCCCTCCCGATGCTCACCGTGGCTTCGATATAGGTGTTCGCCGGATCCACGATCGTCACGCCGTTGAGCATGTGGGCCTTCTGGATTTTCTGCTGGAGGATCTTCTCAATCCTCGCCAGCTCGTCCCTGTCGTTGATGCCGAGCACCCCACGGGCGTCATCCACCTGTACCGCCTCGACCTGTTTGCCCTCGCCGACAAAAATGCCCACCACGTCGGTAAGGTAAAATTCCTGCTGGCGGTTCTCGGGTGAGAGCTTCTCGATGGCCTGGAAGAGGTGGCCGGCGCTGAACAAATAAATGCCCGCGTTGATCTCCTCAACTGCCTTCTCGAAAAGCGAGGCGTCCTCTTCTTCGACAATCTTGAGCAGTTTCCCGTTGGCGCGCCGTATGATCCGGCCATAACCGCTCGGATCCTTCATCACCGCAGACAGGAGCGTGCAGGCCGCGGAGGCCTTCCTATGGGTTTCACACAGCTTCCGGAGCGTCTCCACTGTAATCAGAGGGACATCCCCGCTCAGGACGAGCAGGTCCCCCTCGTAGCCGGCGAAGAGGGCTTGTGCCTGCATCACGGCGTGGCCGGTCCCACGCTGCTCGCGCTGCTCGACAAAATCAACGCCGTCCCCCGCCACCGTCTTCACGCGTTCAGCGTCATGGCCGATGACAACTGCGATCCGCTCCGGCTCCAGCCCCCTTGCCGCCTCAACGACATAGCGGATGATCGGTTTGCCCGCGAGCAGGTGCGCCACCTTCGCGTACCTGCTCTTCATCCGGGTGCCCTCGCCCGCGGCGAGGATGATGCATGCCAGCTTGTTCATGGCGTATATCCTGCTCTCACTTAATTAGACGAAATAAGTCCGGAAATTATTCCCTTAAATTTTTGTCCTTCACCACCGTACCCGCTTTTCACAAGATTCAAACGGCTCAAACGATTCAAACTGTCCAAATGGCTCTTACGCACGATCTTCACTCTCTCCCCTTTTTGTCACACTTTTCACTCTTCCCTGCATTTCTGGCTGCCCGGCGAGGACTCCCTTCGCTCACTCCGCCCCCGGCGTCGCTCGCTCCCCTCGGCATGATGCCTCGGGGTCTCCGGCGCCTCGCTCTGCTCGGTGCCTGCGACAGGACAAGCTCACCTGCTTCGCAGGTTCTCGTCCTGCCTCTATCTGTCATGCGGATATACTTATTTCCTTCTCCTTTATCCCTAATCCCTTCCCCCTTCTCCCTGCAGTTCTGGCTGCCCGGCGAGGACTCGAACCTCGAAACTCGGCTCCAAAGGCCGATGTGTTACCATTACACCACCGGGCATTACTCGGCGGGGCTCAGGACCTCTATCCTCGATTATCCATCTTCTTACTGTAGGGGTTCGATTTATCGAACCTGAGTTAAACGCGGGCTTGATCAATCCAGCCCCTACAATTCAATGTGCTATGGAATATGGACATCGGCCTTACCTAGCATTGATAAATAGATCAGGCTATAAGCCCGCTGCCTCGCATAGGCGTAGATCGGAAAAGGCGGTTAAATAAGTGGGAGTCTGCCCTCAGGTAAGCCCATTACCTTGCCGGTTATCGGCGGGCACACAGGTCGCGCAACAAGGAGAAACGTGAGCCTCCGTTACAAGAAACCACTTACCACCACTTCCCCATTTCGAACTCAGGGAACTATTATATACAAAGGAGGAGGGAAGTCAATCCGCCATTTTGGAAAACTGTGCCTGCTTTACTTTGGGCCTATACCGGCAGGTAACTTGTTCTTTGTACTTTATTTTTCCACTTTACACTTTCGGCCTTACACTTTGAACCGTAGTCCTGGTGCTCTCTGCTGGAAAAAATCCGAACCGAATTTGATGAGCACTGAGACGAGATCGTGATTCCGTGAACCTCAACCGTAGAAAAAGTATGTATCCCGCTTCGCGAAATGTACCGCTACCGTGTTTGGGGCTTTGGCTGTGGCTGTACCGCTTGCGGTCCAATGATGAATTGAAATTGCCGGCCCCACGATACGCCTCGCGTGCTCTCGTACAATTTCACAAACGGACTTACATTGAAAAAACCATTGAGTAAGATGTATGCTTCCCACAATAGATCGCGGAGTTCGCCATCGGCAAGCTCAATTTTCAAACCAAAACTTGGCAACTTGCCCGGCGACAACGGGCGAGAGTGTATTTTGTGCGTATCGTAGTCGGAAAAATACGCTACTGCCTTTTTGATCTTTCGCCCTGTTTTCCGTTCGCCCGCAAACATAAACATTGCAAGCCATGACGACACCAACTCTTTGGAAAGTTTTTCGGAATCCTCACAAAGCTCAAAAAGATCGAGAGAATATTTTTCGATGAGCGGTATATAGGCGGGCAAAGCTTCTGGCCCCTCGCTTTTGATTACTGCCTTCGCTTTTGCAAAGCCATTCAGAATTGATTTTGCCGGAACAAATCTAATCAGCCCCTCTTTTGTTGGGACGCCGACCTGTGGGTCAATCGGTCCAAGCGTCGCGCTAGGATGCAACACGATTGTATTACCGGAAAGCGCAAGCATCGTCGCGGCCGAATATGCGGAGTGCGGAATGAGAAAATGGACTTCCTGAAACTTATTGCGGAGTATTCCAACAAGACGTTCTGTCGCGTCAGGTCGCCCTCCCGGACTATGCAAAAGTACATCAACTGACGTGCAATCGCCGACGGCATTGATGAGGTCGGTAAATCCGTCAACATCGGAGAGGTCAATCTGATTTGGTACACCGGGAGGTAAAGCGTCTAAAAACTTGGTCGCATAAACCAAAAGAGGGCGGCCGCGCAATAATTCAATCTCAGCGTAACATGCTTTCCGTAACTCAAACAAGTCACGTCCGGTCATTCTTTGACCGGGTTGCTGCGCAGCGCCGATAAAATCGTTCCAGTCCTGCGTCGTCTTAAATCGCTTGCGCTGTGGTCGAGGAGACTCCATAAAGGTTGATTTCAAAATTGAGCGTAGAGCCTGTATCCGATTTAAAGACGACTCTCCTGCCCGCTGCAATCTCTGCCCTCTCTATAAAATCGGCGGCTTTTTTGTAGTTGTCATAAGATTTGAGCGCAGCGGCATTTCGCTCCAAAACGCGCTTGGGAGCGACCTCGCTTATAACACTTCTCTTTTGGACTTTCCTAGCCATAAATTTCATGCTCAGATAGTAGCAAAACTATCAATTTTATTCCACTATCATTTGCTCCACTTGCTTTTGGGCATCCTCCAGTATTGCTGCCGCTTGCGAGCGTAAAGTCCGCATTCTTGAATACGATGCTCGTACACCATCCTTGATTTTCGCTTGCTTTTCCTCGCTTGGAAGCGGCACGAGTAGGTTTTCTACATCTTCCGTCTGCAATCGCGGCAGAGTGTTCCCAGTCATCAAGCGGCTTGTTTGCTCAACGACGACGGAACGGCTTAAAAATGCGAACAGATAGAATGGTTGACACTTCTGTGCGCGCAAAACATGAAATTCGGTCGAGCACACGCCTTCATAATCTGCGTAGAAAACTTTGTTGAGATACGGCCGAAGTTTTGGGAAGAGCACATCGCCTTTTTGAAATACGAACGCGCTACTGATGCTTTCCTTTTCTCCCGTTTCCACATATTCGCCGGAATTGGAAACGATGTTTTCCAGTCCAACATACGGCACGCTTTCGGGAATTTCACCGACAAGCTCGCGCCTAAATTCGGCCACTTCGGCAAGCGAGGCGATCTGCTGGCCGGACATCCTTATTGCTTCAATGGCGCGTAATCGCGCGGGGTGAAAATACATCGGGTCAAGTCGGTTATTAATGGCATCGCTCCATATAACATATGTTTCTGACGAGGGTTTAGTTACTCTCTCTATGCCTATGCCAAGTTCGCCGAGCACAAAGTCATCAACTGAGGCAAGGATTGTTCTGATTTCTTCTTCCCTTTTTCTTTTTTCCTCGTATGCTTCTAATAATTTTTGACCGATTTCGCTTTGCTCCTCCAATGGCAGCAATGGAATTAAAAGGTTCTCAATACTCGGCTTCGAAGTATTTGGTCTTACCGTAACTACATTCCGCGTTTGCTTGATTTGTTCTTGAATAAATGGGCTTAATAAAATCGCGAACAAATATTCTTGTGTTACTAATTTACTCTTTCCCCGTATGACGAAAGAAAATGAACCGAAGGTATAATTTTCCAATTCTTTGGGAACCAACGCAACTTTGCCAGTGGTGCTACCACATTGAACCATTAAAATATCATTTTCTTTAACTCTCTTTATATCTAACCGCGGCGTGTCAAAAGGAATATATTTAGTGTCGGTCATATCAATCGTCCCGTCGGGCATCATATTTGTTACCCTAATCATAGGCACACCCTCCGCCTCTGTTTCGGCGTAATCTTGCGTGGGCATTAAGCCATAATCCAATTCATCAACAATATCTTTAAGTCGCGCAACTTTTCCATAGCTGTTAATTTTTTTGGCTCATGACGTTTTTTTGTGAGAATTTTTCATAAGAACAAGACATATTTCATCTTTGAAAAACACCGCATCTTACTGGCTGGCTTGAGCTTGAGCCTTCAAGGGCTCCGCTCAAGCCAGCCAAGAACGTTAAAAAAGGGGCGTAGCACAGATTATTCTGAGAGGTAGGTAAAAAAGAAGGCATCGGATAGTATATCCTCGCGTTGAAATCCTGTAAGAAATCGACGAGAGGAGCTACCCGATGCGAACCAATCTTACCACACTTCTCGGCATTCAAGGATACAGAATTGCCGGTTTGGCAGTCGCGGAACGCAAGAAACGCAGAGTCATCGTCATAGACCTGAAACGGTCGAGGCGCACGTTCGAGTGCGGGATATGTGGAAAAAGGCTTAAGAAATCTCATTCTCATTGGGTTATCGAGGTGAAACACCTCCCTCTATGGGAATACAGCACCATATTGCAGTTGACGCGATACCGGGTGGATTGCCCGGGCTGTGGCGTCACTATGGAGCGGTTGCCCTTCATCGCGGAGGAAGGCCGTGTGACCCGCCCGATGGCAGCCGTGGTGTTCGAGTTGTGCAAGGTGATGACCCATAAGGCCGTGGGGTTGTTCATGAATGTGCACCGGGAAACCGTCAAACGGATCGACAAGAAGGCCTTGGAAAAGATCCAGGCAACACGCCCCTTGGACGGCATTACCGTCCTGGGAGCCGATGAGGTGTCCATCGGTGAAGGTCAAAATTACCTGACTATGATCAGTGCCCTGGAAAGTCCCCGCGGACCTGAGATGCTGTATGTTGTCGAAGGCCGTAGGGAGCGGCATTTGAGGCCGTTCTGGAAGTGGTTCGGAAAGCAGAGGGCACGCCTCATCACCCATGCCGCGCTCGACATGTGGAAGCCGTTCCGGAACAGCTTCAAGGCCCACTGCCCCAACGTTCAGATCATTTACGACAAGTTCCATGTGATCCGGCATCTCCTGGAAGCCCTCAACACAGTACGGAAGGCCGAGTTGCGCCGGGCGGCAAAACGGTTCCGGCATGTCTTGGCCGGCAAGAAGTTCATCCTCCTTTCCCGCCAGGCACACGTCCGCGGGAGAGCTCGGCAGGCACTCAATCAAATCCTGCAGGCCAACCGGCGACTGTTCAAGGCTCATATGCTCAAGGAATCCTTCGGCCAGCTCTGGTCATATAGATCCAAAACATGGGCGCGTAAGTTCTTCAACGGCTGGGTGGCCCAGCTCAAATGGAGCCGCTTGAAACCTTACCACCGCTTCGCGCGCATGGTCGAGAAACATCTCGACGGCATCCTGTCGTATTGCGATAAGCCCATCTCCCTTGGCTATCTTGAAGCGACCAACCTTAAAGTCCGTAATCTGATCCGTCGTGCTTACGGCTACCGTGATAAGGAGTATATGAAACTGAAGATCATCCAAACCTGTACCCCATGGATGGGCGAGTTCCAACCATGGGCCTGGGCTCACAAAAAAACGTCATGAGCC
>Ga0315291_10009426_pt1 | contig 11955 bp, 7 predicted proteins | sample YL17G12_20_MG_FD_203070 | JGI IMG/M metagenome (GOLD analysis project Ga0315291, IMG submission 203070) | Sediment microbial communities from Yellowstone Lake, YNP, Wyoming, USA - YL17G12_20 | ecosystem: Environmental > Aquatic > Freshwater > Lake > Sediment | place: USA: Wyoming | collected...
CGTTGCATTCCATTTCAGTTCTACCGATAGTAAATTGGGTTACAGATATATATAACGTTATGCGCGAATTTCACGTAGATGTTTCGTTCGACATGAAATGGGGGTTCAAGGAGCTAAACACATACGAAAATTCGAAGAGATCTACGGCCTGAAAAGGGTTCCCGATTTCGTCGGTTTCATGACAATCTACGCCAGGCGCAATTTCGATGCTGCCAATTTCGACCAAATCGATTACCCGGCCGTCAAGCTGCTGACCATCCATCAGGCCAAGGGGCTCGAATTCGACGCGGTCTTTTGCCCGATGCTCGTGAAAGGAAGGTTCCCCGTCTCAAGATCAAAGCCGCGATCGTTCATTCCGGACGATCTATACGATTCGAAGAGATATATCGGCGACGTCGAGGATGAAAGACGCATGTTCTACGTGGCATTGACGAGGGCAAAACACTATCTCTCGGTATCATGCCCGGAGGATATCGGCCAAAAGCGAAAAAGGGCTGCGTCCGCCTTTTTCGTTGAATCCGAGGCCGCCAAAATCGGCAAGAACATGGCAATTGCGCAACACGAGAAGAAAAAACCACCTCGATCGTCGATTGAGACCTCGTTCTCATCACTAGAATATTATTTCACCTGCCCCTACAGGTATCTGCTCCGAATCGAGTGCAACATCCTCCCGCCCGACAATCCCTTCTTCCAGTACGGGCAGGCGATCCATCACGTCCTGAAAATAATCCATGAAAAATACCTCGCCGGGGAAAGGCTGGATGAAAAGCGGATACTGAAGCTCTATGAAACGAATTTCTACATGCGCCCGACGGTCCCGAAGCATGTCATAACGAAGAACATGATATCGGGCCGCAGGAGCATCTTGACCTATTTTTCCAAAAATGTCCAAACATTTGACCGGATACTCTGCGCGGAAAAGGAATTCGAACTGTTTTTCGATCTGGACAGGATCATCGGACGGTTCGACCTGGTCAAGAAATCCAACGGAGATTCGATTGAGATAATCGATTTCAAGACGGGTTCGCCGAAGGAATACCTTCATTCCGATTTGCAGATGAGGCTATATGCCGTTGCGGCCAGGAACAGGTTCAACAGGACCGTGGAAAAATGTTCTTTGTATTACATAGAAAAAGATACAGTCAAGGACATTCCGATAACTGAGAAAATACTGGATGACACGCAGGAGCTGATGAGAAAGACCATCAATGGCATCAAGAACGAGGATTTCACCGCGCGACCGGGCGAACCCTGTGTCAGGTGCGAATACAGGAACGTATGCCAGTACAGAAAGAAATGTGATTAGCATGGAGATGGTCGGATGACTGAAACCGGCACGACGAGCTATATCGATCGGATGCAATTGACCGGGCGGATAAACGAGATGCTCTTGGATTTCCTTTCTGAACATGGGTTCAGGATCATCGAGCACGGATATGACCTGATGCTGAGGCATGAACCGGGCATGAAATCGAAACTGAAGCGCCTCGAATCCAAAGAATCCCTTGTAGGCCTGAGGGTCAAATTTGCTCCCGATTTCATTGCCATGTACCCCAAGGGGAACCGGAGAAGATTGTTCTTCATCGATACAAAGGCAAGCATCACGCCGGTGTTTTTTCCAACCCATATCGACCGTGTCCGGAAACATTCGAAGGAGAATGTGACGCGGTGGGATATTGGAGAGATCGAGCGTGAGGCCTGGTTCGTCTACAACCGGTTCTTTCCGCCAGATCAGGTCGCCATCATCGATGCAGTCCCCTACAATCCAAAGCTGCTTGTCGCCGAATGGGTCTCGAAGGTGAAGTGCCTGTGGTGTTTCAAGGAAACAAGACAGACCCGGATGGGACCGGTATCGATGCCCTGGGATTGCAAGGACTGTCCGGTTTTCGGCCGGGACAAGGAAGACTCCTTTGATGTCGTGGTCAACAAGTTCGCCGGAGGCAGCCAGACACCGCATACGAACATACACCTTGGCAAGATGAGGTCCTTGAAAGAATTCCTGACCGACGAGTTCAATGTTGTAATAGACAAGGACTGGTATCAGACCCTAGAGGAAGAGGTCAAGAAATGGGATCTGAACAAGCCGGTAGGACGGGTGAATTGGACACAATTCAACAATGTCGTTCGGGATCTTAAAAGCAAATGTCCCTGGCTGAAAGGGAGACATCCCAACAATATCCCAGCCGGTCAGGGCCGGTTGGATTCCTATTGAAATAGACCGTGATAATTTCCCAGCGCCCGCCCGCTCGCCAATGTTATATGCCTCCTCGGCCCTTTCCGTACCGGGGCTGCGCCTTGAACCTCACGAACCACGAGCTGGTAACGCGGGCCGCCTTGAGCCGGCTCCCGCCCGAATTTCCGTTGTTCAAATGGCAGACGGACCTGGTGGTGTTCGGGAATCTGGTGTCGGACGCCAATCTGGGCTCCTCCGGCGTCCACTTCGACAACTGCGCCTTTCCCGAGGGATCGGCGCGCGTCGCCAACTGCTGGCGCCTTATCGAATCCGAGGCGGACCGTTTCTCGGAGCGGGCGCTGAAAGCCTTTGGCGGGCTTTTACACACCACCCAGGATTTCTACGCCCACTCCAACTGGATCGAGCTGCACAAATCTTCGCCGATTCCCATCTGGGACCAGGCGCCATCGTCGCTTCCGGCCGGCATGTTCAGCGGGACGATTATACAGGAGGAGCCCAAAAGGTGCTCCAGCGGGACGCCCGGTCATGACGAGCTGAACAAGGACACCGACGGGAGCGAAGAGGGGAAGAAGAAGGTGGCGGGCGGCCCCAACGACGGAAAGACATATTTTGAACTGGCGTTCGGGGCGGCCGTGGACGCCTCCGTCCTTCAGCTGGACAGGTTCCTTTCCGGGGTGGTCTGCTACCGGGTCACGACGCGGACGGGCCAGAGCCTGTTTTCCGGGACCGATGCCGAGGTTTTCGTGGTTCTGCATGGCGCCGGTATGGAAACCGGCAAGATCCGGTTGAACAACCTGGGCGCAAACGACTTCGAACGCGGGAAGACGGATACCTTCCTCGTCGCGGTGGCTGGCGAGCCTGGAGAGCTGGAGAAGATAACCATCGGGTTCGATGTCGGGCCGGAGGCCGGTGCGTTCCCCGGGTGGTACCTGGCCGAGGTCGTAGTGGAACGGCTGGATGGGGCGGGGAGCTGGAAGTTCAAGTGCGACCGGTGGCTCGCAAAGGACGAGGGCGACGGGAAGACGGTCGTGGAGCTTGGGGCTGGGTGAACCGGGGCCCGGAAAAACCATCAGCCGCAAGTGCCCCCCTGCCGCCTTTGTGCGCGAATGGTGACCTTTAGGCCTAGCTTTTCAAAACACCCGGGTTTGCGGGTTTCCATATTCGATTGTTGACCCGGGGTCGAACAGTAGAACCACCGGTTTACCAATTCCGCACGATAGATGATACAAAAATGTTTTGAACAATGTTGAAATAGACGTAATGAGTTGTTCTTCGAAGCCCTTAGATGATTCGAGCAAGGTACTTGCAGCATAAGGGTGCGGCTTGCAGACGGCATATCCGATCACAAAGCAGGCCGGACGCCAGGGCGCTGCGTCCCATCGACTGAAACGCGCTCAAGAAGCAGTTGACCAAGTTCGAACAGAAGGGTTCGAGGGCGGCACAGGTATGCTGGTCGGCGGTATGATGCAAGGCTGGTGCGACGGATGAACGGAAACAGGAAAAAGATGAATGTCGAAACGGGGGATGGGGGACTGCTCAGGCTCGACAAGAAGGCCCGGAGGCGGTGCGACGCCGGCATTCGCCGGTTGTTGAGCATGGGCGAAGAGGAGATTGTACGGGCCAAGGAACGCGACGAGAGAAGAATTGCATTCGAGATCGAACGGATGAAAAAGAAGACATCTTCGAAAACAAAAAAGATAAAGGCCCAGCATGGGGCCCTGCAGGCTCGAATCGGGCCCCTGCCGCATCCGGTGCTGGGCCCCGTCATCATCGAAAAAGGCCCGGGACGGTTCAGAATCGGGGTGAGGGCGATTCTGCGTTTCAACGGAAATGCAGACGATCTCCGGGCCAGCCAGATCACCATTCATTCGAAAATACATGAGATCTTCACCATAACCGCGACCCCGGGCCAGCTGGCCGGACTCGTATCCCAGCCGGCCACCCAGAAGGTCAGCCTTCCGCGGCAGTTCTTCCCCTGCCTTGAAGAGGCCGTCTTTGCCGCCGAGGTGGACCAGATACACGATCTCGGATTCCGGGGCGATGGCGTCATCGCGGGAGTGGTGGACGGCGTGCTTCATGTGGGACACAATGCTTTTCGCGATCCAAATCCTCCCCACGATTCACGCGTTTTGTTCCTGTGGGTCCAGGAGCCGGATTCAGCGGTTGCGCCGGGCCAGACCCCCGAGGCGTATTTTCAGGATTCCGCCAATCACCCCAACAGTCCAGATTTCACCGGATTGAATTATGGCCGGATCTACGATCGGGATTACATCAACAACGCATTGACATTGGCGAACACATATGGGAACGGGGCAAACCAGATCTCAAGCGCACCTTCGGCAGATCCCGAACACGGCACCCATGTCGCCGGAATTGCCGCCGGGAACGGGAGAGGGACAAATTATGCCGCCACCAACGATGTCGGCTCCGCTCCTTTGGCGGATATTGTCCATGTGTGCTACAGATTCAGCGTCGATAATGTTCAGAGCGGTGTATGGGAAACCGATATCCTCGACGCCCTGGATTTCGTTCTCAGAATCGCCGCTCACAACGGCCAGCCCGTGGTCATCAACAACAGCTACGGGACGAATCTCGGCCCGCACAACGGTCAAACCGATTTTGACCAGGCCCTGAACGCCATGCTGGATACGTTCCACGGCCGATCGATAGTCTACGCGGCCGGAAATGATAATCAGGTAGATGGTTACCGAAAAGGTCCAATAGCAGCGGGCGCAACGGAGGTCATGACAATGACCCCCAATAAATCATGGCCGATCTGGGTGGAAATCTGGTATAGTGGTCCGGACCTGGATTTCCGGATAGAAGAGGGGACCAACGACACCGGATGGATAACCCCGTCAAATGAGTTCCACGGTGCGTTGGGAACCTATGACCTGGATGCGGACCGTGATGTCCAATCTGGCAGCGGATTGAAACGGATCCGGATCTACATCCATTCCGCCCTCAGTTTTGTCGATTGGACGATAAGTCTGAGAAACAACAATACCAACAACGCCGTCGATTATTGGGCCTGGACCGGCGGTCAAGGATGGTGGGCGGATCTAGACAATTCGACCGTTGATGAAACGACCCTCTCCGATACATGCTGCGCGCGGGCGGTCCTGACCGTCGGGGCCCTTGCAAAGCCGATCGCGCCGAATCCGGAAATGATAACGGATTATAGCGGGCACGGGCCGACACTGGACGGCCGCATCAAACCGGAGATAACGGCCGTGGGGAATGGGGTCTGGTCCGCGGACTCGACGACCGACGATGACTATATTGACAAGAGCGGGACCAGCATGGCGGCCCCGCTCGTCGCCGGCGCCATCGCCCTTCTCCTGGAGGCCAATCCCGCCCTTTATCCGGACGCGATCAAGGCCCTGCTGACCCAGACCGCGGACCGGACGGACCTGGATATCGATCCGGGAGCCGCCGGATACGATCAGCTGGAGCGCAATGCCTACGGGTATGGCAGGCTGAGGATGGTGAATCCGTTCCTCCATAACGCACCCCTGAAGAGCGTCGATGTCTGGGTCAGGACCGCCGATGACGACTACGGTTCCGAGCCCTATCCGGGCGGCTGTTTCTGCCACGCCCCGGAGGTCAAGGTATTCGATTCCAACGGGACCGAAAGGACCACGCTCATTTTCGGGCACAAGTACCGGGTCGCCGTCAGGATCCACAACCTCGGTGACATGGACGGCCTCGCTACGAAGGTGAGAATCCGATACACCCGGCCCTGGGCGGCGCCGGACGACTGGGTCCCGTGCAAGGACGATTCGGGAACCGCGATCGAGCAGGAGGTCGACGTATTGGCCCTGGACTATGTGGATTTCGAGTTCACCCGGCGCTGGGTACCGGTGAGCGGCGAGATCCCGGAAGGAGGGACAGACTGGGGCGACCACTTCTGCCTTCTGGTCGAGCTGGACAATCCCAACGATCCTTTGACATTCGTCGACAGTTCCGGCTCCGGAGGGAATGCCTGGACAAGGAACATCAAAGGGACCAACAATGTCGCGTTGAGGAATCTGTCGATTCAGTAGGAGGTGATGAAAATGGCCGAACCTATAGCCTGGAAGGGGAATCAGGCGTTCTTTGTTGCGGGCACCGACCACGAGGACGACGCTCTCATCATAGATGCCTGTTATCAATACAAGGACCTGACATTGAGCCTGGTCATGCCTACATTGTGCATCACCTATGCGGACCAGAAATTCGCAAATGCCATCGGCGGGGTGCAGAAGGATTATCCGGATTCCGCCCCTTATGGACCGGGATACTTCAATCCGCCGGTGGTGATCGACGGCTCCGAGGCCATCAACAAACACACCTGGATCCGGGGCGCCTCCCGGGTGACCATCGGGCCGTCGGAGACCGTGATCGAGTGGCACGCCTTCCGCCGCCTGGTCATCCCGAGGCTGCGCATCAAGGCCAGGGAGAAGGTCAAGGTCGTGCTCGGGGTCCCCGAGGTAATGATCTCGGAGAGCGAGCCTTTCTTCACCAAGGTGATGCAGTTTTCGGACGGCCGCCACGTGGGCGGCGTCTACATAACGAAGCGCCATCCCAAATGGAAGCCCACCCCGGAAGCGAACGAGTACAAGCTGTGGATTCGCGCAATCGACGGGGAGACGCGCCGCCCGATCGTCCGGGCCAAGGTCGGCCTCTACCAGTGGAGGATGCCCAAAGACGGCGGCGGGGGCTTCCAGCTGGAGGCCGTCTGGTACACCAACGAGATGGGCGTCGTGGACATCCGGAGCCTCCCGTGTTCGGACAAGAAGCTGCTCATAATGGAACGCTCCCCCTGGCTTCCGCGGACCTGGCGGTTCCGGCCGCTGCCGGGCCAGGACGTGAGGCAGATATTCAGATTGTGGAAAGGCGTCGGGCACAAGAACGGTAAAAAGGAACCGGCACGCCAGAGGGCGGCAGGGGCGTTCTACGAGCCGATATACCATGTCGAGGCAAGGGACACGCTCAAGGACCTGGCCTCGATATTCTGCTACAAGAGCGCCGAAGAGCTGGCCCGGGCGAACAATCTCGGCCGGCCGTTCAAACTGTACCTGGACCAGGCGCTGCGCCTGACCGGCTGGCTGTTCATCAAGAACCGGCCCGCCGGGCCGTTTGAAAGAATCGACCAGGAGTTCGGTCTCCGCCGGGGCTGGGCCAGGGCGGCCCAGAGAACTTTGCATGATGACCCCGGACGGGCCTATGAGCACGAGGTCGTAGCCATTCCCACGGGCGATTTTGTCAGAACGCATAAATTAAGGAAGGATCAGAAATGAGACCATGGCAAGGAGAAGTCAAGGGACTGTATCGCCTCGGAAATGGGAAGAACGGTTCAATGCGTGGGGGGAAAAGCGTCTATGCCGCATGATCCTGTAGCAGCAGCCGACAAGGTCTTCAAGACAATAACAAATGGCGAGGAATACGACCGGAGAAAGGTCTTTCAATTCATTTCCTCTCCAAATGTTGAAATCGACTACGAACACCTTCGTACATGCATCCTCGATGCATTGCGGACAAATTACAAGAACATGAGGTCCTCGGAATATGAATGGGAATCGCAAAACACAAATGAATGGTTGATAGAATTGCTGGGAAGAATAAGCGCCAAAGATGACAAAGCGAAAGCAGCGACCCTGGGATATCTCGATTTCAATGCGGACTATGCCGAGCGCGACCGTTTCTACGCTCTCGTCGGTCTCATCGAAGCAAAGGTCCAGGATATCCATGATCAAGTCGAAAAGACCGTTCAATCAACATCGAAGATAATAGATTATGGAGCTGTCCAATCGATCAAGGACGGTCCGCTGGATGATGGTCTGGGGAAGACATTGGAATCTTCGGGGGCCAAATTGCCTCCGGGCGCTTTGATCGAGAAACAAAGCAAATCGAGCTGGATCATCTATGCGGAAGGCCAGGACCTCTATTATCTTGAATTGATCGGACCGGATCTGATACTTGTCCAGGCAAAATACCTCTATTTGCGAAAACTGGCAGTGGTCTTCCTGGCAGAAAAAGGGGATATGCGATCGAAAAAGGAAATAGAATTGACCGCGCTGGACCTGGTGACATTGAACGCTCTCACGTTCATATCCATTCCGGCTGTAACGGAACAATTGTGTTACCTGATAGATACTTTGGAAAATCCAGACATCATGAACGATGCGATCATGGCTTTGGGCAAACTCCCTCCGAAACCATCACCTTTTGCAGAGCAGGCCTCGCTGGTCCTCAGGAGGTTTGTCGCCTACTCCCGGCAGTACGATTATTACACCGGGTTGAGAGCCCTGGCGATATGCTCTCTTGGCATGTTGAAGGATGAAACTGCCGAGAAAGACCTGATGAAGGAGCTGAAAACGGACAATCCGTTCATAGTCAGGGAAGCCGCCCTTGCACTGGAAAATATCCTTGGGATCGAAACAGCATGCGATCGCATAGTGGAAACGATAATCAAGCTTTCTCCGGACAGCATCGCGGGATACGGGGACGCCCTCCGATGGATGGAACGAAAAAACAAGAATGTTGTGGAGGTGCTGGAGGCGATAATGCAATCGGGGCAACCTCAGGAACAGGATACGGCCCGGATGCTGCTTCGCGAGATCGGCGGGGTCGAAGCCCTGAAAAAATTGGATACGCGCGCCAGGACCGCCGAGGATGCCATGAAGCTCATGGCCAGATCCGAAAAAGGGATCCAGGATCAATTTAACAGTTCGATCATCAAAGCGCGGCAGGGTTTCAATGTGGCCATGGCAATGGATGTTACAATATTTCTCATGGGCGTACTGTTGATCGTTTCAAGCGCGACCCTTATCCTGGTAAAAGGCGAAACCCTGGATGCCTGGATCGGCGCCGGCGCCGGAGCCGCCGGAGGCGGTGGTGCAGTTGCAACCGCTCTCAATAATACATTTATCGCAAAACCACGTGAGAAGATAGTGAAAAATACGGACCATTTGATGTATCTTCAACTGATCTATCTGGGCTACACCCATCAGCTCAATGAGATCGGGCTGGCGTATTCCAGGCACATAGTCGAAGGCAAGAATGTTGACCCGGCAATTACCACCGAATACATCAATGTCATCAACCAGATCACGAACGATGCGATCGCACGTTTGGCCCACAAGGACCTCTACCTGATCAGTGGTTTGAAGGTGCCAAAAGAACTTACGGGGGAACCAGAGAAAAACGATCCGAAAACAAGGACCATCAAATGATGGGATCTGCAAACCATTGTGGCAGGAGACTGTCCGACCCTTTGCGCCCGGGGACCTTCCCCACGAGTTTTTGAACTTGAAGCCGATGGAGTTGGGCGGGGGGAAATTGAGGCGGGCAGGCTCGGTCGGTGTACGGTCGCGGGTTCAGGGCGCTTCCTCGTTCAACACGTTAAAATGAGGCCGAAATAGATTTCAACAGGTCAGGGCATCATCGCCTGTATCATGCCCGAAGCGTTCTGCCCGAGCTGCGGGAGCCTGCTCAAACGCACTTCACGAGGTGGCGAGAAGCTCCTCCGGTGCCGTAAATGCGGCTACGAGACGCGTGCATCCGTCCGGAGCGCCTCGAAGCCTTCCCGCATAACGAAACACCCGGATTTTCCGTTCTTTCCGTACGACCACATACGCGGCGGCCAGCGCGAGTTCATGCAGGACATCCGGACGGCCGTGGCCGACCGCAAAGTGCTTTTGGCCCAGGCGCCGACCGGCATTGGAAAGACGGTTGCCACGCTCTCGGTGATGCTCGAAGACGCCCTTGCCGGCGAGAAGGTCATATTCTTCGTAACGTCGAAACAGAGCCAGCACACGATAGTCATCGACACGCTCCGGACCATCGAGCAGGATTCGGGTCGGCGCATCAAGGCCGTCGATATAATTTCCAGGCAATCGATGTGCCCTGACGCGGACCGCAGTCAGCCCGCCTACGCCTTTCGCGAGATGTGCAAGGCACGGACCAAGAGCCGTTCGTGCCCGTACGAGCAGCTGCCGGCCGGCGAGGCCATGGGCATGATCTTCCGGAAGATAATGCACGTCCACGAGCTCCAACGGGCGTGCGTCAGGGCCGGTTTTTGCCCTCATAAGGCGGCGCAAGAGGCGATGGCCGGGGCCAATGTGGTCATATGCGACTACAACTACATCTTCGACGGGATCGCGGAGCCGATCCTGGCCGAGGCGGGCAAGGGCCTTTCGGACGTTTTGCTCGTCGTGGACGAATCCCACAATCTGCCTGACCGGATTCGTTCCAATCTCAGCCTGAAAAAGACCTCGTACGAATTGGAACAGGCGATGCTGGAAATAGGCGGGAAGAGCGCCCGCGGAGTGCGTTATACCAAAGCGCTCAGGCGCTGGCTGGACGAGCGGGCGTCGAAACTTTTGGCCGGCGGCGAGGAATATGTCGAGAAGACCGCCCTCACGGATGTTCTGGACCGGACCTTTTCGGAAGTTTTGGGCCAAAAAGACGACCTGGACCAGTACATTTCGTGGCTCCGGGAGATAGGCGAGGGCATCCTGAAATCCGGGGCCGAGCGGTCGTTTTCGCTGGAGCTTGGCGATTTTCTGGAGACCTGGAGCTCGAGCGCGGGCGTGGCGCGGATTTTTTCCAAAAACGAGGATGATTCGTGGGCGCTCCGGATAGCCTATCTGGAAGCGGAGACAGCCGCCGGGCCGGTATTTGCGAATGTCGGGTCGGCGGTGCTCATGTCCGGCACGCTTTGCCCGCCCGGGATGTACGCCGACATATTGGGGGTGCCGCCGGAACGGAGGCTTGAGAGGATATACGAATCGCCCTTTCCGAAAGAGAACCGGCTCGTGCTGGGCCTGCGGGGGTTGACGACGCAATACACGCGCCGGGACGGGGCGATGTACGGTCGGTACGCCGCCGCAATAATGGGGCTTTCCCAAGCAGTGAATGGCAACGTCGCGGCGTTCTTCACTTCCTACAAGTTCCTGGAGGACGTCGCCTCCCGGATGGAGGCGGGGATACGAGGCAAGGATATTGTGGTTGAATCCAGGTCCATGGGCAAGCGGGACCGGGCCGAAATTGTCGACGGACTGCACGAACGGGGACGGGGCCAGCTTCTGCTTGCGGTGCAGGGCGGCGGGCTCAGCGAGGGCATCGATTACGAGGGGAACATACTGTCGGTGATAGCGGTGGCGGGAATGCCCCTGGCGCCGCCGAATCTGGAAGTGAAGGCGCTCATGGGCCATTTCGTGTCCCGGTTCGGCGAGGGGAGCGGGAACCTCTACGGCTATGTCGCTCCGGCCATGAACAAGGTCGTCCAGAGCGCCGGGCGGCTCATCCGGTCCGAGAAGGACCGGGGCGTTATCGTACTTTTGGACGAACGGTTCTCCGAGGCGAGGTATAATTCGTTCTTGCCGCCGGAGATGCGGCCGGAGATGGTCGGCGATGTCGAGAGGTTGGTCGGGAAGGTAAGGGAATTTTTTAAACCTGGATGATGGGCAGGGGGCGTTGAGCGGTTTGGATCGGTTGTCCGGCGGTTGGCGGTCGGCAACCGAGGGACGCTGCGGTTTGGGGATGAGAGGCCACTTGATGCGGGTATCGGTGACCCGGAATATAGCGGGTGGAATATCGTGACGGGATGGTCGACGGTGGTTCGAAGGTGACGGCCGAGGAGCCTGAGGCATTCTTTTCCGGTATGTGTTTAGCTCCTTGAACCCCCATTTCATGTCGAACGAAACATCTACGTGAAATTCGCGCATAACGTTATATATATCTGTAACCCAATTTACTATCGGTAGAACTGAAAT
>Ga0315291_10009428_pt1 | contig 11954 bp, 12 predicted proteins | sample YL17G12_20_MG_FD_203070 | JGI IMG/M metagenome (GOLD analysis project Ga0315291, IMG submission 203070) | Sediment microbial communities from Yellowstone Lake, YNP, Wyoming, USA - YL17G12_20 | ecosystem: Environmental > Aquatic > Freshwater > Lake > Sediment | place: USA: Wyoming | collected...
GAACCGGGGCCGGACCGAGCTCTGGGCCTTCGGGAACGTCTTTTTCTGGGACCTGGCCCTGCTGACGGCGGTCACGACCGGCCTGGGCATCCTCTTCGCTCCCGGCCTCGTCAAGGTCATCGCCTACGGGTTCGGGAGTATCGCCGGGAAATGGGGCCTGACGATCTTCATGACCCGGGTCATGTTCCCGTACCTCTTTTTCATCTGCCTGGCGGCCCTGGCTTCGGGCATCCTGAACTCCTTCGGCCGGTTCTTCGTCCCGGCCTCGACGCCCATCCTGTTCAATCTCGCCGTCATCGCCGCCGTCACCGGCTGGGCCGGGAGCTCCGGCGAGCCCGCGCTCGTCTTCGCCGTCGGGGTCGTCGTCGGGGGGGTCCTCCAGCTCGCCCTCCAGCTCCCGTTCCTCTGGCGGGAGGGGATGCGTTTCACCTTCGGCATCTCCTTCCGTCACCCGGTCGTCCGCCGCGTCGGCCGGCTCATGGTTCCGGGCATCTTCGGGGCGAGCGTCTACCAGGTCAACTTCGCCCTGAGCCGGATGATCGCCTCCGGCCTCGAAAAAGGAAGCACCTCCGCGCTTTACTACGCGTCGCGGATCGAGGAACTGACCCTCGGCCTTTTTTCGATCGCCCTGGCCGCGGCCCTCCTGCCGGCCTTCTCCGAACAAATCGCCGCCCGGGACATCGGTGAGCTGAAAAAGACCCTCGGCTTTTCCCTCAAGCTGACGGCCATCGTCACTTTCCCGGCCGCGGCCGGTCTCGTGGCCCTCAACGGGCCGATCATCCGCACCCTATTCGAACGGGGCATGTTCGACCGGGGGTCGACGGCCCTGAGCGCGTCCTGCCTCCTGTTCTTCGCCCTCGGACTGCCCTTCGTTTCCGGGGTCAAGGTCGTCGCCCCGGCCTTCTTCTCCCTCAAGGACACGCGGACGCCCGTCGCCGCCGGGATCGCCGTCATGCTGGTCAACACGGCCTTGTCGCTCCTGCTCATGGGCCCGCTCCGGGTCGGCGGCCTGGCCCTGTCGCTCTCGCTGTCGCAGATCCTCAATTTCGTCCTTCTCTTTCTCTGGTTCGAACGCAAGGTCGGCCCGCTGGGAAAGGGCCAGTGGGTCCTTCCGGCGGCGAAGTCGGCGGCGGCGGCCGCGGTCATGGGGACGGCCCTGCGCCTTCTCTGGCCGGCCGCGGCGCTCGAGCGGGCGGCCATTGTCGTCCGGGCGGGCGCGCTGGCCGCGGCGATCGCAGCAGGCATCGTCATTTATGTGGCCCTTCTCCGCGTCATCAGCCCGGCCGACCTTAAAAGCGTGGCCGGGATCCTCAAGCGGGCGGCGGGCAAGGAGAGGTCATGAGAATCGTTCTCCAGCGGGTGAAAGAGGCGCGCGTCGACGTCGGCGGGCGGACGGTCGGCCGGATCGGCCGGGGCGTCTGCCTGCTCGTCGGGGTCGAAAAGGGCGACACCGAAAACGACGCCGAGTCCCTGGCGAAAAAAACGGTCGAGCTGCGCATGTTCCCGGACGCCGAGGGCAAGATGAATCTCTCTCTCGCCGAAGCCGGGGGCGAGGTCCTGGCCGTCTCCCAATTCACGCTCGCCGCTTCGGTCCGCAAGGGCCGGCGGCCGAGTTTCGACGGGGCCGAGGAACCGGTCCGGGCGGCCGAACTCTTCGATCATTTCGTCGGCGCCGTCGAGGCCCTCGGGGTGACCGCGGCGACCGGCGTGTTCCAGGCCCTCATGGACGTCCACATCCTCAACGACGGCCCGGTGACCTTCATCCTCGAGTCCGGAAAAACACCCGGGCCCCGGGCCGAGGGGTGAGGTGGCCTCTCTTTTCTCACACGTTGGGGGGAGGGGAGAAGGGCAAAAATCGCCCCCCGATCCTTCGGTCCCGACCATGTCCGCCGCAGCCCGTCGCGCTAGAATGGCGGATGGACGGTTTTATCAGGGGGAGTCCGTTCACGCTTCGAGAAGTTCGCCCATGAGTCGATTCGTCAACCGGAAAGAGGTCGCGCGTCTGCCCCGGATCCCTCTGCGCGGGACGATCGACCTGACCTACCGGTGCAATAACAACTGCCGCCACTGCTGGCTTCGGCTGGCCCCGGATCCGGGCGGCGCGGCCGGCGAGCTCGCGGCCGAGGAGATCCGCCGCCTCGTCGACGACGCCCGGGCGATGGGCTGCCGGGAGTGGTTCGTTTCCGGCGGCGAGCCGATGCTGAGGCCCGATTTCCCCGAGATCTTCGCCGCGATCACGGCCAAATCGGCCGCGTACACGCTGAACACCAACGGCACCCTGATCTCGCCGGAGATCGCCCGCCTCCTGCGGCGGAAAGGCACGAAACTCGTCGCCCTCTACGGGGCCACGGCCGAGATCCACGACGCCGTCACCCGGAACCCCGGCTCCTTCGAAGCCCTGCGAAGGGGGATCGCTTACCTTCGCGAGGCGGGGGCGGGGTTCAGCGTCCAGGTTGTCCCCATGAAAACGAACATTTCCCAATACGGCGCGATGATCCGGCTGGCCGAGTCTTGGAGCCCGAGATGGCGGATCGGCGCGACCTGGCTCTACCTCTCCGCGTCCGGCGAGCCGGCCAAGAACGCGGAGATCAGGGCCGAGAGATTGGACCCGGCCCGGGTCGTCGAGCTCGACGGAGCGGGCGGCTTCGGATCTGGGGCTTGGGAAGATGGGGCGGCTTCGTCCTCGGCGGCCGGGGCGGGCGGGGCGCCGCGGTCCACTTCCGCCGTACTCGCCCGTGGCTGTGAGGCACGGGCGAGCAGCGAGCAAAAAGCTCGTCCCTTGACTGTCGCCTCCGACGGCCTCTATGCGAACTGCCTGGCCGGGCGGCGCGATTTCCATGTCGACCCCTGCGGCGGGATGAGCTTCTGCGGCTACGTCAAGGACCCGGCCCTCCGTCTGGACCTGAGGACGATGAGTTTCGCCGAGGCTTGGGACACGAAACTCCCCCTCCTCGCTTCGGCCGTGGTCCCCTCGGAAGCCCGCGCCGGGAACTGCGGGGCGTGCGACCTGCGGCCGGACTGCAAATGGTGTCCCGTTTACGCCTATCTCGAATGCCGCGACCACGCGGCCAAGATCGACGACCTCTGCGCCATCGCCCGGGAGACGCGCCGGGTCCGGGAGGGCCGGCTGCGGTCCCACCGCCGCCGTTTCCGGATCGCCGGCCTCACGGTCGACGTCGAAGCCGACCTGCCCATCACGGACGCGACCTTCGAGCCCAAGTTCGGGCTTTTCCGGACCGACGCCCGGGGCCCGGCCGATGTTGTTCTGCGTCATCATTTTTCCCTGCCCGACCTCGCCGGAGAGGACCTGGGCCGGGAGGTTTTCCGGAAGCCGCCCTGGGCCATCTACCGGAAGGGCGATTCCTGGATCTACCTGATGATCTCCCCCGACCCGGCGGACACGACCATACACCGGGTCCTGGTTTTTAACGACGGCCACACGCGCGGACGCATCTACAGCCCGACGGACGAGCTCTTCCGGCGGGGCGGCCTGGAATCTCTGGCCCTCCTCCCTTCGGACCAGCTCATCCTGGCCCGGCTCCTGCCCGCCTTCGGCGGCGCCTTCGTCCATGCCGCGGCGGTCAGACTGAAGGACCAGGGGCTTCTCTTCGCCGGGCCGTCGGAAGCGGGGAAATCGACCATCGTCAAGCTCATCGGCGAGCGGGGCGAGGTCCTCTGCGACGACCGCGTCGTCGTCCGCAAGGACGGCGGCGGCTTCCGCGTCCACGGCACCTGGAACCATGGAGAAGTCGGCCGCGTCTCGCCCGGTTCGGCGCCCCTGCGGGCCGTGTTCTTTCTCCGCCAGGCCCGGGTCAACCGCCTGGAGCGCGTCGACGACCCGAAGGCCGTCCTCCGCGATTTTCTGCCCCGGCTCGTCCGGCCTCTCGTCTCGGCCGACTGGTGGGAGCGGGCCCTCGCCCTGGCCGAAGACGTCGTCCGCACAGTCCCCTTTTACAACCTCTTATTCGACAGGAGCGGGGCCGTCGTCGAGGCCCTGGAAGAGTTCGTGGAGAGGTCATGACCGGAACGGCCTACGCGAAAAAGATCCGCTCCGGCGAGGCCCGCCTGTGGTCGTCCCGGGAGCCCCCGCTCACGGGGCTCGACATCGAGCTCACGGAGCGCTGCAACAACGATTGCGTCCACTGCTCGGTCAACCGCTCGGCCGGGGATTGCGGAGCCCGGGAGCGGGAGTGGGGCGCCGAGTCCTGGAAGAAGCTCCTCGATGAAGCCGCGGCCCTCGGCAGTCTCGTCGTCCGGCTGACCGGCGGGGAGCCTCTGTTGAGAGACGACTTCGAGGAGATCTACATCCATGCCCGGCGGCTCGGGCTGAGGGTGATGATCTTTACCAACGCTACACTCGTGACGTCTGCTCTGGCCCGGCTTCTCAAGAACATGCCCCCGCTCGAAGCCGTCGAGGTTTCCGTTTACGGGATGAAAAAGGAGACCTATGAAGCGGTGACCCGGGCGCCCGGATCGTTCGACGCCTTCCGCCGCGGCCTCGGACTTCTCCGGGAGAACGGTGTGCCCTTCATCGTCAAGGGCGCCGTTCTGCCGGCCACCCGCGGCGAGATGGACGAATTCGAGGCCTGGGCGGCCGGCCTCCCCGGCGCGTCCGGGCGTCCGTCCTACGCCCAGCTCTTCGACCTCCGTTCCCGGCGGGACGGCCTGAAGAACGCGCTGATCTCGAGCCTGCGGCCGGACGCCGATGAGTTCGTCCGGGTCTCGCGGCGTCACGGCGAGGAAGCCGTCGGGGAGTGGCGGGACTTCTGCGCCCGTTCCGTCGGTGGCCGCGGCGGCCGTCTTTTCTCTTGCTTGCAGTCCGGCGGGTCGGCCGCGGTCGACCCCTACGGGCGCCTCCAATACTGTCTGGGCCTGCGGCATCCGGCCACGGTCTACGACCTCGCGGCCGGCTCGCTCCGCGAGGCGGTGACGGAGTTCCTGCCGCGCCTCCGGGACATGCATTCAGCCGGCCGGGCCTACCTCGAGCGCTGCGGCCGGTGTTTTCTCAAGGGGCTCTGCGAGCAGTGCCCGGCCAAGTCCTGGGCCGAGCACGGCAGCCTGGACACGCCGGTCGAATATTTCTGCGGCATCGCCCACGCCCAGGCCGCCGCCGCCGGTCTTCTCGAGCCGGGAGAGAAAGCCTGGACCGTCGCCGACGGGGCGGCGAGAACGAAACGAAGGAGTTGACCCATGAGCGACAAGATCTGCCTCGACAAGGTTTACGCGCCGTCCGAGGACGTCGTCGTCCGGGAGATCGAAGGGGAGGTCGTCATCGTCCCTCTCGTCTCCGGGATCGGGGACATGGAGGACGAACTTTTCAGCCTCAACGAGACCGGGCGCGACATCTGGAAAAGGGTCGACGGGTCGAAACCCCTGGCCGCGGTCGTCCGCGAGCTGGCCGAGGAATACGACGCCCCCGCCGGACTCATCGAGGGCGATGTCGTCGGCCTCCTCGAAGAGCTCCTCGTGAGGAAGATGGTCGTCGAGAAAGAGTGAAAAGGATGGACGAAAAGCCCTCTCCGCGCATCTCGTCCGGAGGCGAGCTTCCGCCCTCGCGGCCAGCGCTCGTCGGACTGATGCGGGCGGTCCTCGACAAGGGCAAGCCCTTCCGCTTCGAGGCCAGGGGGACGAGCATGTATCCCTTCATCCGGGAGGGGGACGTGGTCACCGTCGCCCCGCTCGCCGGTCCGGACCCGAGGCCGGGGGACGTGGCCGCTTTCGTCCAGCCGGGGACGAGCGGCGTCCGGGTCCACCGCATCGTCAAGGTCGAAGCCGGCCGGTATTTCCTGAAGGGGGACAACGCCCTCGACGCCGACGGCGCGCTCGCCCGGGAGGCGATCCTGGGCCTCGTCGTCCGCCTCGAACGCGGCGGGCGGGACCGCCCCGTCGGGGCGACGATCCGGACCGCGGCGATCGCCCGGCTGTCGCGGACCTTTTGGTTCACCCGCATCTCGCGGCGCATGCGGCGCCTCTTCTCCCGGCGCGAGGGGAAGGCCTGAGATGTCCCGCCGGTTTGTCGTCCGCCGGCCGCTCCCCGAATTCGCCCTTTGGGAGAAGATGGCCGAAGGCCGCGCGGTCTTCAGCTTCGACCTCGAAACGACGGCCCGCTGCAACCTCGACTGCCGGCACTGCTACATCAACCTCCCGGGCGGGGACGGGGCGGCCAAGAAAAGCGAGCTCGGCGTCGACGAGATCGGACGCCTGGGCGGCGAGGCGGCGGCGCTCGGCGCGCTCTGGTGCCTGATCACCGGCGGCGAACCCCTCCTGAGGAAGGATTTCTTCGACGTCTACCGGGCCCTGCTCGGCAAGGGCTTTCTTCTCTCCGTCTTCACCAACGCGACGCTCGTCACGGAAGAACACGTCCGCTTTTTCAAGAAATTCCCGCCGAGGGATATCGAAGTAACGGTCTACGGCGTCACGAAAAAGACCTATGAGAGGGTCACGCGGACGCCAGGGTCGTACGACGCCTTCCGACGGGGGCTCGACCTGCTGCTTCGAAGCGGCGCTCACGTGCGGCTCAAGGCCATGGCCCTGCGTTCGAACAAGAACGAGATCGCGGCCATCGGTGAGTTTTGCCGGGCCCGGACGAAGGACTATTACCGCTTCGACCCCCACCTCCACCTGCGCTTCGACAGGGACGAGGTCCGAAACAGCCTGATCCTGGCCGAAAGGCTTACTCCCAAGGAGGTCGCCAGGCTGGAGCGTTCGGACCCCGAGCGGTTCGGCGCCATGGCGGCGGTCTGCGACGAGCTCATCGCCCCGGCGGCGCCGGTTTCGGACTGCCGGCACATCTTCCGCTGCGGCGTGGGACAGAGGAGTTTCGTCATCGGGCCCGAGGGGCTCCTGCGGCCTTGCCTGTCCCTTCACCACCCCGGCTTTCTCTACGACCTGAAGAAGGGGAGCCTGGCCGACGCTTGGACCCGGTTCGTCCCCGAGGTCCTGAAAAGGGAGACGGACAGACGGGAATACCTGGAAAAGTGCGGAACGTGCCCCGTCGTCAACCTCTGCCTCTGGTGCCCGGCCCATGCCTACCTCGAGACGGGGGAGCTCGACCTGCCCGTCGAGGCCTTTTGCCGTATCGCCCACGCCCGGGCGGAGGGGCTAAGATGTGGCTGAAGCTCCACCGAGCTCACGTCCGTGGAATTCCGCGAAGGGGATAGACACGGCCGCAATAACGGCTTAATATGTTGATAAGGAAGCGTGGTTGGAGGAGTTGATCTCATGAAGAAAAAATGGCAGACCCCTGAGCTGGTTGTTCTTTTCAAGGGGCGTCCGGAAGAAACCCTCTTGTGTCATTGCAAATACAAAACGACTCCGCCCGTGGCCCCCCACACATACAAGGACAGCTGCACGTCGAAGCCGTCGGGCTGCCATGCATGCGCCGACGTCCGCTACGCCAGTTAAGAAAACCGGACTCCGCTCGACTTCCGGATGGCTTCCTCGGCCGCCGCCCTGACGAAAGGGTTGGCGTCCTTCTTCAACACGACGAGTAACTTCAGGGCCTCGTCGCCGCCCATTTCCCCCAGGGCTTCGGCCGCCGCCCGGCGGACCGCGGCGTTCGCGTCGGCGACAGCCCGTCCCATTTCCGGGACGGCCTCCCGGATGCGCCGGCAACCGATGATCCCCAGGGCGGAGCTCCGCGCGTACCAGGGCGGGAGCCGGAGCCGTTTCAAGGCGAACTCGAAATGCAGGGGCTCGCGGCGGCGGAGCTCCTTCACCACGAAGTCCCTCACGCCTTCGTTGGGGTCGGCCAGCGCTTCCCACAGCAGCTCCTCGGCCCAGGGGAAGCGGACCTTGACGCAGGCCGCGATGACCGCCTGCCTCTTCGTTTTGTCGGGCGTGCGGGCGAGCTTGTCGAGGAAGGCGCGGCAGATGCGGGAGGGACCGTGCTCCTCGGGCGGGTGACGTTCGTCCATCCTCAGACCAGGTCCAGGATGTGCCCCATTTTCTCTTTTTTCGTCTTCAGGTAGCGGAGGTTGCAGGCGTTCGGCGGGACCTCGAGGGGCACGCGGTCGACGATCTCCAGGCCGTAGCCTGTCAACCCGACGAACTTGCGGGGGTTGTTCGTGAGGAGCCGGATCCTGTGGATGCCGAGGGCCACCAGGATCTGGGCGCCGATGCCGTAGTCGCGCTGGTCGGGCTTGAAACCCAGCCGGCGGTTGGCCTCGACGGTATCCGCGCCCTCGTCCTGCATGGCGTAGGCCTTGATCTTGTTGGCCAGGCCGATCCCCCGGCCCTCGTGGTTCATGATGTAGAGGACGACGCCCCGGCCCTCTTTTTCGATCATCTCCATGGACAGGCGGAGCTGTTCGCCGCAGTCGCAGCGGGCCGAGTCGAACGTGTCGCCCGTCAGGCACTGGGAATGCGCTCTGACCAGGATGGGGTCGCCCCCGCCGACATCGCCCTTGACCAGGGCGACGTGGTGCTCGCCGCGGATCGTGTCCTCGTAGACGTGGAGCCGGAAATGCCCGCGCGACGTCGGCAGGTCCGTCTCGTCGAGCTTGCGGACGAGAGTCTCGTGCTTCATGCGGTAGCGGATGAGCTCGGCGATCGTCAGGATGGGGATGCCGTAGCGGCGGCTGACCTCCTCGAGCTGGGGCAGGCGGGCCATCGAGCCGTCTTCGTTCATGATCTCGCAGATGACGCCGGCCGGCGTCAGGCCCGCCATGCGGGCAAGATCCACGGCGGCCTCGGTCTGCCCGGCCCGGAACAAGACGCCGCCTTCCTTGGCCTGGAGCGGGAAGATGTGCCCCGGCCGGGCCAGGTTTTCGGGCTTCGTTCCGGGGGCGACGGCGGCGAGGACGGTCCTGGCCCGGTCGTGGGCCGAAATGCCGGTGGTGACCCCTTCTTTGGCGTCGATCGACACCGTGAAGGCCGTTTGGAGGCGGGCCGTGTTCTCGCTGACCATGAGGGGAAGCTGGAGCTCCTCCAGCCGCTCCCGGGTCAGGGGCAGGCAGATGAGGCCGCGGCCGTGGCGGGCCATGAAGTTGATGATCTCGGGCGTGACTTTCTCGGCGGCGACCATGAGGTCGCCCTCGTTTTCGCGGTCCTCGTCGTCGACGATGATGATCATCCGCCCGGCCCGGACGTCGTCGAGGGCCGATTCGACGGCGACCGGGCCCCCGGGCTTTGCCTGGGGATCCACTTCCGCCGCACTCGCCCGTGGATCCAAGTCACGGGCGAGTGGCGAGCCGGAGGCTCGTCCCTTGGCGGTGACAGTCTTGCGTTCTTCGGTCATGGGTCTTTCCAGCGAGGCTCGAATCCGCTTGGGAGGGCGTCCTTCAGCCCGGTTGGCGTCCTTGAAACAGCCAATTATACACATATTTTCCGATCATGTCACACTCCAGGTTGACGGCCGCCCCGCCGCGGAGAAGGCCGAGGTTCGATCCCTCGAGCGAGAGCGGGATGAGCTCGACTTCGAACGAAGACGGGCCGAGTGCGGCGATGGTCAGGCTGACCCCGTCGACCGCGACCGACCCCTTGGGGATGAAGTAGGGACGGAGGGCGGGCGGGAACGACAGGGTGACCCTTTTCCCCGGCGGCCGGGACGAGACTTTGAGAACCTTGCTCACGGCGTCGACGTGGCCGGAGACCAGATGCCCGCTGAGCGGAGAAGCGAGGGTGAGCGGAAGCTCGAGATTGAGGCGGTCGCCGGGCCTGAGGGCGCCGAAGGTCGTTTTTTCAAGCGTCTCCCGGGAGAGGTTGAAGCGCAGGCCCTCCCTGTCCGATGCGAGGAGGCTCAGGCAGACGCCGTTTACGGCGACACTCTCCCCGGCCGCGAGTTTCGCCGCGAACCCGGGCGCCTCGACGAGCATTTCTTTGCGGCCCTGGCGGAAGCCGCGGAAAGTCCCCTGCCGAGTGATGATCCCCGTGAACATCAGAAATATCCTTCCAGGATGATATCGTCCTCTATGGAAAACGTGCGTACTTTTGTGAGGGCGAGCCCTTCGCCGACCTTTGCCGCGCCCTTGCCGCCGATGAACCCCGGGGCGGCGACCCCGCCGACGAGGCGCGGCGCGTAGGTCAGGACGGCCTTGTCGGCCAGCCCGTTCTCGACGAACGCCGTGAACAGCCGGCTGCCGCCTTCGACGAGGAGCGAGGCGATCTCGCGCCGGCCGAGCTCGGCCAGAACGTCCGGGAGATCCCATGCATTTTTTCGGCCGCCGGGAACGACGACCTCGACGCCGCGCGCTTCGAGTGCGCGGGCCTTCGCTGTCGGGGCGCCGTGTCCGGAGAAGACGATGATGCGGCCGCGCCGGAGCGTGGACAGGATCTTCGCCGTCAACGGGAAGCGGAGCCGTGAGTCGAGGATGACCCGGACGATTTCCTTCCTGCCCCAATTCGGATGACGGACGGTGAGCCGGGGATCGTCCGCGACGAGCGTGTTGGCGCCGATCATGAGCGCGTCGTGCTCGCCCCGAAGGAGGTGGACGTAGTCGCGCGTCCCCGCGGAGGAGATCCATTTCGAGTCGCCCGTCCGGCAGGCGATCTTGCCGTCCAGGGTCAGGGCCGCCTTGAGGGTGACGAAGGGGATCTTGCGGGTGATGTACTTGGCGTAAGCTTCGTTGAGGCCGGAGTTTCTTTCTTCAAGGAATCCGACGGAAAGGTCGAGGCCTGCTTCCTCGAGCCTTTGGATCCCCCTGGTGTGGACGAGCGGATTCGGATCGACGGCCGAAATGACCGCCCTCTTGAGCCCGGCGGCGAGGACGGTGTCGACGCAGGGCGGGGTCCGGCCCCGATGGACGCAGGGCTCGAGGGTCAGGTAGAGCGTGGCTCCCTTCGCCAATCGTCCGGCCATCCCCAGGGCCAGGATCTCGGCGTGGGGCTTGCCGGCCTTTTCGTGGAAACCGTGGCCGATGACGGCGCCGCTCCGGACGACGACCGCGCCGACGAGAGGGTTGGGGCTCGTCCGTCCGCGTCCCTTTTCGGCCAGGCCGTAGGCCATCTCCATGCAGGCCAGGTCGTGCGTCCTGTTCATGAGAGCAGGGCCTCGACGAATTCGCGGGGCGAGAACTCGAAGAGGTCGTCCTCTCCCTCCCCGACGCCGATGAACCGGATGGGCAGGTCGAGCTCGTCGGCGATGGCGACGACGGCGCCGCCCTTGGCCGTGCCGTCGACCTTGGTCAGGAATATCCCGGTCAGGCCCGAGAACTTCAGGAATTCCCGGGCTTGCTGTATCGCGTTCTGGCCGATCGTCGCGTCGAGGACGAGCAGGGATTCGAGGCGCGCGCCGGGATGCTCGCGGACGACGACGCGCTTGACCTTCTCGAGCTCGTTCATGAGGTTGGTGTTGGTGTGGATCCGTCCGGCCGTGTCGACGAGGAGGACGTCACCCTGCTGGGCCTTGAAGGACTGGACGGCGTCGAAGACGACGGCGGCCGGGTCGGCCCCGTAGGAGCCCTTGACGACGGGGACGCCGAGCTTTTTCCCCCAGAGCGCGAGCTGTTCCTGGGCCGCGGCCCGGAACGTGTCGGCGGCGGCCAGCATGACCTTTTTCCCTTCGCCCTTGAAGCGGGCGGCGAGTTTCGCCGCCGAGGTCGTTTTTCCGCCGCCGTTGACCCCGACCATGAGAATGACCGCCGGTCCGGAGCCGTCGGTCCGCCCGTCCGCGTGCCGGGAGAGCATAGCAGCGAGCTCGTCCTTGAGGGCTCTCTCCAGGTCGGCCTCGCTCGCGTCCTTCAGGGTCTTAGTCCGCAGGGCTTCGAGGACGCGGCCCGAGGCCGCGACGCCGACATCGGCGAGGATCAAGGCCTCCTCGAGTCCGTCCAGGATCTCCTCGCGGCGCTTGCCGCTCTGGAAGAGGTCCTCGACTTTCCGGAAAGCGTTCCGGGTCCTGGCGAGTTTATCCCGAAGATTGGCGAACACGGCTTAACCATTTTATTTTTCAAGCGTTTAATTGTCAACGGCCGGAGGGATCTCGGCCCGGACTCGGGGACACGTACCCGGACTCGGGG